>Ga0180438_10005991_pt1 | contig 16641 bp, 9 predicted proteins | sample SS_ome_12_FD_132455 | JGI IMG/M metagenome (GOLD analysis project Ga0180438, IMG submission 132455) | Hypersaline lake sediment archaeal communities from the Salton Sea, California, USA - SS_3_D_2 metaG | ecosystem: Environmental > Aquatic > Non-marine Saline and Alkaline > Hypersaline >...
ACGGCCACGTAGTCCACCTCGAACAGCTGAGGATAGGCCGGCCTGCCCGTCCAGTTCTGCGCCAGCTCACGAAGCCTCACGTCCGGAAAGCCCGTATAGATAGCATACAAAAAGTGCTCGTCGTGGACCTGCCGTGTGTTTACCAGGAGAGCCAGCTCCATCGGCTCGCCCTGCGCCTGGGCCTGGTCAGACACGTATTCCAGAATCTCCGGGACCACCCAATAGCCGCGGTCGGTGTCGCCCGTACTGGGCAACTGGTTCTGGAACATGTGGGCGAAGACATTGACTTGTCCCATCAGCGCCGCCTCGCGGAGCCATCCCAGGCCGTCAAAGGAGAGGGCCAGCCACTGGCCAGTTCCCACCAGCAAGACGAGCGCCACGGTGACTAACCGGATCTTGGCGGACTTGATCCTGGACAGCCCGTAGGACACCAGCACTGCCATCGCCGGCAAGATGGGCATGACGAAGCGAGAATGCTTGGAGCTGGGACGAAACGAGAACACCAGGTAGGGAAGCACGACCCACAGAATGAGCAAGAGGACGTCGCTCCTCAGCATCTGCGGCCACGAACTGCGCTTCCTCACAGCCCCCCAGACAGTGAACACTAAGACCAGGACCGCCAATCCCAGCATCAGTGCGTAGAATAGCGAAAGCTGCTCGTTTACGAGGTGATCGAAGTAGTACCCGAAGGCCCAGCTCTGACGTTCAGGCCTGCCCCAGGCGATGAGAAAGGTGTGGTTCACGAAGTCTATCCTGGACAGGTACCAGGAACCGGCCACGACGAGGCCCAGCCACAGGCCACCAGCCAGATTCCAGCCTCGAGTAGCCGGCTGCTTCAGTACGTAGATCAAGCCGCCCAGCAGGAACCAGGAGATGGGCAACATCAGATGGCCCAGTGGCAGCTGCGATACGCGGTCCACATTGGGTATGTACCAGACTAGGCTGAGAGCAGCCGCCAATGCGGCGCAGATGCCCATCCACCTCAGATCCAGACGTAGCGAGCGCAGACTTGCCCTCGCTTGGGACAGCAATCCTGATCTCAAGATCACGACCACCAGTGCAGGGAAAACGAATAGCGAGAACGTCCACTTGGTCAGCAAACCCAATCCCACACTTAGGCCAAAGAGGAGGCTGTACGACTTCTGTCTGAACCCCCCGCTCAACAGCAGGAGCCACATGCTGAGAGCCACCATCGCGGTCAGCGCGAACTCGATGTAGGTGTAGCGAGACATGCCAAAGATCATGGGAAACGTGGAAGCGACGAAGGCACTGAGAAGGCCAACTCTTCTGCTCCCCCCAATCTTCCGGCCTATGCCGTACGCCGCGACCAGCAGCGCTACTAGGAAAACCATGTTCACGGCAGCCGCTGCATCCATGGATACGCCGAAGAGTCTGTAGAAGGAAACCATGGCCCAGTGAAACAGCGGGGGATAGTAGCCGCTATGGGTCCAGGCCTCGAACAAGGAGCGAAGCGTCAACTGGTTCAAGATGTCGTTGTAGACCAGACTCTCGATCAGGTGGCGGGGCCGATCCCAGCCCAGCAGGACCACGTTTGTGGATAGCCAGGCCCAGTTTACAGCAAGCTGGGCAGCGACCAACAGCCCGAGTAGCACCAGGTGCCACCGGCGCTTCAGAATGTCTTTGGCCGCGTGCAAGACGGATCTTGAACCTGCATTCTCAGTCGTCATGTATCCATCTCGAGCACTAAGGTGCGCTCAGTTCCTCGTAGATTCGCCACTCCATCTCGTACTGATCCCGGATACCCTGAGCCTCGTACACAAGCGCCAGGCCGCGGTGCGGATCCGGCGCCCGGGGATCGAGAACGGCGGCATCCTGATACTCTGCCTTCGCCAGCTCGAGATCTCCGTCGGCTCTGTGAAAGTCGCCCAAAGTGACGTGGATCGAGGATGCCACGCGAGGAGGCACCATCTCCAGAGCATCTTGGTATAGCCCGACCACTTCACTCGGTTCCAGACCCTTCCTCACATACAGTACCCAGAGATCATCATACATCACGGGTGCTATCTTCAGCGCCCTGCCTCGAGCAGCGCTCTCATCATTGACCTCGAAAACAACCTTGAAAAAGAACCCTTGCGCTTCCGTCAGTTCCTCGTCAAGGGCCCGCATCTTCTCACGGGCGGGACCGACGAACCAGACCCCTCCGCCCTGCGCATCTTCAGCCGCCAGATACACCTCGCTGCCACCGATGAGAAAGACCGCCTCCCCCAGTCTCTTCTCATAGCGAGGCATCACCACCTGCGGGAATGGGCCAGGCGAAACGATGACGTCCTCAGGACCCAGCTGGGAAGCTATCAGCCTGGCGACAGACCTCCAATCAGCCCTGTCCTCTTCGTAGTAAGCCTGCAACGCCGGGACACTCACCAACGCGATCACGCCAACACCGACAACCAGGCCCACAAGTCTGCTCCGTTGGCTGGCCTCCGGTACGCGCTGGCCAACAGCGGCGCTGATGACCGTCAGGCCTTTGGCGGCTAGTATGAGAAACAGCGGCAGCATGAACAGCACGTACCGTGGCCTGAAGCCATGCCCCGCGGGCACCACCAGGAGCACCCCAAACGGCACCATGAACCAGCAACATGCGAACCACAATTGCCTCCGCTGGCCTCTTGCGGCGGCGAGCAAACCGACGACGGAGGGCACCAAGAGAATGAGGATTCTCCAGCCTGCGCCGAGGCCCCAGCTATCGAGTGCTTGCAGCACAAAGGAGAGGCTGTCTGCCACTCCTCTTCCCGCGCCTCCCAGACCTTTCGCCCCGCCCAGTCCTCGCAGGAGGTGCGGGGTCATTGGCGCATAGGCCAGGGCAATGACAATCAAGCTGACCGCAAAGGCAAGCGCCCCACGTCTGTGAGGGGAGGCTGCCCCAGCGTCCCCCTCATCTCTGGAACGAGCCTGCCCCCTGAGTGCGGCCAGACTCCCCGCCGCCCGGAGTCCTACCACGAATATCGCCTCCGTAGCCAGGACCAGAAAGGCAAACAGATGGCTGTACACGTTCAGCACCGTCCAGACCACGAAGCCCGCGAACCACTTCCTCTCGCCGGAGGAGATTCCTCGATACAGGAAGTAGCCGGAGAGGAGAGAGAGCAACGCCAGCAAGGTGTAGAACCTGGCATCCTGGGAATACCTGATGTGGAATGGGGCGATGGCCAGCAGCATGGCTCCAACGACACCCTCCGTCTTCCCAAAGAGCCGAGCACCGAATGTGTAGGCCATAGCGACACCCAGGACGCCGAAGGCCAGCGCCGGGAAGCGTAGGAGGAAATCGCTGTCCCCCAGGAGCAGGAAGCAATGAGTGATCAGAAAGTACAATGGGGGCGCCGGCAGGGCCGTGTTGTACAAAGGGATAGACACCACCTCTGACAGGCTGTTCTCGGCCGAGGCGATCGCGGCAGTGAAGATCTCATCTTGCCAGAGGCCCCTGGAATCAAGAGTCCACAGGCGAAGCCCTGTGGCGACCAGCAAGACGCCGGTCAACACACCAGTGATGACCCATCGTGGTGCCGGGCTCGTGTCACTAGCGTTGTCATTCTTGCTCATCTTAGGACAGATAGGTTCCACATCACTCGAGGTTTCCGCCCCAGGTTCCCTACCGCACCACCGGACCGGGCGAGAGCCGCCCATCCGCGTAACTAGGACATATCATAGAGCGCCACGTGCAGGTCTCCGTACCGGGCGTCCCACAGTCGCTCGCCATGCTCATCAAACCACCCCTCGACCATATGACTGGGATCGACCTGGTCGTCGTTCCAGAGAAGAAGGAATACGCGTCCGCTCCGGGGGACAACGCTCATCAGTGCATCCGCAACAGATGCTTCGTTCAGAAGCAGCTCACTGGGCACAGGACGGAGCGGAAGCGTGCCCTGATAGTATCGGCCCAGCACCTCGACCTGATCGCCGGGGAACAGGACAATGCTATCTCCGTCCCGCGAACGTGCGGCTATCTCCGCGGCTGCTGAGCGGAAGTCTCCGAGATCGTAGCTCCCCTCCATATGATACTGTTTCTTGAGAAGGTAGACCCTGTCCCCATCTGGCAAGGTACGTTCCCAGACCAAACCAAAGGCCTCCTCGAAGAACGACGGAGAACTCTCGATGATCTCCATTGCTTCCTTTCCGTGCTCCCTCAGCCCAGGATAGGGATCGCTCTTCATCAACAGATAGTCGACCTCGAAGAGTCTCTCGTAGAACGGTGGCTCCTCCCACCCGGAACGAGCGAACTCCCGCAGTTCGATGCCGGGGTACGCATCATACATCAGATACTGCAAAATAGCGTTGTTGGAGTAGGATCGGTTCACCAGGTTCCCCAGTTGGACGGAATCCCGGCCATCGCCCTGCATGTCCGCCCCTATGAAGTCCAGGACCGTGGGTCCCAAGGAATACCGGGCGTCGGTGCGCCCCGAGGAAGGCAGTTCTATGTAGCTTCCCTCGCCCAGCAGACTCACCTGCCCCCCCCAGGGCATTTGGACCAGGGCTCTCTCTCGCAGCCAACCCAGGTCATCGTACGAGAGAGCGAAGAACTGCACCAGCCCGATGAGCACCACCAGCGAGATGACTACGCCCCGAGTTAGGGTTGGTCTGATCTCGTTAAGGCCGTATGCGGAGATGAGGGCCAACGGCGGCAGCAAGGCCACGTCGAACCTGGAGTTCATGGTCCGGGAGAAAGTGAAGATCATCATCGACACCACGAACCACAGGAAAAGTACCCACATTGGTTCGCCCACACCGCTCACGAACCGTCTGAGCCCTTCCCGCCTCCACCGAGCATATGCCAGGAGCGCCACGGCCACCAGCAGGACCACGAAGTACAGCGGTGAAAGCTGCTCGAAGGGCAGAAAGTTTAGGTATCGGAAGTAGAACGATGGATCGAGCGGCCCAAGGCCGGAGCCCTCCATGTTCAAACCGCTGTAGACCACTGTCACGAAGCGCTGAGTGTATCGGAGGTTGGGCAGGGACCAGATGCTCCCCACCGTGCCCCCCACCAGAAGGGCACTCAGCAGGTTCGCACCTCGACCGGAAGGCCGCGACAGAGCGAAGAGGGTCAGACTCACCAACAGCCAGGAGATGGGAATGAGCCAATTCCCCAGCGCGAACCCTTCCAGACGATCGCGGTTCGGCCAGTACCACAACAGTGTCAGACCAAGCCCGGCCAGACAATGGAGGATTGGCGATGCCCAGATGCGGCCCACCCTGGAGGAAGCATCCGGCCTGGCCCTGAGAGAGGCTCTTACGTCCTTAAGAGCGCCCGATCGCACCGCGACGCAAGCGATGGGGCCCCCTGCGAAGGCGACGAACTGCCACTTGGTGAGAATACCCAGGCCCACCACCAGCCCCATGAGGAGTGAAGATCGTCGATTACGGAACCCATCGGATGCCACGAGCAGATACACCGCCAGGGCCACCATGGCTGTGAGCCCGTACTCGACGTACGGCATGCGCGAGATGGAGAACAGGATCGGATACGTTGAGACGATAAACGCTGCCAGCAATCCGACACGGCTGCCGAAGTATCTCTTCCCGATGCCATAGACAGAGAAGAGCAACATGGCCACAAAGAGCACGTTTCTCATCAGTGCCACGCCGGTGGAGACGCCAAACAGGCGATACAGGGGAACAGCGACCAGATGGCTCAGGGGCGGGCGGTTCCAGCTCCAGGTCATCACCTCGAAGACACTTCTGAGATTGACCTGTTGGAGCATGTCGTTGTAGATCAGGGTTCTCACCAGGTGCGCAGGACGGTCCCAGCCGAGGATGGTCTGCTGCGTCGTGACAAAGACCCAGTTATTGAGAGCGTGAAAGACTACCAGGGTCAGCACCGCCCCGAGACTCAACGTGCGACCGCGACGCGTCTCGTTCACAACCAACACTCTATCCATCAACGCTGCCATCCGAGTCAATCTCTGGGGCCACGACCCGGACGGTCGCCAGTAGCACATTGTCCGACCCCATTTCGTCTCCCTCAAGTTGCACCGGTAGCCGCTCCCCGGTGGCCGGCAAGTACAAACCCGCTACCAGCTGATACTCCCCTGACTGCGTCCCCTCTGGGATGAGGAGACCATGTTTGTCCGCCACAACATCGCCGATGTTCCATGTCGACGTGGGCTTGAACCCACCGACAGGTTGAGCGTCGTGCTGCGCAATCAGTTCACCCGCGCCCTCCACCAGGTGCACAAATACGACGTAGTCATCAGTGGGTACTGACTCGGTGCTCCAGAAAAGGGTCAGCCGCACAACCTGGCCGGGTTCGAAAGTCTCGCCAGACAGTCCGTACCCGGCCAGCGCGATCTCGTCCCCCATATAAGCGTTCAGAGGAAACTCTGAAGCAGCGTGGTCCGCTCCGTTCGAGGCGGCAAACGTTACTAACCGTACATCCCCAAACCACTCGTCACCTGTCCGGTACGCGTTCTCACTGAGCCAACGCTCCACGAACGACTCGGGATCGCCGTCCGCAGAGCGCAGGATGGCGTGCACCCTCTCGTAGGACCGCACCATTTCCTCCAGCATCTGGATGCCTTCCGGGGACTGATCGGTGGGCAGGAGGTAGACAGGCGCGGAGCCTTCGTAGAAGGGAGCGAATGCGGCAACCTCCGTCGGCGGATCCAGAGTGATGACACTCTCATCCGTCACCACAGACTCGAGGCCCGCTGACAGGTGGCGATAGTAATCCAACACCTGCTCGCCTACAGGTGGCAAGCGTTTGCCGTAGAGCGATACTACCTCGCCATCGGGAAACCTGTAGTCGGCTCTCAACTCGAAGACCTGCTCGAACACTCCTGGCTCTTCTGACACCCTGAGCACAGCTGCCTTGGCCCCGTCACTAAGCTTGTAGGGGTCGTGCGTGCTCAGCACCACGTAGTCCGCGGCGAACATCTCGATGTAGATAGACGATCCTCCGTCATCCCGGCCCAGGTCCCATACCTCAACATCCGGGAAGTCGAGCAGCGAAAGATACCTCAAGATATCGGCATTCAGGTGGGTATTGTTCACCAGCAATGCCAGAGTACTCGTTCCTTCGACTCCTTGGCTTGCCTCCTTCAGGATCTCGGGCGCCGCCCAGTAGCCGCTATCCGTGCGATCGGTGCTCGGCGGCATGATGTATGCTCCCTCCCCCAACAGGTTCAGCCTGCCTACGACAGGCAGGCTGACGATCGTCTCTTGGGAGATCCCGTACAGGGAGTCGTGGGACAGCACGTAGAACTGTACCACTCCACAGACCAGTAGGATGGAAATCAACGCGACCCGCACCCATCTGGCCTTGATCTCCAGCAACCCGCGCGCAGTGATCAGCGCCGCCGCAGGCAGCAACGCGATATTGAAGCGGGAATTCCAGGTCTGAGACAGCGTGAAGACCACAAAGGGGACCATGAACCACAGGGTCAGTATCCACCCCCCCTCGCCCATCTTGCTCCAAGCCTCGCGTGGCGAGCGTCCTTTGAGAGCCTGGTAGAGCAGCAGGCCCACCGCTCCCACCAAGGCAGCGAAATACAGGGGAGAGAGCTGCTCAGTCAGCATCATGCTCAAGTACCGAGCGTAGAAGGTCGGATCCAGAAAGCTCAGACCCTTGCCCTGGATATTCACACCACCGAAGGCCACGAAGAGAAACCTTCCGGAGAACCCGATGTTGGGCAGAGACCACGCCGACGCCAGCGTGGCCCCAATCATCAGGGCGCTCAGCAGATTGGAACCTGGAGAGGCTTTCCTGGAGAGCACGTAAAAAGCGCAGAACAAGAGCACCCAAGAAATGAACGGAACTCCATACCCCAGCGCGAAACCAGATAGGCGATCCCAATTGGGCAGGTACCACAACGCAGTCAGCAGCAGGGCTGTCAGGGCATGAACCCAGGGAGACGTCAGGAGCCGGCGCCTCCGGGACAGTCCCTCGCTGCCACCCCAGCTCACGAAGAGCACGTTTCTGAGGGCACCGGAGTGCCAGGCTACATAGGCGATGGGAGCGCCAGCGAAGGCGATGAAGGGCCACTTGGTGAGCAGGCCGAGTCCGATGCCTAGACCGGACAGCAAGGACCAGTTGCGGCTGCGGAAGCCGCCAGTCTTCAGTACGAGATAGATACCCAGCGCCACCATCGCTGTCAGTGCATAGTCCACGTATGACAGACGGGATATGCTGAACAGCACAGGATAGAACGAAACCAGAAAAGCACCCAGCAGGCCTACCCTACGGTTGTAGAGGAGGTTTCCGATGCTATACACGGACCATAAGAGGATGGCCAGAAAGACACAGTTGCTCATCAAGGCCACGTCGGTAGAGATGCCAAAGAGGCGATAGAAGGGCACCACCGTCAGGAAGGGAAGTGGAGGGCGATTCCATGGCCAGGTCAAAGCCGTGAACGCTGACCTAAGATCGATGTGCTGCAGGATGTCGTTGTAGATCAGGGTCTTAGCCAGGTGGGAGGACCTGTCCCAGCCCATCAAGGTCAGATTGGCGGCCACCCACCTCCAATTACTGAGGGTATGGAAGGCAATGAGTCCCAACAGCACGGTAGCCGCCATCCACTGCCACCGCCCGAACCCGCGTCCCTCGTGCTTGGCGTCAACTCCCAACTTCTTGACCCTCTACCACCGAGACTTTACCCAACAAGACCCTATCGCCAGTTGGATGGCCGCCCTCGTCCAGCACACGCAAGCGCTCGCCCGTCTGCGAGAGGTAGAGACCCGCCACCAACCGGTACTCACCGACGGGAGCCGACGGATCCACGCTCACCCCCACTTCGTCGCGCACAGTTTCGCCGACGTCCCAGAAGGAAGTGGGATAGAACCCCATCTCTGGCTGACCGTCGTGCTGGCCGAACACTTGACCGTTATCATCTACCAGATGTACAAAGATAGTGTAGTCCTCTGCCATCTCGGCCAGGGGCTGCCAGTACAGTGCAAGGCGCACAGCCTTCCCGGCCTCTACCTCAGCAGGTACGCCATCATGCCCCAGCAACCGAATCTGATTCCCCATATTGGCTCCTCGCTGATAGCATGGCGTATGCGCCCGTGTTTCACCCACCTGAACGTAGTCGACAACGACAGAATCGCCCATAACCGATCCGCCTTCTCCCACCACCGGCAGCCGTCCTGTATCACTCTCGCCGTACAATCCCACCTCCAAGCGATACCGCCCCGGCTCCGCATCTGCGGGGATGGGCAAGACTCGTGGATCAGGTACCGTCTGCTGCTCCGACCAGTAGTAGGTTGGATACAGGTTGTTCAACGGCGGGTAGTCATCCTGAGAGAGCATTGCACCATCCGGACCACGCAGATGGGCGAACACCGTATACCCTTCTGCCACGGGTCGCAAGGCCCGCCAGTACAACGTCACATGCAGATCAGACGCCCCCTGTAATTCGTCCTCAGAGAGTTCATAGCTCACCAGCTCTATCTCGTCCCCGAGATTGGCCGTGATGGATCCTGCTACCGTGTGTTCGGCCACCGGCCGGTGTCCCTCAGCAAGCAAGACCCTGACCCCCTGCACCTCGTGCACCACATCCATCTGCTCGGCGACGGTCCGCACGAACTCCAGATCGAAGCGAGCGGCAAGCCGCCAACCATCCACCACCAGCCACGTTCGCGAACTGTCGTTCAATACGGACTCCAGTTCGGAGGCTGAACTCAGTAGCGGCGCACCGACCCAGCGATCGATGAGTACTCCGCTCTGGTCGAATACGTATTCCTCGTACCCCACACCCGAGGCGTAGTAATCACATTGCGGCACGTAGAGCTCGCAGGCGAAGGGTACAATGGTCAATACGGCGTCACCTTCCTGCCACCGCTCTCGGAGAAACTCGAAGGCCAGGTCATAGCCCCACTCCTGCTGAGCAATCGTTGCCCGAGCCGCGGGCAGAAAGAGCAAGACGGCCGCTACTACCAGCAGGAATGTAACGAACCACGATAGTCGCTCCACCCTGGATCGGTCGCGCCACCGGTCTGGCATGAGGCCGTGCAGCTTCTTCAGGAACCAGCCCGTGACGACAATCGCGGTCCAAGAGGCCGTGAGAAAGAGAAGTGGTTCCACCATGAACAGGTATCGCACATCCCTCCAAGTCGGCCCCACCAGGAAGAGCATCTCCAGCAGAGTGGCACCGAGTATAGTATACAGAAAGAGAGCAGCCCGCGGTCGATGCTGCTCCAGATCAACACGTGCTCTTTCACGCATACTGAGCGCCAAAGCAACAGCCACCAGCAGTCCCAGCACAGCCAGGCAGGTCAACGGCAGCCGCTCAGTCGCTACGAAGAAGGGAGCTATGGGTCGCCAGCCCTCGATGAAGTTCAGAGAAGGCGCCAGATACGGTCTGGACTCGGCCAGAGCCTCCAACTGCCCCGGCTGGCCGACGGCCTTGAGGAGCAGCGTGGCCAGCATCCCGACCAAGGCAACTGCCAATTCCGGTATCAACCGAAGCCTGAGCATGCCGCGCCACCCTCGAAGAAGCGTCAAGCCCATCACCAAGGGCACGAACAGCAGCACGCTCACAGGATGGGTGAATAGGGCGCCCAGATAGCAGAGGACCGCAATCCAGCGATAGCGGGCCCCGTCCGGCTCGGTCCCCCCTCGCCACAGGAACCAGACGGCAAGCAGCACCAGCAACTCCAGCAGGGAGTACATCCTCACTCGTGCTCCCCAGGCGATGGCCGCAGGCGACAGAGCCGCCAGTGCAGCCGCGACGAGCCCCACGCGCCTGGAAAGAAGCTTGCTGCCAAGATAGTAGACCAGAACGACAGACATCAGACTAGCCACCACGCTGAAAGCACGCCCCATCGCGGCATCGAACCCGAATACCCTGAGCAGCAAAGCCTCTGCGTAGGAGAACAGCAGGCCCTGCTCATACAGCGTACCCGAAGGTAAGAGCGGATAGCCGTGCTGGTGGATGCCGCGTATGGCCAATAGGGAGATGAACTCATCCACGTGGAGGCTGATAGTCCACAAGTAGACGAGACGCAAACACAATCCTGCCACCAGAAGCAGAGGGAGGACCAGGAAGGCGTAGGACCGAGGAGTGATTCTAGAGATTCGGTTCGTGCTCATTCAGGACCTGTTGGATCACTTTCCGGCAGAGCGGAAGTGACCGCGCCAACTCTGTGCGAACGATCGATCACGTCGGAGAAAAGCGCCTCGTATCGTTCAGCCACGCCGGCAATATGGAAGGCCTTCACGTACTCCTTGTTGAACTCTGACATCCGTGTCCGCAAAGCCTCATCCGCGGCCAAACGCTGAATGCTCTGGGCTAAACGCTCCACTCCCCCGACGGGAATCAGATATCCTGTCTCGCCGTCTCGAAGGAAATCGGTCTGCCCGCCGCTGGAGCTGGCGATCACTGGCAGGCCGCAGTGCATCGCTTCCAGAAAGACCAGGCCAAAACCCTCGTGCACTGAGGGGAGTACGAACATGTCGGCAGCCGCCAGGTACCGATACTTGCGCTCCCCCCAGACAGCCCCCATGAATTCCACTTGCTTCGAGAGGCCCAGAGTCCGCGCCATCTCGCGCAGACGCCCTTCCTCGGGACCTTCTCCGATGATCAGCAGGCGCAATCGAGGCTCCTCCAGCCGGCTCAGCGCAAAGAGCACGTCTCCCAGTGCTTTGCGCCTCACCAACCGCCCGATAGAGATCAGGATCACCTCATCCTCGGAAAGACCCATCTCTCGGCGGCTCCTCTCCTGGAACTTGGGCGGCGTCAGTCCGTAGTGGATGACGTCGATGCCAGTCTCACAGTGCAGATCCCGCTCGGCCCTGTTCTTGATATCCTGCGAAATGGCGATGACGTGAGCGGATGAATTGAGCACGCGCCTCACTACCGCGCGCAGCAGAGCATTGCTGCTCGGGGATAGTTTCTTCGTGGGATCGTAGATATCGCCACCGATGATGGTCAACACCTGAGGGGTCCCGAATAGCTTGGAGAGGATGACCCCCGTCGGACCGGAGGGAATGGCGAAATGGGTATTCAGAATGTCATACCGCTTGTTGCGCAGCACTCCGGAGCCTCGGGCGACTCCGCTGGGCAGGAATGAGAGCATCGACGCCAGACTGGCGGTTGCCAGCTCCCCTCTGCCTACCACGGGAACGCGATAGACCCTCAGGTCGTCAACTACGCCTTCCCGGGGAAGGCCTCTCCATCCCGTGGTCAGGATATCAACTTCGTGCTCTCTGTCCGCTAGCGCCCTCGCAATCTGATAGCTGGCCTCTCCCCCTCCCCCTCCCAGAGGGGGAAACTCATAGTTGATCATCAAGATGCGCATCGTTCATTCCAGCATCTCTCTGATCACGTATATCTTCTTGCCCTGTGCCTCGTGGTAGGTGCGACTCGTTAGCTCTCCCAGAAGCCCCATGGTCACCAGTTGCACGCCCACGAAGATGAGCAGTATGCCCAGCAGCAGAAGTGGTCTATTGGCGATGGGGCTCCCCTAGAACAACCTGATGAACGAGAGGTAGGCTGCGATCAAGGTGCCGATGGCAAAGGAGAGGATGCCCAGCAGGCCAAATACCTGCATGGGTCGCGCGGCGTAGCTCAATAGGAACTTCACGGTTAGCAGGTCGAGGATCACGGTCAGAGTTCGAGACAGATTGTACTTCGACTTGCCGTAGCGGCGTGGATAATGACTCACGGGCACTTCTGCCAGCCGCACCCCGATAGAACTCGCCAGGGCGGGGATGAATCGGTGCAACTCACCATAGAGTCGTACGTTGTGGATGACCTCCGAGTGATAGGCCTTCAAAGAGCAACCGTAATCGTGCAACTTCACGCCTGTGATACGAGAGATCAGCCAATTGGCCACCCTCGACGGCAGACGCCGCGTGAGGAAAGCCTCCTGGCGATCCACTCGCCACCCGCTCACGATATCGTACCCTTCCCACATCTTGTCCAGCAGTTTCTCGATGTCCGCGGCATCGAACTGCAGATCAGCATCCATACTGATCAGAATCTCGCCGGCTGCCTTGTCAAAGCCAGCGGCGAATGCGGCGGCCTGACCGAAGTTGCGCCGGAGCCGGATCGCCCTCAGCGAGTCATCGTTTTGGTGCAGCCCCCGCAACACTTCGAAGCTACCATCGGTGCTGCCATCGTCAACAGCCACGATCTCGTAGCTCCTGCCAAGTCTCTCCAGGACCTGCTTCAGGTTCCTGTAGAGTGGCTCGATGTTGTCTTCTTCGTTGTAGATCGGAATCACGACCGAGAGTTCGGGTTGATCCTCCGCCATCAGTTCTCCTTGCCCCGTTGGCTGTCCCCAATCCAACTAAGCCGCATTATACCATACACACTACCTCAGCGACAGTAAACACACCTTGCGCAGGCGCATAGAAAGTCAGTCACTGAGGACCGGGCAACGTTGCAGGCAGAAGACACTCCGCGCCGATACGGAGGCCGCGGTCCATCAGGATCCAGCACACCACGCCGCCCTGAGGACCGAACGAGGGAATCTAGGCCAAAGGGGGAAGACGTCTACGTCTCTGACACCCCGCAGCCAGGCCCTCCGCTCAACGGGGAGTAAGGGTGAAGGGGTCCATCTCGGAGCCTTCGGCGTCAAGCCTGTAGGCTACACTGCTAAGCGTATTGCCGTTGATCGTGATTCTCATCACGTGCTTCGTTCGTTCCATGAACACGGGTGGGAACTCACTTCCCCCAGTCAACTTGCCCGTGTACGCTGCTCCCCCTCCGGTGACGATGTATGTCACGCCATCAACGACGAACCTTTGGTAGTTGCGGTCGTTGGCGCTGAAAACCATGTCCACGCCGTACTTGGCGAACAAAGGAACCACAGGCCTGGCCTCCGGTTTGGAGCCTACTGGTCCGTAGCTGTAGGGAGGATAGTGGAAGAACACGAACTTCCAGGGTTTGTCGCTGTTGGCCAGATTGCTCTCCAGCCACTGATACTGCTCGCTCCCGGGATTGACGTTTCCCTGCCCGTCGATCTGGAGACATACGAAATGGGCATTCCCATAGTCGAAGGAGTACCATCGCTCATTGTTGGGAAGGTGGAAGATCCGGAAGTAGTTGTAGTGCGCACCTTCGCTTTCTCCCAGGGCAGGGAACAGGGTGACGTTGCTCATCAAGTTGCCCTCAAAGTGGAAGAAATCGTCCCAGGCCGCCAGGTCCGATCCGTTGAACACCAGACCGCCGGCATGGAGATAGAAATCGGGATTTATGGCCTGTATCTTGGCCGCCGAACGGGGGTGATCCCTGTCTGCGCTGTCCCGATAGCGATCGAAGTGTCCAGGCGGGATTCCGCTTTGCGTCTCGGCCAAGACCGCAAAGGTGAAGGATGTCTGGCCGGGGCCAGCGGCGGTCTTGAACGTGTGATCCTTACTCCCGTCAGGAAAGACCTGACCGCTGCTGCGTATGCGGTAGTGGTACACGGTGTAGGGGTTGAGGCCCGTCAGTGTCACCTCATGGTGCGTCGTCCAATCGCAGTCAGTCGCAGTGGACCCGTATGCCGCAGTAGGCCCGTACTCCACCACGCTGTCTACCTCGTCTATGGTCTCCCAGGCAATGGTGATAGAGTCCGGTCGCACCCATTGCAGGTAGGGCCCGCGAATCAGACTGGTGTTCCTGGGTGGCCTGCACGTCTCTGCCGGCTGCGGCCGGGGAGTGTTGGTGGGCGGTGGAGGCGGGGGAGGTGCTGAGGGAGCCGTGGTAGCCGTAGGCTGAGGTTCTAGTGTCGGCTCAGGGGTAACGGTGGGCGTCGGCTCTTCGGGCACGGGCGCAGGAGGCGCAGTCGCCGTCGGTTCGGGGGTTGCAGTTGGCATGTCCGTCGGTGTGGGTTGCCGGGCCGCTTCGAGGGCGTCCGCGGTCGCCGTCGCGCGCACGCTCTCCACGAAGGAAAGCGTCGGTGTAGGCAACGGACGGAGCCTCAAGTATCCGTATCCCCCAAACAGACAAGTGGCTGCCACCACACAGAACAAAGCGGCGGCACCGGCGGCGATGACTGCCGTACTATTCAAGCGCAACTGCATTGGCGCCACTACCTCCCAACGAAAGTCACGATACTATACCATGCTGGCACAGCGACAGCAAGCGCTGTCGCGCAGCGCCCTGTCAGATTGACGAGTAGGGCAGAGGTCCAGTGAATCCCTGGTCACATGTGCACCACAGCCGCACTCTATCCAGCCTGGGGCGCGGCCAGGACCATGAGGCACTGAAGGAGGCACTAGTCACCAGCCAGTATTAGGAGAATGCGTCCATGCGAGATCGGCGGAGGCATATCCACACCGCCGTGGCGCATGACCTGGCGCGTCCCGCGAGAAGGAGTGGCGGTTGGTGTCAGATCTCCGCCGACCATGAGGCCACTGCTTGGGGACAACTGTCTACGGCCCGCTCGGCCGAGCGCAAGGATCTCCATCAATGAAGGGGTTATCGGTCAACTGGGTCACTCCACTGCCATCGGAGTTCATCACGTACACGTCACCGTTACCGGTGCGGTACGAGCCAAACACGATCTGATCTCCCCACCGCTGCCAGGAAGGATCGGAGTCGCTCACCTCGTTGTAGGTGATTCTCTGCTGACCGGTGCCATTTGCGTTCATCACGCAGATCTCGGAATTGCCGTCGCGGAAGCACTCGAAGGCGATGCGGGTACCGTCCCATGACCATGACGGATCCCCATCGCTATACATATTGTTGGTGAGCCGTGTGACGTCGGTGCCATCCTTCTTCATGGTATAGATCTCCGAGTTCTGCCCCGGATCGTGGCGATCCGATGCAAAGGCGATGCGACTGCCGTCTGGAGACCAGGACGGATCCGTATCAGTGTACTTGTTGTTGGTCAGGTTCACCACGTGTGTCCCATCCGGGTCCATCAAATAGATATCCCAATCCCCATCACGCTTGGAGACGAACGCGATGCGCTCGCCGTCGGGGGACCACGAAGGGTCGTATTCCTTGCCTGCCACGAAGGTCAGGCGTGTTGCCCCAGACCCGTCCCCCGTGGCACTCATCACGTAGATTTCGCGGTTGGGCGGGTCGGCGCCAATACGTTCCGAGGCAAACACGACCTGCGAGTAGTCCGGCGACCAGGCGGCGTCCGAGTCGCGTTCCGGGTGGTGGGTCAACTGGGTCTTGTGGGATCCATTTGCATCCATCGCAAAGATCTCCCAATTGTTCGTCCAGTCAAAACGGGTCTCGTAGACGATGCGGCCGGGCGCGGGAATGGGTGTGGGGGTGGGAGTAGGAGTCGGAACGCTCATGACCAAAGGCAAATAGAACGGTGTTCCGTCTGGGGTAGGGCCTGGATCGGCATAACCTGACACCACGGTCTGCTGGGACAAAGCGACGAGGAAGCACATACATAGAAAGCCAGTCAGCGCGATGATTGTCCTCGACAAACGAGAGCCACTGTGACACTTGCGATCTTCCATGACCACCCTCACCCAAGACGCCAAGATCTCAGTTCCTGGAACACCCGGGATGCAGGCCTCCGGTTGGGTCGGATCCCACACGGTGCACACGCCTGACCAGCCTGGAAGCAGACTACCTCTCGGCCTCCGAGCACGTCCTCACGCCGGGTGTTCTCGATAACCCAAACACCCCACCGGGGTCTTGCCAGGCCCGGTGAGGTGCAAAGCGATCCCTTGATTCTACCTAGATTATACCACACATCTGCACCAGGGCAAGACCGCCTGGCACCCCTGATCGCTGTGCGCCG
>Ga0180438_10005994_pt1 | contig 16637 bp, 13 predicted proteins | sample SS_ome_12_FD_132455 | JGI IMG/M metagenome (GOLD analysis project Ga0180438, IMG submission 132455) | Hypersaline lake sediment archaeal communities from the Salton Sea, California, USA - SS_3_D_2 metaG | ecosystem: Environmental > Aquatic > Non-marine Saline and Alkaline > Hypersaline >...
CTGTTCACGATTGCATTTTCCGAGCTCGTGAGGATAACCCTAAACGCTGAGTACCAGTTCACCAGGGGCGACATGGGTTTGACTGTGCCCCACCTCTATGCAACCATATCGAAGGTCCCTTACTATTTTACGATCCTGATCCTTCTGGCCTGCTCTCTCCTGATCATGGGGCTACTCTTGAGATCCCGCTACGGGTTGTTCTTCCGGGCTATCCGAGAGCACGAGGAAGCCGCGTCGGCAATGGGCGTGAACATCGTGCGCTACAAGATTATGGCTTTCGTGATAAGCAGCTTCTTCGCCGGGCTTGCCGGCGGGTTCTTCGCGCATTACGTGGGGACCCTCACCCCCAACAGCATCATGGAAATCCCTCGGATGGGGCTCGTCATTGCCATGTCCGTGATTGGGGGGATTGAGAGTTTGGCTGGCGCAGTGGCCGGCGCCATCCTTGTGGAGTTCCTCCAGGAGTACTTGCGGGAGCTTGAAATGTGGCGTTTCGTCATATTCGGATTGGCCCTCGTCTTGATCCTGAGGTTCTCCCAGAACGGACTTCTCTATCCCATCTACCAGAGGCTTGCCGCCAAGAGGGTTGAAGCGCTGTCCGAGTCGGCAGCGTAGCCGAGGGGAGGCCAGACTGGGCCTCCACCAAATAGGGAAAAGATGCTTGAGGTGACAAATTTAGTCAAGGATTTCGGCGGAGTGAGGGCTGTCGACAAGCTCTCTTTCACGGTGGAGGAAAACGAGCTTCTTGGGATCATTGGGCCGAACGGTTCGGGAAAGACGACCACCATCAATTTGATCAGCGGCAGCCTGAAACCCACGGAGGGTCAGATCATCTTTCGTGGCAAGCGCATTGACCGCCTGCCTTCTTATGAGATTGCAAGGAGGGGGATCGGTCGAACTTTCCAGGTGACCCAGGTTTTTCTTCGCATGAGCGTCATGGAAAACATGATGGTTCCAGCCCTTTCCATACCGAAATCGGATGGAGGTAGCGAGGCTGACCATAAGATGAGGGCGCTGGAGATACTCGGATTTCTGAAAATCGACCATCTCAGGAATGAATATGCAAGAAACCTCTCTGGTGGCCAGCAGAAATTGCTCGAACTCGGGCGAATTTTGATGCTGGATCCTGACGTGATTATGCTTGATGAGCCTTTCGCCGGGGTTCACCCCGAACTCAAGATGGAGATTCATGAATACATCAGAGAGATGCACAAAGAGGGCAGGACATTCATCATTATTAGTCACGACCTGCAGTCGATCTTTGGCTTGAGTAAGCGGTTACTCGTTCTCAGCGAGGGGGTGAAGATCTGTGACGGCACCCCGGAAGAGATCAAGGACGATGAACGGGTTGTGGAAGCCTATCTGGGGGAGTAAGGTTGCTGGCAGTTGAACAAGTCTATGTCGGATATTTTAAGGATATCAACATCCTTCAGGGGGTGTCGATCAAAACGTCGGGAGCCCAAATTACGAGTATCATTGGTCCCAACGGCGTCGGCAAATCGACCCTGTTCAAGGCCATCTACGGCTTCCTCAAACCCAATAAAGGCAGGATCCTCTATGAGAATCAGGACGTAACGGGGATAAACCCTTACAGCGCCTCTAGGAGAGGGCTCGCTTATATTCCGCAGCGAAGGAACGTCTTCCCTTACCTTTCGGTCGAAGAAAACATGGAGATGGGCGCTTGGATCTTCAGACGTGATAAAGACCGTATCAAGCACAAATTGGAAGAGAATTACGAGCGTTTTCCCGGTCTTGAAGCCATGCGGAGGCGCAAGGCCGCTTTCTTGAGTGGTGGCGAGCAGCGGATGGTGGAGCTGGGACGGGCGCTCATGGCTGATCCAAAACTCCTGCTCGTGGATGAGCCCACAGCAGGACTGGCCCCTATATTTGCCAGACAGATCCGGAACAAACTGGTGGATCTCAAGGAGGAAGGCAAAGCGATCGTTTTGGTAGAGCAAAACATTCGCGAGGCTATTGGCATCGCGGATTACATTTATGTGCTTGATCTCGGCAGGAACAAAGCAGAGGGCTCTCAAGATGAGTTCGCCACCGACCTCAAACACCTGGTCAAGGACTGGCTATTCTAGCCTCCCGACACCTTCCTCCATGCACAGGGTGCGAGATTTTACATTTCGCTGTTTTGCGAGGCCGCCAATCCCATTAAACGCGTGACTTTGTCCCCCATCCTGTCCCCCAGGAAAAACCTCGGTCCCCGTCTCAAGCTGATTTCACGATACCAATGCTATCTTCCTCTATCTAATGTAACTGTCAGCGGTCTCTGTCTCTTTCTTCAAAAGCATCTCCATTATCTTCGAAGGCGCTGGTTTGATCTTTGAGGGTTTCGGGAACTCAGGCGCATGTAGGAACGGAAAATTCTGCCAGAGCTTACCGGGCAGGAACCCTCAAAGATCAAACCAGGATATGCTCCTGAGGAATCTGTTTTGGGAGAGGCTCTTTCAGAAAGAAACAGGGACCGCTTTCAGAAATCGTGTACGAGGACGGCGAATGAACGGTGAATACATTGAGTGAGGCCATGGCCGGAAAGAAGGGCTCCTTCAATTAGAAAGAGCCTATACCAATACTTTTAAACAATACCAATCACTGACTTAGGTGCGCCAGGATTCGCTTGGATGCAGCGACGAGTTTCTTGTTTTCCAGCATGGTTCCGACGGAGATGCGAACGTACTCTTTCAGGAAATCCCCCCGAATGAGGATGCCCTGTTCGCCCAGTGCCTCAGTGAAAGCTTCTGCATCCAGGCCTGTGTCACTGACCTTGACCATAATGAAGTTGCCCTGCGGATTGGGCAGTACCTCCATGCCATCCATAGTGTTGAATGCATCACTGAGAAATGCACGGCCTTCGCGAACCACATCCAGCGATTTTCGAAAATGCGCTGTATCCGCCAGGGCGCCTATGGCTGCCTCCTGCGCCACACCCCCCACATTCCACTTGGGCTTCACCCGCAACAAATATTCAATGGCCTCCCTTGGTGCCAGGGCGTAACCGATCCGCAAACTGGGGATGCCATAGGCTTTGGAAAACGTGCGTGTAACGATCACGTTTTCGTGTCTCAGAACCGCATCGGCTGCACTTTGCTGCCGGTAGTCGTCAGCAAACTCGATATAGGCTTCTTCTGATACAACCACCGCACTTTTTGCCAGTTCAGCAACTTGCTCCAACAAATCCAATGGCAGAAGGCGACTCGTCGGGTTGTTAGGACGGGTCATGAAAATCACGCGTGTTCTGTCCGTAAGCACCCGCCCCACATCTTCCAAGCGCAGCTCAAAGGGGTGTGATAGTTTGATGAGCACAGAGGTTCGACCGTCAGCTTTGGCCAGTTCCGTATACACTGAGAAAGACGGGTCCATGCTCACCACTTCATCACCAGGGTTGGAAAACGCCCGGATAATGAATGACATAATCTCGCTCGAACCTGCCCCGCATATAACGTTCTCCCATGATAACCCTTCCCGCATCGCGATGGCTTCCCGTAATGTATGCGCCTTTGAATCCGGATACCGATGCAGTTCGCCAACCATCTTCTCAACAGCTCTAACGGCGAGCGGCGGTGGACCAAGGGGATTTTCATTCGACGACATCTTAATGATTTCTTCTGGCGGGATATGGTAGCGCCGGGCCGCTTCCGCACTGGTGAGACCGGGGACGTAGACCTCTGGTTCTGTCAAGTTGGGATTTACGAGTTTTTTGAAAGTTGACGGTTCAGATATCATGTTTGTCTATCCTCCTCAAGCACCCGTGACGGCAAATCGAAATGATCGAGCCCCGTCCGGCGAATGACGGTGCACAGCCACCATGTTTTCGCACAAGGGGGCTCATGAGAAATGCCATACTCCCCCTCAATTTCAATCTTGATAGGTAAGTTAGACGGTGCATCCTGCATTCTCTCCGTTGACACGCTCAGGCGTTGCCTTGTACACTGAAGTTCCGGCTTTTGGGCGTTGCGAAATACGACCTTTTGACAAGGGCATGGCTCCATGAGATATCTCTTAAGCTTGACCTCTTTGGGGCCGGCTCGTTTGGCTTACCATGGAAAAAACCTTCCACCACATCAAAGCCTTTTTGGAAAACAAGGGTGTAGATTTCCGAGTCGTTGTACACGAACCCGTCCATACATCGCAAGAGGCTGCCAGAGCCAGGGGGGCACCCCAGAAAAGCGGGATCAAGGCCCTCATATTTTTCTGTGATGCTAGTCCTTTTCTTGTGCTGGTGCGGGGTGACCACAAGGCAGACACAAAAAAGCTGAGAAAGGTCACGCAAACCAAGAACATCCGCCTGGCAACGGCCGAAGAAGTTGTGGACGTTTGCAACTGCCAAATCGGTTCTGTCCACCCTTTAGGCCCGCTTATGAATGTATCAAAAACGATTATGGACAGGACGATCCTGGACAACGACCGGGTAAACTTCAGCGCCGGCCTTCATACCCACACGATCAACATGCCTCTGAAAGTCTTTATAGCCATTGCTGAGCCTGTCATTGCCGAAATAGCAGCGACGTGACAAGGGCGGCCACTAGCTGTCTTCATAGCTCAAGATCTTAAGATTTATGCGCCTGAGGCGGGTTAATGTCAAGTCTTTGGCGGAGCTGCGATGGCTGTTCCCCGAAAGGCGATATCTCAAAAGAATTTCACCGGACATTCCAGCGGGCTAATCTTTGAGGGTTGCGCCACAAAAAGCCCTAGCAGAATTTTTCGTTCCGACAAAGTCAAAGATCTCTTAAACCCTCAAAGATCAGTCCGCCGCCCGAGAAGCCTATAGATATCGCCTTGAGAAATGGTCAGGGCCTCCCCAAGTGCCAGGGAGTAGAGGGTGGGCCACGCGAACACTTTTGAACGATACCAAGGGCTTAAGCCACTTTAACCGACCAACCGGTTCTTGAAGCGGTTAACACGCATCTGCCAGTAGGCCACGTTTACAGCCACCACCAGCCTCCGATCAAAATTGGGATTAGGGATTTTGCCAATGGAGGCGAGATAGTTGACGTGTTCCGCGACAGAGATGGGACAGCCTCTCACATGGAGGTATTTGGATTCCCTGTTTTTCATGCAGAGCCACAGGGATTTCAAGATCTTCAGGAGCATGTCATTGGACTTCGTTTTGGTCACGTCCTTTTTCCATCGTGGTGTGTAGCTGCTTCTTATGCTAACATCATGGCCATTAATGCGTCCCTCCCAGCTCGTGCAGTCCCCGGCAAAAACCAGCGTTTCATCTTCCCCAACATCCAGCGGGCCCTCGACATGGCCGACCACGTAGTGGATCCTTTTCATGGACTTCTCCACATCCGGGTAGAAGCCTCTGAAAATATGCATGGCCTCCACGAGTGCTCCCGGGCACCCTCCCCAGCAGTAATCGGGGGAATGTTCTTCAGGAAAGGTCCCCACCGTGCACCTCAACGGACCCCCATCAGCAAAATAATCGTCGATACGCTCCAAACAGAACTGAAAATTCTCTGTCCTCTTTTGCACTTCGGCTAGAGGAAAATCCCCCAGAACCTCAATTTCCCGGAGACTCATTGGTCCGAGGCCCCTCTCAGAGGCAAAGCGGAGATGAATCAAATCAGCAGGATCCACCCTGACCATGTGACAGCAAACCGTATCCACAGCGCATGGGTTCGTGCCCATCACGATAGCGCCCATTTGAAACGGCGTTGGCGTTAGCATCATTTTCTGCCCTGCTGTAATAGCATCTATGGCAATAAAGCCAGGCTGGATAACCTCTTGAAGGTCAGCGATCTTGTGCTCCAGGAAGTTGTTGTGGTCCACCAGCCTGTGCCGATCATCTTGAATGCCGATGTAATTCTTGAGACTCAAAGTCAGTCTGGTCCAGGGATGGGCTTTAAACTTCGGAAGGTTGATGAGGAAGTCACATTCCACGATCGGTTTTGGAACGAAGATCAGTTCCCTCAGGTTGTTCTTTCTTCGGAGCCTGAAAGGCACCTGCTGGGTCTCATCAAAATAATACGTTTTGACGCCGTGCCTTTTGATCACCTCTGGATAGCCGGCATGCTCGAAGTTAAACCTTGTCGGAATAGTGATTCCTGATCGCTCACCCACGGCGATCTCTTTGGCGGCCTTGGCCTGTGCCTTTGTAGCACGTATTGCACCCTCCAGGAACTCAGGGCGGGTGAAAGCATGGGGAAACACATCGGGGTGTGCAAGCACCACATTCGGCTTAAGAAGAATCCGCCCGGAAGGCACAACCTCGAGTCTCTCCATTCCCTCCTTGATGATCTTGGAGATTTTCACAGGATCATAGTCATCGCATCTCATGATGATGACGCGGTGCTTGTCCTTTGCCTTTGATTTCTTCTGAATCACCATCCCTATTCCCTTTCAAGTGAAGCTCTCCCACCAAAGCTCGGAGCACTCTGCAGGACTTCCTTTAAGAATCCGAACGATATTAACAGTCCCATAGTTGTCTTGACACCTATAAGCCCCCTCACCCCAACCCTCCCCCTCGAGGGAGAGGGAGTTATTAGGCGGCCGCTTATAGTCCCCCCTCATCCAGCGACAATATTTTCGAAAGCCTCCTGAGATCATCGCTCTTGCCCAGAGAGATGAGAATATCCCCTGCCTCTATGCGCGTCTGAGAAGAGGGATTGAATTTCATTTCACCGTTCTTTTTTCGTACAGCCACGATGATCACGTCCATCTCCTGTCTTATCTCGGATTCGATCAGTGTCTTCCCGTTGAGCCGAGATTTCTCGCTCACCACCAATTCGCCCATCTCCAGACCGATATCCTTGTTGTGAACCGTAAACTCGAGGAAGTCCGTTACGGCTGGTTGTACGATCGTCTGGGCCATCTTTTGTCCACCGATGAGATAGGGCATCGCCACCCTGTTGGCCCCTCCTCTCAGGAGCTTCTTTTCCGTTTGTTCCCCATCGGCACGGGCAAGAATGAATAAGGCCGGATTCAGGCCCCTGGCGCTCATGGTAATGAAAAGATTGTCCGCATCCGAGGCGACAACCGAGATAAGTCCTTTTGCCCTCTCAATGCCCGCTTCGATCAGCACGTCCTCACTCGTCGCATCATCGGCAATATAGATAATTCCTTCATCATCCAGGATCTGCCTGTTCTCGGGATTGGTGTCAATCACCACCATGGGGATGTTGTTTGCCTTCAATTCCCGGCAGATGATCTTCCCAATCCGCCCGAATCCGCAAATAATGTAATGGTTCTTCATGGACCGTATTTTCAATCCCAATCTCCTTCTCCCAATAAGTGCTCTTACCTGAAAATCCACCATAGCCTGAGCGAACACACCCAGGATATAGGCAATAATACCCATCCCGGAAAAAATAACAAATATGGTGAAGACCCGCCCCGCTTCCGAAACATTCCCTACCTCCCGAAAGCCCACAGTGGTAATGGTGATGACCGTCATGTACAGGGCGTCCAGGAAGTTCCACCGCTCTATAGCCATATAACCCGTGGTACCGAACAGGAGAACCACGATCAGGATCAGGAAGCCTCTGATGATCTTTTGGGGTGCAACAGGAGATATCTTGGTATCGATTTTGATCATAAATTGGTCACTAGCCACCTATATAAGCAAAGATCTCACATTTTGCCCGCCTGAGGCGGGTTAATGTCAAGTTTTTGTTTCAAACTCCTGTGCTGGTAACAGGCCGATGCTAGATGCTGGATGCTGAATGATTAAGGAATTCTTTCTTTATCAAGTATCTAGGATCGAGTATCCAGTATCGACCCGCTGCAAGCAATGGGTTACTAACGCCGCCAACTGGTCGGTTTGAGGCGAAGATTCGCTAGAACTCAAGAGAGGGGCCATGATGCCCCACTTGTTTCTGTCAGGGTGGCTGGATGGAGGGGGAGATTAGTCTCCTGGAGAAGAACTGACCGCCTCTACAGTAAATTCACTCAAGTTGTCAGGCAGATTTTCAAAGACAATCATAAAAGGGATCGTCCGCTGCGGTTGGACATCCACGTTCATCCTCCCTTTACCGAGACGATTCCTCATGGCCTGGTTTATCTGCTCCAAGGGCATCTCCTTGATTTCTTTTTCTGAGAAGACGTTGCCTGCATAGGCTGTTTTTGTCTTAACCACCTGACCTTTGTCATCCAGGACGGTTCCCTTCACAAGAATGAGGCTTCGGCTCTTGGGATAGTTGTTGGCAACCATGCCTCGTACTACAAAGAGCTGTCCTGCCTGCTCCGACTCGACAAAAGACCCCGAGACTGCTTTGAATGCAAGCCTGCGCACCCCCAAATCCCCGATGTCTTCGGTCGTGCCGGGTTTCAAGAATGACAGAGAATCAGGAATGAGCTCAGGTGCAAGGAAGCGAACAGCCGCAGCAGCACCAAGAAGCAGGAGAACAATCACCAAAAGAACCGGAAGAATCCGAAATCCCTTTCCTTTCTTCTTCGCAGGGGCAGCGGCCTTGGCAGCTTTCGCCTCTTTCTTGGCCCTCTTGGCTTCCTTCCGCCCTTTGCCTTTGTCGGCCATGGCTGCTTTCGCACGGGCCCGCTCTTCCTCTTCAACAACCTCTTCCGGTGAAGCAACCTGTATGGGCTCTGTTTCCATCGCCTCTTCAAAGGCCATCTCGAAATCATCCTCCATGATTCGCTCAACAGCCTGAGATTCCTCTTGATCTAGGACAGGTAGGTCATCCATGTCGGCCGTATCTTCTAGGATCAATTCATCGGGTTCTCCTTCTGTGGGCTCCATTGCGGGAGGATAGACCATAAAGACCTTTTTGCAGACCGAGCATCTGACTCTGGATCCTTCTTCACTGAGCAGACCCTCATCAAGCTCAAATTTCGATTTGCAGTCTTCACACTCAATGATCATGGCTGCCCTCCTCTCTCCTAAGATCGGACGCCCTCTTCATTTCAGTACATAAATATCCGGCAAATAACGATATCGCTCGTCATAGTCCAAACCGTAACCGACCAGGAAGCCCTCCTCCACCTCAAAGCCGCGGTAATCAATGGCCACGGCCTGCTCCCGCCTCTCTTTCTTGTCGATCAAAGCACAGATCCTTATGGAAGCCGGATTCTTTTCTTTAAGGCTTTTGACGATCTGTTCGAGCGTCAAGCCGGTGTCCACGATGTCTTCAACAATAAGGAGGTCTTGTTCCTGAACAGGGATTTCTACGTCTTTGATGAAGTTGACGGTGCCGCTTGAGGTCGTGCGGGAGCCGTAACTTGCAGCGCGAACGAAATCGATCTTGCAGGGAATGGTCATCTTCATTACCAGATCGGCAAAGAAAAAGACGACCCCGTTCAGGATGCCGATCAAAATCGGCTCCTTGCCGTTATAGTCTGCCGAGATCTCTTTTGCGAGCGCTTCAACCCGCGCCACAATGTCTTGATGGGGTATAAGAATCTCTCGGGCCATGGGAATGACCTTCGGCTTTCCCCTTTTTAAATACTGTAACTGAATGACAGGAACTTATACAAATCGCCAATGTCTCAGAAATTCTGTTACCTTCTGTGGAATTCTCCATGTATGACCACAAAATGTGCATTGGCAGCGAGTTTTATCTCATGAATCGTGATATTTTTCAATTGAAGGAGATAAAAACCCAATATTCCATCATTCCACTATTCCATTATTCCAATTGTGAGCAAAGCGAACTAACTTCAATATAATATAACATATTCTAAATAGACACATTTGTCAACATGATAAATCGTCCAACAAGGAAATCTCAGAAGAAAATCTCCGGCTTCTCCACGACGCTTACTGAGGGAAGCATTTAGTTCTTTACAGAGAAAGTTCCCTGCTTATCTCCAGGACCATGAAGTTTTTTCTATAGTGACTGGCGGGAGGGCGCTGTCTTTTCGCGACTTATCAGTGGGGGAAACCGCAGCCAGCCCGAAGGGTGGAATGCGGAGGGGGCAGAACTCCCCCGCAGATAAGTGGCAGAAAAGACCAGCCCGGGAGCCTCGGAACGAAAGAAAAGACTTCATGGTCCTTACTCATTCCATGTCAACAGTTTTATGCTCCCCTTAGTAACTCTCGTCGAGGAAAGAGAGCTTCTCCTTTTTTCTGTAGGCTACCGCCATACAAGAAGCAATGAGGCCCTGCTTTTCGTCGGTCACCTTGATTTCATACGTCCCTGTTTTGCGGCCACGGTGAATCTCCTTGGACTCTGCCCGAAGGACGCTCTCTCTTTCGGGGGCTTGATGATAGGTAATGGTCATGTTCAGGGCGACAGCGATGGTGCCGTGGGCATTGCAGGAGACTTGAAAGGCCTCGTCAATGAGAGAAAAAATCGCCCCCCCATGGGTCATACCGAAGATGTTGCCTGTGTCATCCTGGGGCTTCATCTCCACAAGCGCATAGCCAGGTTCAACTTTGATCAATGAAAGACCGAGCTTCCGGGCATAGGGCTCGTTCCTCACCTGCCTTACCATTGCTGAAAGCACCTTGTCATCCATTCCGCAAACTCCTACTTCCTAGCGAAGCTTCGCCTCCCCGGCCCGTACCGGTCCGGGACGGGCAAACGGACGAGTTGATGGAGAAAACATCACACTGCTTGGGGCGAAAAGATCCTGGATACTGGATGCTGGATAAATCTAGAAAACGGTCCCCAAGAAAAACTTCCTAATAATACCATAGAACCTGTGTTACAGAGCGATACAGCGGACGACAGAAAAAAGTTGTTATTGCGGGAGTGATTTAGGGCGGGGAACAAGCAGAAATCCCCCCAACCCCCCTTTGCAAAGGGGGGCAAGGGGGGATTTTGATCTGGCTATTCTTGCCCCGCATGAAGCAACTAGATATCATCTTATCAAAGTCCTTGCCTATCGTGTGGCGTTTGCTCATTAACCTGTCATTGCGACCCCCGCGGAAGCGGCACGAGAAATCTTAGAATTCCAGCTCCTCATTGCGAACCCTTTTGAGTTCCTCCCTTCGCGTCATTTGACGCCCCCGTCGATTGTGGACTTTGTTACCAGAGAAAAGGGGAAGAATCAACTGCTTCCTTTGAATCTAAATCCACCCTCTATTTTAGGTATCAAGCGTGAAACTGGCAGATTATTCAGTACTCCTGATCACCAGCAAGGTATTAGATGCAAGTCGAAGATCCCGTTAAGAGCGGGGGCGCCGAGGAGCGACGACTGAGGCGTATGGTGCAATACGCCGCAAGGAGGAGCGATCGAAGGCAACACAGCAGATGATGCCTTGATGGTGAATCAGGGTTGAAGAACCATCATTGACTCCAGTGCCCCTTGGGGCCTATAATATATAGTGTTGTAAGCAATTTGGTTTTCACCAGGTCGATCACAGATACGAGCTTTGTTAGGATCGGTCACCCTGAATTCTCCGGTTCTCCCCTTTCATCAAGGGGAGTCAGAAGTCTGTCCTATAACCAAGACCTGGTCTCCGTTCACCCCCTTCGACAAGCTCAGGACAGGCTTCGATATCTCAGGGCGAACGCGGAAGGCGTTCTGTAACCGTTTGATTTTCCGTTCGTGGTGAGGTATCGAACCATGAACGGAACGGCTGATTATCTTCTTGCAGCCGCCTCAATCCGAGTTATCGGACAGCTTCTCAGAGGGGCCTTCTAGAAACTTCTCTAAGCACAGGTTGCGCACAAAATGAATATCCTAGACAAAGTTTACAGAAGAAACGACGGCATGGTTTCCCGCAAGATAGGGGATGAGTTTATTTTGGTGCCCATCAGGCAAAACGTGGGTGACCTTGAAAGTATTTACACCCTCAATGAAACGGCAGCGCATATCTGGGAATGGATTGATGGGAAAACACGGGTAGAAGAAATCAGGGAAAAGCTGGTCGGCGAGTTTGATGTCACTTCCAACGAAGCTGAAAAAGATCTCATCGAACACTTGCAGCAACTCGAAGCCATAAAAGCGATCAGCGAAGGATAATCACATGGCGTGTCCCCTTGTCCCCAAAATGAGCTACGCTGAGTTCACCGAGCGCCTTCACCCGCGCATCGAAACCACGCGGATGCCTTTTTCTGGTTCCATCGAACTGACCCTTCGCTGCAACCTTCGTTGCGTCCACTGCTATTGTAACTTGCCGGTCAGTGATGTCGATGCCCTCGAAAAAGAGCTCAAGACAGAGGAAACCTTCCGAATTCTCGACGAGGTGGCAGAGGCCGGGTGCTTTTGGCTTCTCATCACCGGTGGAGAATCCCTTCTCCGGGAGGACTTTCTGGATATCTACGCCTATGCCAAGAAGAAGGGCTTCATCATCACCCTTTTCACCAATGGCACACTCCTCACGCCGGAGATTGCCGATTATTTGACTGAGTGGCCGCCTTTTTCCGTAGAAATTACCCTCTATGGTGCCACAAAGGCCACCTATGAAAAAATAACGCGTGTCCCCGGCTCCTTTGCTCAGTGCAAAAAAGGGATTGAATTGCTCATGGAACGTCATGTCCCCTTGGCCTTGAAGACCATGGTGACGACGCTGAATCGTCACGAGCTGCCGAAAATAAAGGAATACGCTGAAAGGCTGGGGGTCAGGTTCCGTTTCGATCCCCTGCTCAATCCCCGGCTGGACGGCTCCAAAGTGCCCTGCCGCTACAGGCTTTCCCCTCAAGATGTCTTGGCATTGGATCGGGCTGATGAAAAAAGGGCCAAGGAATGGCAAGACTTCTGCGTCAGAGCCATACGGCCTTTTGAATCCGATCACCTCTTCATCTGCGGGGCTGGTGTTTCCACATTTCACATCGATCCCTTCGGGCAAATGAGCCCCTGTGAAATGGTCCGGTTTCAATCCTTTGACCTCCGATGGGGCACGTTCAGAGAAGGTTGGCAGAGCTTTGTTCCCGATTTCTTGACCCTGAGAACCACGAAGGATTACCCTTGCAGTCGGTGCGAGTTGATCTCTGTGTGCGGTCAATGCCCTGGTTGGGCATGGCTGGAAAACGGACGGCTGCGAGACCCAGTCGAATATCTTTGCCAGATTGCCCACCTCCGGGCAGATGCCTTTCACAGAGACAGGCTTTAAAAGAGAGGAAGAGACATGCAAACAAAGGGCAAAACCCGCAAGCTTTACAGCAAACCGCAAGTGCATCAGGTCAAGCTCCATGTTGGTGAAGCGGTCCTTCAGGCCTGTAAGGCCGAGCCATTAGACCCTGACGGGAAGATCCCACAGAATTGCGCCAGTAGCGGGTGCAAGAAAACCTATGGGTCGTAGGCTTCGAAGGGTCTGATTTGGCTGGCGCAAATGATAGGGTAACAGATCAGCCGGTGGACTCAGGTGGACCCCCAGCGACGCAACCCAATTCGCGAGAAACCTCTTTCTGCCCTTCGGAGGCTCTGTCGCAATTCGTCATCTCGGCCAAGTCCTGCGAAGCCGGACGCGAGCCGAGATCCAGGTTAGGTGCGATTCAGCGATTTTTTCGAGGAGAAACGCCCGCTTTGGAGGCAAATCGCATAGATAAAGAACTCAAATTCCAAATTGCTGACATGGTGATCTCTTTTCTTTTCGACCAAGCCCTGAGCGGATTTGGCTTTGAAGAAAGCAAGCCGGATGGCCCTTCAGATACCCATACCGACATGGAGCTTCAGGTCCACCTTGGCTACGCCCCAAAACCCAACATCAAAAACATTCTCTTCGATTCAGGTCAGACCTGGGCATTTTATCAAAGCGACGGGAAATACGTGCTCCAGAACGATACATTGGGCAAGGATTCTCATCTCACCACGGTCGCTATTATGGAACCGGATTTCAAATCCGGCCACCTTTATATTGCCCCTGATAGGATGCACGAGGCCCTGTTTTCAGATCCTCTGGGCTATCCTTTGAACCAGGTCTTGATGATCCTCCTCCTTTCCCGCAGGAAAGGCGTGATTTTCCACGCCTGCGGGATCGACGATGATGGTTCGGGCTATCTCTTTCTGGGCCACTCCGGGGATGGAAAATCGACCATGGCCAAGTTGTGGTTCGAAAACCGTGCGACCATTCTTAATGACGACCGCATGGTGATAAGGGAAAGAGAGGGCGAGTTCTGGATGTACGGAACACCATGGCATGGGGATTTCAAAGAATGGTCTCCCTATGGAATGGTCATCCGGAAGATGTTTTTTTTATGTCGCGGCAGTGAAAACGTGGCCGTGCCGAAACAAGGCGCGGAGGCGGTTTCAATGATGCTGGCACGCGCATTCCCGCCTATTTGGGATGAAGCGGGCATGGCCTATACCGTGGACTTCTGTCATGGCCTGGTCAGCAAAGTCCCTTGCTACCAGCTCAACTTTGTGCCGGACAAAGCTGTCCTGGAATTTGTGAGAAGCATGGGATGAGTCGTGAGTCTCCTCCCGCAGAGCGGGATACATCAGGTGCCCCCCGAGGGGAGCTCACGGATGAAGTCTTTTCTGAAGTGACTGGTGAGAGGGTGCCGTCTTTTCGTGACTTATCTCTGGGGGAAACCGCAGCCCTGAGCCTGTCGAAGGGAATGCGGAGGGGGCAGAAGTCCCCCGGAGATAAGTCGCAGAAAAGACCAACCCGGAGCCTCGGAACGTAAGAAAAGGCTTCCTCCCTGAGCATCATGATTAAGCAGTTACCGACTCTTCTAGACCCCCGGATCGGTAGAACCTATCTGTATCCTCCACCTGAGGTGGAAGGTTTAGTCACGACTAATAAAGGGGAAACCTTCGGCTTCGCTCATTACCTGGTAACCACCACGCTCTGAATCCCCTTGGCTTCCAGATCACGCCGCTGATCTTCTGCGCCTTCTTCCGTGATGAAAGCGCCCACGAGCAGACGATACTTCCCGCCCTGCCCCCTGATTGCGTAAGGCGCATAATCGAGCCTCTGTAAGGACAGGATCTGCCTGTCAAGAGCATCCTGATCCTCATAAACGCCCACAAGGGTGCTGTAGCGTGTCTCCTTCACAAGCGAGCCTTTCAACCTGTGTTCTTCCCGGAATCGCCGCGCCTCTTCGAGATCCTCAAAGTGGCCCAGATACACCCTGAACCACACACCCGCCTCTCCCAAGTCCACCTTTGTCCAATAAGGGCTCAGGCCGTTTTGCTTGTACTCAGCAACCGCCTTTTTTGCCCGCTCCAGGGTTCGGAAAGCACCGAGGCGAAGGGAGTAGGGGGATTTCGGGGATGTCTTCCACATCTCAGGCGGCACAGGGGCTTCCAGCTCATCCGTTACAGAAGAGGGTTCAGGAGAAACCGTGTTGGTTGGCTGAAGCGCCGCTTCGTATTCGAGGGCGGGACTTTCTGCTTCAGCCTGTGAGGGCGCTTTTTCAGGAATCCGTTTGGGCTCCCTTGCACCCGACTTCCCAGCTCCTTTTACTGCAAACTGGGTAGGGATTTGTCCAGAGGGCTCCCCAACGGAGGCGACCGCATCAAAGCCAGGCTTTCCTTCAGGCACGGCATCCTTGGGTGCAGAGTCAAGAGCCTCAGGCATGATCGTCACCACATCTGAGACCGCCTTTTCTCCCACCAGGGCTTTTACAGCCGTGCCTTGAGATCCCTTCACGGTGGAAGGATTCTGTGGTGCCCTCTGGATAGGGACTTTTATCCCATCCTTTTTGCCCCCCTCTTCTGAATCGGACTGCCGGAAAGGATGGATCACATTGTTTTGCCAGATCAACCCGCCTGCCAGACAGGCCACACCGATCACCATGAGGACCCATCTCCCACTGTGTCGCTTCTTCTCCGGCCTCTCTGAGGCCTCGTCTTCCAGTTTGCTCAACCAGATCTCCTGGGTTGCCTCATACCGGTCTTCCTTTTTCCCTACAAACGGAAACCCCCTTCGCTTGTCCCCGCCCTTTTTCTGTTTCCCTTCCTCACCGTATGAGTAGTAATACGTGTAGTACTTGTAGTCCTGAAAATCAGGGCTCACATCCGGTCTCATGCCGTTCAGGATCACGCCCATGAGATGGCACTTCACTTGTTCCAGTTGCGTGGCCGATCTTTTCAAAAGACCCCGGGACACCGCGCCCACCCGGTAGACCAGGAGCACCCCGTCAACCCTTCCCGCTAAAATCGCAGAATCTGCCGTGGACAGAATCGGACTGGAATCAAATATCACTATGTCGTATTCCTGTTTCGCCTCTTCGATAAACTCCACCAAGCGCTGCGACTCAATGAGTTCCGCCGGATTCGGCGGTATCGTACCGCTGGTGATCATGTGAAGGTTATCCAAACCGGGTGTCATCATGATCTCATCCAGCGAGATTTTCCCCATGATCATGTCCGTGACCGTCTTGATCACATCACGCCAGGGGTAATTGCCCAGCAGGATGTCTGTCAGCCCCGGGGTTTTATCCACCCCAAAAACCCGGTTCATCACCGGTTTTCTTAAATCAGACCCAATCAAAAGGGTCTTCATCCCCCCCTGTGCCATGGCTATGGCCAGGTTCGCGGCAACCAGCGTCTTGCCCTCTTCAGGTGAACTGCTCGTCACAGCAATCGCCTTGACCTTCCTCTCCGGGTCTTTGAAATGGATGTTTGTCCTCAGGGCACGAAAGCTTTCCGCCATCATGGATTTGGGGGAAAAATGGGATACGAGATTGACCGCGTTCCTCAGAGCATGCGCACCCATCTCCCCCGGGTGCCTCTCCTTCAAGCTCTCCCGAACATCCTCGGCGTCCGCTTGCGGCACAACCCCCAAAACTTGGGTGCCCAAAGTCTCCTCCACATCTTCAATCGCACCCAGGGAC
>Ga0180438_10005995_pt1 | contig 16636 bp, 11 predicted proteins | sample SS_ome_12_FD_132455 | JGI IMG/M metagenome (GOLD analysis project Ga0180438, IMG submission 132455) | Hypersaline lake sediment archaeal communities from the Salton Sea, California, USA - SS_3_D_2 metaG | ecosystem: Environmental > Aquatic > Non-marine Saline and Alkaline > Hypersaline >...
TATCGTTTAGATAAGTCATAGGTGTGTCCTCCTTTCTTCTTAATCGAAGCATATCAACTGGAGGATACACCTTTTTTTCTCCTTTTCAAGAATCAATTTACACACAATAGTATACACTACCACCTGTATTCTTCTCTTGACAACAGGGTTTATATATATATAATTTACCTAGCTAAGTTATTTGTCTTACGTTGTTGACCAGTAGAAATCAATTACTTCTCACACTTAAAACAAATAAATGCTTGAAAGGAGAAACATGCTTTACGGTAAAGTGAAGTGGTTTGATAGTCGAAAAGGATTCGGCTTCATCGAGAAAGAAGATGGTAATGGTGACGTATTTGCCCATTATCAAGATATACTCGGTGATGGCTACCGGACACTGATGGAAGGTGACCGGGTGAAGTTCGACGTTATTCAATCCCCAAAAGGGGAAAAGGCCACAAAAATAGAACACGCATAAGTGCGCAGTTCGTAAAAAAGGGGAGCTTACGCTCCCCTTTTTTAGCACTCCGTCATTGGTACTTCTTTGAGCAACTTCCCCTTAACTCGGTTAAATATTTCCTTTAGGTTCTGTCCGGTTATCGTTATCCCATGGTTCTTTAAACCAATAACCGCTCGGCTGGGATCTTTTGTTTGTGAGAGCATTCTGACAGCATTTTCTGCAAGTTCCCTGGTACCACACGGAGTAACTTGTCTTGATGAAACAATTCCTTCCATCCAGGCATGGACATGAACGACCGCACCGATCTCCCTGTACTCATTGTATATCATGGCGTGTTCGATCGCATCGACAGAGGCATGAATATCGGGTTTGTGCTCAGGAGGAACACTGACCATTATCACGCCGACAGTTGCGTCAAATCCGGTGACGAGCACAATGTCATGTCCGATCCCTTTGAGCTGACCTTTGTCCACCCCCCGCGCTGTCATCCAGAATGAATTCTCACCGATCTCAGGAATTATTTCGCGCACACTCAGATTTCCATAACTCAAGCCCTTTGTGCCGAATGAATCATACCGGTGCTTTGCGTCTTCCTTGCTGAGGACTTCCTGTAAAGGAAAAGGCGCCGGCAACAAACCGAGTGTATCGAACAAATGACCATGAAGGATCAACTCATTCACAATCGGTGTTCCTTTCCAGTATTTTGCGGGTAAATTGATGTTCAGGTTATTTTCGGTCACTGGATGTGAACTAACAAGGGGCATGACACTATTATAAACTCTTTGTCGATCAAAAGGATAATGGTAGAATCCCATCTCAGGAGTAATGAAATATATTTCAGGTATTTTCTTCCCTGCGATGGGTGCAATGCAAATGAACATATTAGCTAATGTCTTGATCAGTGCCGTGTAACATATTCCGCGTATATCTTCAACTTTTTCATCGAGCACCGCGATGGATACAATATATTCTGTTCGGGATTTCCTGAGAAAAACTCCCGGTGCTTTAAAGTTAGTAAGATGCAGAACGAATTTGACTTTTTCCCCTATACTTGCAAGCACATGTCCATGACGCTTGAATTCATCTGCTATTCCCTTCGCTATCCTATCACGAAGATTATTCGTATCAGTTTTACTGACCGCGAATTTCATACATTCTGTATCGCTTTGATATCCTTTTTTTCAGCCAGGCGTGCTATTGCTTCCATTTCTTCTCCTCTTAATTATCTGGTGAATATGATCTTTTGAATATCCTGATGATTCCCGTTTGTCAATTTTATAAAATATACTCCACTACCAAGTTTCTGATTATGGTTGTCGTAACCGTCCCACGATAGGACAGTTGGAACTTGGAAGTTGGAACCAGGAACTGAAAAGCTTTTTACGCAACGTCCAATCGCGTCATAGATATTCAATGTGCTCTGGAATACGGGATTTGGAGTTTGGAATTTTATATTCAATCCCTTACGGAAGGGATTCGGACACGCCTGCAGCATTGGCTGGAGCACTTTCCTCCCATGATACTCTTCTATTCCGGTGATCTGATCATAATAAAAAATTCCCATATCTGCTCGTGTGCTATCTGGATCACGAGGCCATGAGGGATCTCCTGAATCAATACAGGGAGACATCGTGCTATCCTGCACCGGCCAGTTAACCCAGGAAAGGCGGTAATCATTTCCCCCCGGATTTACGAATATAGGATCCTGGTCAATACAGCCTGTGCCAAACCATGGTTCACCTGTCCCGTTTTCTATATCCGAATACGTAGCAACCAGGCTGGCAGCACCAGAATTCGCGATACCATTCGGACTGTCCTGCCAGATGATATTATTCGCTACCTCGCTCGTTGCGCTGCTTTGATCAAAATAGAAATAGATACCACCGCCATCAGCTGCTGTATTTCCGTACATGGTGTTGTGACCGAGTGTCAGTGATGCGTTCGTGGTTGCATATGACAATCCACCTCCGACATTACTGGCTGTGTTTGAGAAAAAGAGATTGCGGTTGAAGACAATGGTTCCTGCATCAATGATAATGCCGGCGCCACCGCCGTTGTTGGATGCGTTGTTCTGAGCAAAACGGTTCCATGTGCAAACCATAGTACCCGCACCCTGCCAGATCAGCAATCCACCTCCATCTGAAGCAGATATATTATTCTCATAAGTATTTCTTGAGCACTGCAACGTCCCCTGATCCAAATATAGAAAGGTACCGCCGCCTTCTGCGATCGCTGTGGTGTTTCCGCTATGCAGATTATCGTAGTATTCCAGGGTACCCCCTCCATTGAGTCTGATAAAACTACCGCCCCCATTCAATTCCGCATGGTTATTGAAATATGTATTACTGTCGACAACGGCAGATACACCAGGGGCGAGCAAATACACAAATCCACTCCCTCCATCATCTGCAGCGTAGTTATTGAAAAAGCTGTTCTTGCGCATCGTGATCTGGCTCTCTTCCGCATATAAAAGCGCTGCACCGCCGTCACCGCCCACATGCGAGCTTGAATCGATCAAGTCATATACAGTGTCGTACTCGAAATAGCTGTTATATAACAAAATAGCACCGGATGCTGTCGCGGCATTCAGTCCGCCAGCATTGTAATAACCGACATTCCTTCGAAAATAACAATCTGTAATGGTAATATTCCCGGCATTCGATACTGCGGTTGCACCACCCGCCATATAGCCCGCATAATTGTCATTGAATTCGCAAGAATCGATGGAGATCTCGGCACCATCCACCTCCACATGCAATCCACCTCCGTTTGTGGTCGTGTATCCGTTCTGGAATGTCATATTACTCAGGTCAAAATTGGCATTATCGCCGTAGGATTCCAGGTGTAACATCTGGACAGCATCACCACCATCAAGGATGGTGGCATTCATGCCCATACCATTGATCAGTAGTGAATAGTCCTCACCTGGATTATAAGTTAGGGACGATGTGATATTATAAGTACCTGTGGCCGCAGTGATCGTATCATGCTCCCCGTTCCCCTCGGCGGTTGTAAGCGCGCTCTGAAACTCGGCAACATTGGTCACATTGAACGTTGCTGCGCTCATGCATAAAGTAACTATACACAATACTGCTGTCATCCTCATAATTAACCTCCTGTATCCAATAAATTCAACGCATCATAACCTCACATGCCACGCGAATAGACCAAGCATCTTCACATTATGATAATTATCAGGAAAAAATCAAGTTACTATCTTTACAGTAAAAAAACACTGGACAATAAATGTCGGATAGGTAAAATATAGTATTAACAGGGAGTAGTTATGAAAAAAGAACCGCGCAAAAGAGAAAAAAAGAAGATAAAGGTCAAGAAAAAAAGGTTATCAAAGAAAGACAGAAAGAAATTACAAAAGGATAAGAGCAACTGGTAAAACAATACTGGTTTCTACCGCACGAACATACCGTCTGCTATTTTAGTTTGATGACTTTCTCAGATAAACTCCGACTCGATGTTTCCAAACGGATAAAATATACGCCCTCACCAAGCAGCTGACCATTATTATCCATGCCATCCCATACTAGCGCAGTGCGTTCTGCGTTGGGTATTATGTGAAAAGTTTTAACACAACGTCCGCCCGCATCATAGATAGATATTTCTGCGCCATGCGCACTATGCCCATTGCTATACGTTATATTCACATGTTGAAGGAATGGATTCGGTGTCGCCATAAAAAAGGTACTAAGCTGCTCTGTAGTGTTCTCGACAACGCCCATTGGATCGATGATCACATCGCAAATAATCGTATCGGCAATAAGAGTGATATTCCTTACTGTTATCTGAGTTGGGTTTCCCCAATTATCATTGCTCGAAGGATAGGAAAGCGAATCAAAAACAGTTGTATTACTGTCGCCCGGGAATGGATCCCCGGAATCGCCTAATTCAGGGTGATAATAATGCGGATCAGGACGGTATCCCCATCCGTTATCCAGATCATCACGGCCATCTGCTTCTTCCAGATCGACCACATTATGATAAGAACCATATCTCGGGTCGATATGCCAGATCATCAAGCCCCTACCAGGCAGAGGTGCATCAAAACCATAATGCTGGCGGTTCGCCAGAAGGAAGAAAGTATCATTCACCGCACCTCCGCGCCATACGCGGTACGCGACCGGATTAGTTTCAAGATCCGTGATCTTTAGACCATAGGTATTACTCGTAATCGCGGTCGGGGTAACCCAGTTAACCTGCATCTTGCTCCAGACTTCAGCATGTGAGGGGCTCCACGGCGTATTGCCTCCTGCGCCCCAGGCTCCGTAACCCATCAAACCCCAGTATCCAATACCCCATGTATTCCGTGATCCGTCGTACAGATCCGGGAGTCCCACGATATGACCGAGCTCATGGCACATAACCGCTATACAGCAAAGGGTAGTATCAAGAGCCGGTGTTACCAGATTTATTTCCGGTACGTTGGTGGCGCCTTCGATCAGAATACCATCATTGGTGGTATAATTGAACGAAGGGATCGCATGCGACCAACAATGATTGACATTCCCGGTATCTTCTCCACCCGGTCCAGCATGAATAACAAAAACACCGTCTATCCGACCGTTGTTATTGACATCAAACTGCGAAAAATCAACAACATTATCCACTAACACCACTGCGTCACGAGCAAGCTGGTACCCGGTTGTCAACATATAGTAACCGTCATAATAATGGCTGTAGGTATAATTCGACATCTGCCACGAATTCCCACAAATACCGCCCAGTACATCGGTATTACCATATGAATTTTCAATAAAGAAATCATTCAGACTGCCCGCCCTGTAAGTACCCTGGTATACACCAACAGAATAGAACATACTGTCATACCGTGCGGGTGTATGGTTGAGCGTATCCGCCGGATTGTCTGAGAACTGAACTAAAATCGCGCATGTTTCGATCGTATAGTTTTGCAGATCTTTTGGCTGCTCAAGTGCCCGACCAATAATACAGGAATGCGGCACTTTGCCGTATGTCGTCATACCCGGTCGCAAAGGCATGGTAAATCCCACTGCTACAACCAAAAATAACATAAATGATTTAGTGTGCATATATCCTCCTGATCAATTATCCGACATTTCCATCCAAAGTCAATATGGTCTGCTAACCATGTTATTGGTATCACAGAATTGCCCGAACCAGTGGTCGGATACTCTGCCGATACTACCCCCTTGAAAGGCACTGTATTCTGAATATTATCATCTAATGCAATGCCCCAAGTGTAACGCCACTGTCCTTTCGGAACACAAGTTCTGTCCAGAGTGTGGCAATGATCTCAGAACAAAGACCGAACAATCCCGCATTGAACTGGTTAGGAAAGATATTCCAAAATCCTTAGCGCAGAAGATCCTCCTGACAAAAGACTCGATCGCCAAGGAGAGACGTGATGTGACAGTGGTCTTTGCTGATATCTCCGGGTTTACCACCCTGTCAGAAAAACTCGATCCCGAGGAATTAACCTTGATCATGAACGAATGTTTTCGCAAGCTCAGCAATATGGTGTACCTCTACGAAGGCATAATAGATAAATTCATCGGAGATTGCATTATGGCGATCTTTGGCGCGCCTGTCGCGCACGAAGATGATCCGGAAAGAGCAATCCTCGCATGCATTGACATGCAGCACGCGCTCAAGGAGATAAATAAGACCCTTGATAAAGCATTCAAGAAATTGAATATCCATTCGGGGATCAACACCGGACAGGTTATTGCCGGCAAAGTCGGTTCGGATTTCCAGATGGATTACACGGTCATGGGTGATACGGTGAATGTTGCCCAGAGACTCAAGGACATCAGTCCGACCGGCAGCATTTATATTGGACCGGAAACGTATTACCGCACACGTCACGCTTTTGACTGTTTTGCATTGGAACCGGTACAGCTCAAGGGTAAGACCGCAATGATAACGCCTTATGAAGTTATTGGCAAAAAATGGGGTTCTGAATTCGGATTGAGCACACTGCATTCTGACCTGGTCGGGCGTGAACCAGAGATCGAGCAATTGCGGAAATCCACCGAAAATATTGCAAAAGGCAAATCATCGATAAATGTCATAAAAGGGGAGATCGGGGTGGGCAAATCGCGCTTACTTTATGAATTTAAAAAATATCTGGCGATTTCAACCGTCGATATTGCCCTGATCGATGGGCGGGGCGTTTCGTATGAAAGCACCAATCCGCTAAAGGCATTCAGCGATTGTCTTCACCGGTTTTTTGTGACCGATGAAACAGTAACCGAACGTCCAGAAGAGATCATAAAGAATAAAATTAACAAACTACTAAAAGGCGAAACCGAGGAGATCGCACCGTATTTGTATAAGCTACTCAACCTCCCTCTGAATGAAAAGGAAAGAGAAAAAATAGTCCATCTTGACAGCCATACCCTACAGCTACAGATCTTTCTCGCGATCACGACCCTGTTTGAAAAGTTTGCAGATTCCCGGGGGCTTATTCTCGTGGTCGATGATATCCAGTGGCTGGATGCAACCTCGATCGAAATGCTCCATTTCCTCCTGCCGATCGTCAAGCACCATAAAACAGCACTCTTCCTGAGTTACCGGGTCGGGAACATCGATCCGATCAAACCGCTTCTCGCAACGATCACATCTGAATATAAGCCGTATTATACAGATGTAAACCTTGCGAATCTCTCCTCGGACCACAGCGTAACTATGATCGACAACCTTGCCGGTCAAACCATGGAAGCCAGGGTGAAAGATTATATTGCACAGAAAAGCGGTGGTAATCCTTTCTTTATCGAGGAGATCGTACGCCGGATCGTAGAACTAAAGATCCTTGAAACCAAAACCGATCTCACAGAACATGATCTAAAATTGCCGGGCTCCATCGAAGCAGCGGTCACGTCCCGCATCGATAATCTGAGCAAAGAAGCCAAGTATGTCTTAAAGATCGCGTCGATCATTGGTCGCACCTTTCCCCAGAAATTACTCGAAGCAGTGGTCAAAGACCCGGATGCCTATCAGCATATTGATGAACTCGAGTCATCTGAGTTTTGCATCAAGACGATACAGGAGAACAAAGCATATTATGCATTCCGCCATGCTCTGTTTCAGGAGGTTGCCTACAATAGCCTGCTGAAAAGCGAGCGTTTGATCTACCATCGAGTCATTGCCGAGGCTATTGAGAGTAATTTCAAGGATGAGATGGACGACTATCTTTCTGTGCTTGCATACCACTATTTTAAGTGTGAAGATAATAAAAAAGCATTACAATACTCGATCCAGGCAGGGGATGCTTCTGCTTCCCTGTACGCTAACGAAGCAGCTTTATCCTTTTACGAACAAGCGCTGTCAATTGCTGACAACGACTCCATCAAAGCTGATATCCTAGAAAAAATCGCTGACATCAAGATTATCAAGGGTGATTTCAAAACGGCTGCTGCGAATTTCAGTGATGCGCGGGCTAAGTACACGGGCAAGTTGGATAAAGCCCGTCTGAACGAGAAATATGCCCGGGTATTGGTGCAGCAATCGCAGATCGATGAAGGAATAGAAGTCCTGAAAAACACCCTCGACTCGATTAGGGACTCGGATAGCGCAATTCGCGCGAAAGTCATCTATGCGCTTGCCCGCGCTCTCCTTGATTTCAAACTGGAGGTCGATGAAGCTAGCCGTTTGATCAATGAGGGTATCGCACTTTCCAAGCAGATCGGTGATGTGAATGCCGAAGCAGACGGTCTAAATATGAAAGCGCATTTTGCCTGGCGCATGGGACAACCGGAAAAAGGAATTGAACCGGTACAGCAGGCTCAAAAGATTTACGAATCACAAAACGATCTCAAGCAACTCGTAAAAGTACATGTTCTTGCCGGTTCGGTTTGGCGATATGCTGGGAAGATCGACAAGGCAATAAAGTGCACGAATAAAGCACTTGAACTGTGTGAAAAGATAGGTGATAAAAATACCCAAACCAGAGTGCTGAATAACCTCGGTGTGTACAATGCAATGAAGGGGGATTTCAAGACCGCGCGGTATTATTATGAAAAGAACCTCGAAGAGCGCAAAAAACTCGGTGACGAAAGGACTCAAGGGATCGTGCTGTTTAACATGGGACTGCTCCATGAACACATCGGTGAACTTGATAAATCGATCGAGTATTACGAGAGGGCACGGTTGCTTTTTGAGAAGATAAACGATACGCGTAATATGATCTCGATCTATCCTACACTGGCATACAACTTTACCAGTAAAGGCGATTTTAAAAAAGCAATCGAGTACTATGATAGGGCGGTCTCTTTGGCTGAAACAACCCAGGATAAAAGTTCACTGGGTAGTGTTTATTCATATTACGGTAGTTTCTTTTACCGCACCGGGGATGCTGATAAAGCCCTGGATCTCTTCGAAAAGGCAAAACAGATGCTCACTGAGGTCGGCGATCAGGTAAGTCTCTATGATATCGATCTAAGTTTCGCCCAGGTCTATCTTAATAAGAAAGACCAACGCGCCTTACCGATCGTAAAAGATTTTCTTGCTCGTTCCCGTGCCCGCAAAGACGGCACCGGTGAGATCACCGCAAAAAAGTATCTCGGTAAAGGATTAGCGCTGATCGAGGGGAAATTCGACGAAGGGATAAAGCACATCAAGCAGGCTGTTGCAGCAGCTGAAGCCGCTGGATTTCAAGCAAAACATGCTGACTGCCTTGTTGTATTGGGTGAGGTGCTCATCGCATATAAAAAATTTGACAAAGCAAAGGATTATCTCCTGAAGGCAAAAAAAATATACGAAAATATGCACGCCACATTACAGGTGCGGGATGTAGATGAACTGTTAAAAGAAACAACATCCCAGTAATACTACAAAACGAAACCGCGTTATTAATTCCCCATTCAGTTTCCTCGCGCCAGGCTTAAAGGAAGGTCATTGCTTAAGGACAATGATCTTGTGGACGTAGACTTCAGTCGCAGTTTTCAATTGACAGAAATAAACTCCTCCAGGCACATATTCTCCTGTTGTGGACTTCAGATTCCAGTCGAGCTGGTATTGTCCAACTGTTCTTGTACTCTCCAAAAGATCCTTTACCTTACGTCCACTTGCATCGTAAATTGAAAGCGATATATATGTTTTGACGGGAAGGTAAAAATGTATACCGGTAAAATCAAAACAGGGATTCGGGTATACATTCAGTGAAATACATCCAGGTGTCTCTGTTCTGATTTCTTTGATCGCAGTCGGGCTGAATTTAAATACATCGCCATTGGGCGTCGTGCCCGCGTAAATCGTTCCATCCGAAGCCCTGAGCAAACACAGACATTCAAATGCTCCATCCAGACCGCCGGTTGTCTCCCACGTTTGTCCGCCGTCAGTGGTACGATAGACCACAGAATCGTATGCCGGTTGCATGCCGACATATACCCTGCCGTATATATCACTGGTTATATCATAGACACGGCAATTATGAACACTGTCACCGCGTACAATCTTTGAGCATTCATCCCAGGTCAAGCCATTATCCGTAGACACACATACAAACCCGCCGCCGTCGCCTACAGTCCACGCCGGGTGCCAGCCCGATACATACAGTGAATCCCCATTTGTTTCTAAAAATGCGTCCACGCTCCATTCACAGTGCTCTTCCTGGATGACCTCGATACTATCCCAGGTTACACCGTTGTCAGTTGATCGCCATATTATCATATAACTATCAATTCCCCAGCCGCCAGCTAACACCGTACCATTAGCAGTCTGGTAAATCTCTGTGCATGGATTAATACTCTGCAGCGATGCGGTCACTGTCCATGCTAACCCCTTGTTTGTGGTTCTAAATATTCGGTTGCGTAACTGTACATTGTACGGGGAAGTGCCGACAAGGATATCCCCGTTCTGCAACAGTACCATGCCGCGCACCGCGGTTACGCCTGGCAACTGGGCGGTAGTCAGCCAGGTATTACCTCCGTTTATGGATTTGAATACATCGCCATTCGGATAGGTTGCTGCATAAAGCGTATCATTGTCGATCAATATTGAATACACGGTCATAGTCCCCGGCGGAAAAAGTGCGCAGAGACTCCATGTCGCACCGCCATCAGTTGTCTTAAATACCTTACCCATGGGTGCTGTATCCGCGCATGCTGTGGCGGCATAAATAGTACCGCTCGCATCCTCTTCCAGATCGTAAACGAACACAGCGCCCGTTAATTCTCCTGTCTTTGTCCAGTTTCCATACCCGTACGTGGTATCAGGTGGAAATATCACGTTCTTTTTGGCAACCCACAGATCCTCATCACCGCGTGCTCCTTCCCAGGACTCGGATCCAAAATAGATCTCGTTGCCATCAGGGGTCTCATAAGGCGAACATGCCAACAGGTCATTATTGACCGGTGGTGCGACCAAACTGACCTGTCCCCATCCTGAGCCGGTCCACTCTGAAACGTAGATATCGCCGGCACCACCGTAACTCCCTTCAGTACGCGGTCCGCCGTGCTGGTTGGTGAAATAAAGTCTCTGTCCATCATAACTTTCAAAGGGACGGGTCTCCTCGTTCGCGGTATTGACGGGCGGACCGATATTCGCCACTGAATCCCATGAACTTCCACCCCAGTATGCTACCCAGACATCCTTACCTCCATAACCACCTGGTCGGTCCGAGGTGAAATACAGCCGCATCCCATCCGCGGACAAAGCGGGGTGCTCCTCTCCAGCGTCTGTATTTAAAGGATATATTAGCGTTTCCGGTTGTGTCCATGTACTTCCAATCAAAACTGACCGGTATATATCCGCAAATGCGTTATTCCCTTTGTGATGATAATACAGTGTATCACACACCGCGTTACAACAGGGACGACGCTCATCCATAGCCGTGTTTACGGGAGGACCAAAGTTTTCAGCAATTCCCCAACAGTTGTTCACAGTATCCCATTCACATCGATACAGGTCCCAGTTCCCCTGATGTCCGTGACGCGGTGGTCCGTTAAAGTTGATCGAACCAAAAAGTAAATATTGTCCATTACCGCTGATCCATGGAAAACATTCCGCGTCATAACTATTAACCTCCAGACTCTTCGGATATCCCCATCCCTGATAAAGAATTCTTGGTTCAGACACGGTGCCTGTGCCCTGTCCATGTGAAGCACACTGCCCGCTCGGTCTTTCTCCCGGATCACACGCGTCGGCGAATGGTATCATCGCAAGCATGATAAAATAAATAAGGATTATGTTTCCTGGATCTCTTCTGATCATTCTTCCTCGATCTTGAATATTACCCTGGCTTCAGAATCAGGGCACTGCCATTCCTGGAGCAGATCAAGAATGCCTTTACCCTGTTCGTTCTGCACGATCGCACCGGATAAGGGGGTTAAAAGACTGCTCAAAGCAAAAAGACATACTTTTTCACCCTCGGGAATCTCCAAACATGCATTCCTGACATAAAACGTCGCCCCGACCTTGGTACGGCTACACGGTCCGTCCGCTTTTATGCAGGTTACTTTCAGATCTTTAAATACCATCTTTCCTCCTCAGGCTAATTATCTTATATTCTTCGACCAAGTCAATATAAACCTGTTATGATTTCACTGATTAATACGACCTGTTGCTTCCCTTAAATGAAATTCCTGGTGAACTGAGATTTTGATGTTTCATACAAATTCAATATCACCCTGCGCATATTCTCGGACCAGTTATCGTACATGCCTTGAAACGGAGCCCCTCTGTATAAATGGAAAGCGCACTTGTATTCGCGTATCGCATAATCCTTTTCTCCTGCTTGCGCGAAAAAACGCGCTTTTGCTAAATGCTCTTTAAACTGTTCAAAGTCCGTGAAGAAATACATATCCCAATATAGGGTTTCAGTCTTTATCCTGATAAGATGAGAAGGAATGGTAAGACTCCTTCTCAATCGCGTTAAAAGATGGGAAAGGTTCCGTGCGGGATGTTTACTCCGGGGCCAGAAATTCTCATATAGATCTTTCAACGCGATTCGTCTGTTCTTGTTCAGGGATAGATGAATAAGGAACGAGGTTTCCTTTGAGCTCAATCTCATGCGTCGCATAAGCTTTCCCTGTTTCAGCACCTGAAATTTTCCAAGAAAGAATACATTAAACACTGGGGTATTGATCTGGAAAACCGGCATATCCAGAAAAGTTTTTGGTAGAAACGGGTTCCGGCCCTTCTTCAAAAGGTGCACGACAAGTTCTGGAAAGAATGGGATCAATCGCATAAAGATACCGAGAATCTTTTTTGCATGCCCATATTCATACGCATTCCGATAGTCTCGTATTCGCATACTGCGCTGCGCCCCTCGCAAAAGGTAGGTTAATCGCAGACCAGGAACCTGTAGCACTTTATCTGGTACAGGAGCATTTTCTAAAATGATCTTGCGCTGCCAGTATTCCTGCTTGAGGTTATATTTACTCAGCAATGGCATGATCTCTTTTAGCATGGTATTTGCTTTTTTTACTTCACCCGCTGCACTATGACAGCTAGCAAGAATGAGAGTCGCGGGATGGATGAGACTCCGCACTCCTTCTTTTTTTACTTGTAGAAGTGTTTCAACTGCATAGGCACGTGCTTTTTGAAAATTCCCCTGGTCAAGGTAGACGTAAGCCCGGATAAGATTTACACGGGCGAGGAATCCCCATTCTTCAAGTTTTCCCTTTTTTAATGCTGGAAAGGCGGCACGGTAATCACCCGCGGTTCCATGGAATTGTGCAATATTAGCGTACAACTGCTGCCGGTAACTCAATGCTGCTCCCTGCAGCGCTTTCTCTGTCCATTGCAGTGCTTCGCGGTAATACCCCATGGTAGAATAAATTCCCCCGATACCTCCCATTAGAAAATGTGGATTCCTTGACGTCCTGGCGATTATCTTGCATCGGATAACACATGCATTTGCCCTCTTGATCCTCAAAAGTCCAGCGTTTGCCTGGCCTTCCAGCAACAACAAGATGAAGCGGAGCCTGGCGTCCCGTATACCTTTCGTCCTTTTTTTCCCGATCGACACCAGCCTCAGCACTTCGCGAGGTCGACCAGACCACATCAAAGCATAACACTCTGCAATTGAAACCCACAGTGATGAATAAAGCAAACCATTATATTCCAATTTCCGCCGCAGGATATTTGCCTTTTGTCGGTAACGAGCAAGGGGTATTTTACCAAATTCCGCACGGATACGATCGATCTGCCGGCGCAAAGATAATAATCCACTGGGGATTTGTAGAATCACATCACGATACGGGAAAATTGGTAAGGAGTTCGCCATGTCCGCGGCACGGCGAAATTCATTTGCGCGGATAAGCGAACGTATCCTATCCAACATGCCAGGCGGAACCACTCTTTGACAATACTCCTGATATGTATGGGAGATTTCCTCCCGGGCAAATCCCGTAAGTCCGTAACGCTGCCAGACGCTCCAGATACCCTTGAGCGAGACTTCTGTGCCTTGATCGTACAACAATGTCTGCGCGTGCCTGACCGTGCAACCAGGCATGGATTCTTTCAATGCAATGATCCTGTCCTCCGTTTCTTGCGGCAACCTCTTCCAGTGCCGGCATGATAAAATGTCATGCTTTAGTGATTCGGTCCCACTCTGCTTGTATTTTTTTACCCAACGCCACAATGTATTCCGGTGAATCTGGAACTTCCCTGCGGTCTGCTCAAGCGTACTTCCGGATCTATAATGCTCAATGACCCGGCGTTTGGTCTGCTGATCGTATGCTTTCTTTTTCACCATATTATGGAAACATTTTACAAAATATAAAACTTTCTGTCAAGAAACTATACAATCCTTGTATTTCCTTGCAGGACAAGCATTTGTCCTCGCATACTGGTCAAATATCATGCACAATCCAGTATATATTTATCTACGCGTAACAAAGGAGGAAAACATGGTGCGTAGAAGTATCTTACTAATAATCCTTGTAGTCATGTATGCCTATACAGAATGGAATACTACCGGATCGCTTTTAACCGGACATAGTGCCCACGTAGCGATCACACTTGGTAACGGTAATGTTCTCGCAATAGGTGGAGGCGGATCCAGGGTTTGCCAGATATACGATTACATTGCCAAAACCTGGTCCTACACAGACAGCCTTACTATCGGTCGCCAGGATCTCGAAGCAGTGCTCCTTGAAGATGGGCGGGTTATGGTCATCGGTGGCGGAGTGCCGTATAATCTTGGACATGGTACGTGCGAGATCTATGATACTCTGACCCACACCTGGTCGATGACCGACACCCTTAACGCAGCGCGGGCATATGCACGTGCTATTGTCATGCAGGATGGACGTGTGCTGGTGACCGGCGGTCTGAATATCATGACTCTGATATCAACATGTGAAATATGGGATCCGGTCACAGAAACCTGGGCACTGACCGATCAAATGCCAGAACCACAGTGGGGTCACGATATATGCCTGCTCAATGATGGCAGAGTGCTTTCAGTTGGTGGCTTCCGAGATTTTGGCAGCAGTCTTGCGGGTTGTCATATATTCGATCCCATGTCAGATACGTGGACAACCACCAATCCTCTCACATATCGCAGGTGGAAATTGTCTGCCGTGATGCTTCTGACCGGTGACGTTCTCGTGGCAGGGGGACAGGATGCAGGTTTCAATAATATCCCCCAATGCGAAATATATAACACTAGCACCGGTACCTGGACTCTCACCAGCAATAATATAAATCCTGGTCGCATCGGTCATACCTGCGCAGCTCTGCAGCCAGGTGATCCACGTGTGATGCTAATAGGCGGTGAAGGTGCGTTATCAGACTGTGAACTGTTTAATGTATGGTCAGGAACCTGGGAAGATACCGATGATCTAAATCCTGGTCGCGGCAATCATGCTGCGACTCTGTTGAGTAACGGGAATATTCTGGTCGTTGGCGGAAATCCGACCTCGACAGATTGTCAGATATTTAATCCGCCACCAGTCGGGATTTCCGAACATAATACAGCACAATCTCATATTGATCTTACGGTATCACCAAATCCCTTCAAACAAAAGACAAATATCCGCTTTTCAATCGACAAAACATCCCATGTTTCTGTTTACGTATACAACATTGCGGGGAGATTGATAAAAACGTTAACCAACAATACTGTAAATGAAGGTGCTCATTCCATAACATGGTGCGGTGAAAATGAAACCGGCAAGCGTCTTTCCAGGGGGATATATTTCGTAGAATTAAAAACAGGAGATTATAGTATCGGGTATAAATTAATACTGACAGAGTAATAGCTTAGGGTTCATTGTCGTTCAGTGTAAGGAACTTATGTTCTTCCCCATCGGCAACGAGGATATCGTTACCGTTATTGGTTATGCCGTTGATCTGTCTCCCGGAAAAGTCGAAACGCTCTATGATCCGTCCCTCATACGTGCTTATCTTTAATACCTCTTTATGTACGATGCCGACCACTGCATAGATATGATCCTTAAAATAGGTGATCCCGGAACAAGTTTGCAGATCACCTGCTGGCAAAGTCACTTCATGTGCGATCGTTCTTGTATATTGATCGATCTCCCAGAGAAAAGCCCCACTTTCCTCTACACGGTACCTGCCGACCACCCACAACCGGTATTCACTTGCTCCAATGCCATCGAGAAAGTAATCACGGTTGATCGTGAACTGCTCCACCAATCTGCCATTGCCCATATCAACAGTATAGAATTTTCCATTCATGATATAGTTACCTGATCCTGCTGCATCAGCGGTCCAGAGCCGTGTGCCGTCGAATGCCAGGCCCCGAAAATCCCGTTCCGGCCTGAAAACATTTATCACATTTCCTTCTGCGTCGAATTGCACGATCTCATGGCTGGTTTCCGCGCCGAACGAAACAAGCATGCGCGCAGTCCAGAAAAACTCACCGTCGAATGCAATACTTCCACCCACGATCTTACCCTGAGGTTCAGGGAGCGGGATGTAGTATTCTGGGCGGGACAGTACTACACTCACCAATATTATCACGCCATTGACAACTCCCGCGGCGACAAAAATGAGCCAACCAGGGAAAGCTCTGCGTTTTTTCTTTTGCTTAAGATTTATCTGCGCGCACATAATTATGTAAGTCTAGATAGAAAACATATGATGTCAATATAGCGTGGATATTGGTACTGTCAATAACTGTGTGTAAATTTGATTAGAAGATTGCATAATGATGATCCTCCCATTTTTTATTGTATTTAGCAAATAAAGCATACAGGATACGATTACAGCTTTCAGTATTAGCAA
>Ga0180438_10005997_pt1 | contig 16634 bp, 12 predicted proteins | sample SS_ome_12_FD_132455 | JGI IMG/M metagenome (GOLD analysis project Ga0180438, IMG submission 132455) | Hypersaline lake sediment archaeal communities from the Salton Sea, California, USA - SS_3_D_2 metaG | ecosystem: Environmental > Aquatic > Non-marine Saline and Alkaline > Hypersaline >...
ATTCTTCGCTGGGCTATCTCACCCCGGCCGAGTTCGAGGAACAGTGGCGAAAGGAGCAAGCTCTGGCCCTCGATTTGAACTAAAAATCACCGAAAAAGTGTCCAATCTCAGGGGTTCACTTCAGACTCAGACAGATGCTTCATGGAGTCTCTATGCTATAAAAGCTGATGGAATAGATCAGGTGCGAATAGGGCCATCAATGAGTGTGGTGTGGTTCCCAGCATGGTCGCCGGATGGCAAGAAGATGGCAGTGGTCTCTGTACACGAGAGCAGAATGGAGGAGATATACGTAGTGGAGGCCGACGGCTCTAAATTGACGCGGATTACCGACAACAATTTTTCTGATACCCATCCGGTCTGGGCACCTCAGTAATATCCACCATGTTACCTGTATCAGACCGCGCTTTCCTAACCCTACCACCCAGCCCTGGGCTGTCTCGCAGGCGAGTGGAGCCACTGAGCCGCTGAGAGCCCTGAAGCCACCGAGAGAATGCAACGCCCTCGGTGGCTTTTCTTTTGCGGGGGCGGGGAACCACTGAAGCCACTGAAGGCACTGATGACGCTGAAGCGCGTTGCTCAGTGTCCTCAGCGCATTTCAGCGCTTCAGTGGTTCCAATGGCCAGCGGGCCCGCCCTGAGCACAGAGAAGGGGCAGTCGAAAGGTTGCCTTATGGCAGAGGGATGTGGTATACTACATCCACACCGACCACCCTTCGACAGGCTCAGGACAGGCCTCGGCAGCACCAGCGTGCTCTCCGATGAGAGCGGGCAGCAGGCCGGCGAGCGGGTGGCCTACCTGCCCTTGGGTCCAGAATAAATGGGGCACAGATCTTGATGCATTGGCTGAGTTGAGTGACTACGCTGCTTCGATGATACCCACAGATATCAAGGTCAACCGCACAGAACCGAAGCATGGGCAACGAAAGGCCCTACCCCGACACATCCGATGCCACCGCCCACATTGAACCTCTCACCACCAGTATTATCCGCACTCACCTCGCTCTCTCCAGCGGGTCTTCCAAATCTTGCTCCAGCCTGTGGCATGTGGTATAATGCTTGCAACTGGCATACAACGTCGTTAGTTTGGTGTACGCTCATTTGCAAGGAAGGTAACATGACCATAGCAACAGCCAGACAATGGTGTGAAGTAACCTTGGAGCGCGTCAAGGAAGTGCTCCTTTCTTCCCTGGGCGATGATCTCCAGGAAGCGGAGGCACTGGGCATCTGCGGTTCGCTGGCCCGGGGTACGGGCTTCTCCGAACACAGTGACATTGACGTCTTTGTCGTCGTCCGGGAGAAAGAGCCGGGTGATACCACCGACAAACGCTGGTGGCAACGAATCCGGCGAGCCTTGGAGCCTTTTGGTAGGGATGTGACCGTCCTGGTATACTCCGTAGCTAGCTTAAGGACAGTTTCCAACTGGTATGTCCTACGCCTGGCTGTCGAGGGCGTCCTGATTCACGACCAGGCGGACATTGCCCACTTGTTTGAACAGATTGTGCAGGCCGCGCGTCAAGCTGGCCTGGTGCAAGAGATAATCGGTGACCGTCTGGTCTGGATGATGAGCCCCGACCGGGTGGGCACACCGATAGAGGTAACACTGACGTGAAGAACACGACCGAAGCGAGCCGCTGGTTGCGAGACGCTGAAGCTTGCCTCCGCAGCGCACAGCGGGCCCTGGATATTCAGGACTATCGCGTCGTGGTGCAAAACGCTCAACTTTGCATCGAGTTGTCGGCAAAGGCAGTCATTGCCCGATTTGCTGAACCCTTATGGCGTCACGACCCTAGCCCTCAGTTAAGGCACCTCTTGGATGCCTATGGAGAAGTGATCTCAAAGCGATGTAGCAGGGAGATGTTGGCGTCCCTCCGCCAACTGGCTGAGGACGCACAGGAAGCCGCTCCCTGGCACGGTTGGTCCACCTACGGCCGGGAACTCGAAGACAAGGGATGGGTAGCTGCTGTAGACCTTTCGACAGAAACGATCGCCAGCGATCTTCTCCGACGCGCCCAACGCTCACTGCAGACCGCACAATCTTGGGTTACCTTGTTATTCATATCTCCTCCCGCTGAAGAGTAAACGCGCGCCGTTTGCCACCCACTGATTCGCTTCTGCTAGACCACATCGGTAATGGAATCCCTGAACCGCCGAGATCACTGAAGCCACTGAAGGAACACAACGCCCTCGGTGGCTTTTCTTTTTTTTTGGGGGGGGGCGGAATCACGAAGGACACGAAAGGCGCGAAGCATTCGAAAGGCTTTCGTGCCTTTCGCCCTTTTCGTCCTTTCGTGGTTCCAGAGCCCACCAAGCACTACCACGCCAACGGCCAGCGGGTGGCCACCCGCGTGGACGGCACCCTCTACTACCTCCACCAAGACCTTCTCGGCTCCACCGTGGCCGTCAGCGACGCCGCCGGGCAAGCGGTGGGCCGCGTGCAATACGATCCGTATGGGGAGGCCATCACCAGCACCCTGCCCGTCACCCTCACCGACCGGCTCTTTACCGGCCAGCGATTTGACAGCTCCACCGGCTTGTATTACTATAACGCCAGGTACTACGATCCGCACCTGGGCCGCTTCATCCAGCCCGACACCCTAGTCCCCGACCCGCTCAACCCCCAGGCGTGGAATCGGTTCTCGTACGTTTACAACAACCCGGCCAGCTACGTTGACCCGGGTGGACATATCCCCATTGACTGGCTGTTGGATGTTGGGGGCCTCGCCTTTGACATCTACCAGCTTCACCAAGACCCTTCTTTGGCGAATTGGGGCTGGCTGGCGCTTGATGTTGCCTTGTGGGTATTACCATTTGTGCCCGCTGCGGCAGGGGCACTGGCTCACGCTGATGAGGCGGCGGACCTGGCGCGGGCGGCGGGGCGGATAGAGAATGGGGGGGATGCTAGGAGGGTTATCGTTGAGCTTGGGTCTGGAGACTTTACGAACTTGCCTCGGATCATTGCAGACAACCCCGGAGCGCTGGTGATTGGGATTGAGCACCCAGATATGCAGAGGTTGATAGAGGTGGCCTTACAGAACCCAGAGGTTATACCAGAGTTTGAAGAGGCTGCGAGAGGTTATAAAGCAGCATTAGAGGCAGGGGCTGAGATTCATTTTCTCGACTTTGGGCGGGGTCTACCTTTTACAGTAGATGAGATTATCTCAATCGCCCCCAACCCGTCAAGTGCGTGGGATGTTGCCAAAGCGTCTTCGGCTGTTAAGCCTGGAGGCAGAATATACGTAGCGGCATGTGTGGGAGAGTCAACAGGAGGCAATCTAGTCAGAGCTCTTTCAGAAATACATGGAGTACAACCCACCTTAAGGCGAGGGGTATCTCGCTATCCCTCAAAATGGTTTCCTCTCGGAGTCGCCGAGATTATAGATTTTGTTGTGCCATGACATGACAAACAGTCGTGTAGCGGTTCTGTTAAAAAAGGAGTGATATGTCAATCTCTAAAGAACTTCCTCTGGACTTTTGGGCAGGGCGTTCCCCTGAAGAAGGGGGTTCCCCTGAAAGTGTACTGGCCGACATCATTCACGAGACATACCAGCCGATTCAGGCAATAAAAGGTTGGAGCAGGGCGTTGTTGACAGTTGATTTGTCAGAAGAACAACAACTCCATGCGCTGGAATCTATTTTGGCAGGAGCTACATACCTTGAAAGTATCATGAAGGCAGCCATGGAATACACCAATAAGTTGCACGAGTAGTTCAACTTCATTCCGAGAAAACGAAACATGAAAACACTTGGGGCCACTGGGGGCAGCTATCGCTGCCAGTGGCCTTTGCGCATCAGTGCGCCAATGGCCAGCGGGCCTGTCCTGAGCAGAGCCGAGGGGTGGCCACCCGCGTGGACGGCGCGCGGGGAATCACTGAAACCACTGTGGGCACTGAAGACACTGAGGCGCGTTGCTCAGTGCTCTCAGTGCATTTCAGCGCTTCAGTGGTCCCAGCCATGGCGGTCAGCGTCGCTGACGGGCAGGCGGTGGGACACAGGAAGTGAACCACGAAAAGAACGAAAGGCGCAGAGCCTACGAAAGGCTTTCGCGCCTTTCGCCCTTTTCGCCTCTTCGTGGTTCCCGTAACCCGACGCGACCCCGCCGCCCGCGCCCACCGATCCCCTGATCAACGGCGGGGAGGCGTGGGACCAGGACGGCACGGTGACCCTCACCTGGGACCAGGTGAGCGACGGCCAGAGCGGGCTGGAGGGCTACTACGCTGCCTTTGGCGACGAGGCGCCCACTGTGCAGGCCGACTCGGTCATCAGCGACACCGAGACCTGGGCCGGGGCCGACACCCCCGCCACGCCCTACTACGTGCGGGCGCGGGACAACGCCTGTGCCGAGTTTACCGAAGCTGGGCGACGAACGGCCCTACCCCGACACACCCGATGTCGTCACCCGCATCCACCGGGACCCAGCCTCGCTGTCTCCCCATCACCTGGCTGGTGGGGACCTCCCCCACGCACGCGTGCTACCAATCCCGTAAATGACCACAAAGCCAGTATCTGAGAGGGTGTGACAGCCTTATCACCATCGTTCGCGTGGCGCTATCTGAGCAACTCAACGAACTCATCGCGGGTAAGGCCAGCGCTCTTCATGATCCGCACCGCCAGCCCACGGCCCAGGTCGCGGCTTTGCCAGGGTACAACCACGCGGCAACCATCGCTGGCACGCCACAGAACAACGTGACTGCCTGTCTGATGATCCATCTCGGAGCCAGCGCGCTCCAGGGCCCGAATGACCTGACGCGGCTTCACAGTGAGCAGGCGGGGCATCACGCTGGGTCCAAGGTCACGCTCAGCCGTCCGATGAATTGCTCCTCCAGCGACTCGGCCGGGATCGGTTCGCCGTGCTTGAGCAGGCTGGCACAGTAGGCACGGATGGCATCGGCAGCCATTTCGCGGGCCTCTTCCAAGGTGCGTCCCTCGGTGTAGCAACCTGGCAGGGCGGGCACAGAGACGAGGTATTCTCCCTCAGGCTGACGTTCGATGATCACCGTAAACTGGTATACGTTCACTGACCTGTCCTTTCAGCACGGTATCGTGATGTACTCATTATAACCGGGTCTGGCGCGCCAGTCAAATAGGAGCTGGGGTTGGGGGAGAGGGCCAGCGGGGCCCCACGTTGCCGTGTGAGACGCCATAGACCGCCAAGCAGCGTGGACTTTGCCGTCATTCGCGACACCACGCCGCCCACCCTGACCCTCGAAGCGGTGGTGCAGGCCACCGACGTGCACGTCACCTGGAATGTTGAGGACAGCGGCTCCGGCGTGGATGCCAGCACGTGCCTCCTGGAAGTGCGGGAGGATGAGGGAACCTGGGCGTCAATCTTCTTGCTGGGTGAAGCCAACCCGTAGCGCGAGCTTGCCCAGGTGCAACTCGTCACCGTCCTTCAGCGCTTCAAGAAGATAGGGTTTCAGCTTTTTGCGGTTTAGAAAAGTTCCGTTGCTGCTGCCCAAGTCTTTGATGAAAACCGCGCTTCCGCGCCTGACAATGTTGACGTGGTGGCGAGAGATCCCCAACTCTGCACCGCCATAGTTGCCCAAGTCAACATCAGGGAAGCTGCCGCTGGCGGGGTCCAGGCGTCCGAGGCTCACTTCTTCCTTTGTAAGGGGTATTTTCACATCAATTCCACTGTCTGGTATCGTCAGCTTGAGACCCAAGAGGGCAGTGACTTTAGGAACCTTGCTCGTTTCTTCTGCTTCCGTCCAGGTTATGTCAGGAAGAGCCAGGGGAGTTTCGTGCTCGATGACAACCTGGCCCAGTTGGAGTCTGTCTCTCAGGAAGGGCATTACCCGAGCTTTCATCAGATATTCTGACTCCCGTGGCACCCCAGGCAGAGAGATAACCAGACCCTGCTCTGTTTCTACGATGAAAGCCGGGGCCATGCCCACAGGGTTCTCGATGGGTATGGCTCCCTCGGGAATGCAAGCCTGTCGGCGGTTGTTCTCGCCCACGGTGACGCCATTCCTTGTAAGGTGGGCCTCGATCTGGGCCAGCAGCTTGTCGTCCAACACCAGCTCTCGGCCAACAGCTCCGGCCACCGCTTGGCGGGTGACGCTGTTCACATTAGCGCCCAGGCCTCCGCTGGTGATGACCACATCCGAACGAGCCAGAGCCTGTTGGAGGATCAAAGTTATGCGCCTTTCATCGTCACCCACCGTCGTCTTGCAACAAAGGTCGAGACCGATTGTGGTTAGTTGCTCAACGATGTAGGTTGTGGTGGTGTCTACTACCTTGTCGAGTAGAAATTCTGTGCCAATGGTTACAATCTCAGCTTGCATCCTTCCTAATCACCCATTCTGACGCCGCAGGGTTTCGAGATTCGGGAAATGGCCAAGAGGCCGTGGAACGGATGGCTAATCATAGGTCACTCGCAGCGAATACGGGCTGGTGCTGGAACCCCTGTATGAGTAGATACGGATGTAATATCTCCCAGTAGCCTGCGGGGAATACGAGATCGTTTCCGAACTGCCCGTGCCAACTGAACTGGCAGCCCAATTGTCTGGATCGTCACCCGGGTTCCTGTACAGGTAAAGATCATAATCGGTGCCAGCAGGGATATTAGTGAGTTCGATGTCAATAGTGCCGAGTGTGCTGATGTCAATGTAAAAGTAGTCGGATTTCTTATACGTGTCCAGATCGCAGTTGCTGATCCAGGATTGATAGGTTTGGCCGGAAGTCAAAGGGCCATGGGCCTGGCTACACGAGTCGTTAGGCTCATGGTCGTCGGGACCGCACTGTTGGTCGCCCTCCCCCTTGATGATGAGGGGCAGATAGGTGCTGTGCAATGGCCCCGTGTCATCATCGTCAAGGATGGTCAGGATGGTGTTGGTGGGGGTGCCGTTGGCATTGGTAGCGGCGCGCAACGTGAGGTTTACCGTCTCGTCCGTTTCGTCCAGCCCGTCGTTGATGATCGGCACGGCGAAAGTCTTGCTCGTATTCCCAGGCACGAAAGTCAACCTGCCATTGACGGCCTTGTAGTCGTCGTCCGCTGTGGCCGTGCCGTCGCTGGTGGCATAGTCCACTGTGACGATGCGACCTGACGCGGCGCTGAGAGTCACGGTGATCGTGGCTCCGCCCGCGTCCTCGTCCTCGCTGTAGCTCCCGCTGCCAAAGCCCACCGTCGGGGTGGGGTCGTCGTCGGTGATGGTACCCACCCCCTGGCCGTCGGCGATGCTGGCGTTGGTGGGGTGGCTCAGGTTGACAAAGTAGGTCTCATCGAACTCGTCCAGGGTGTCACCCTGAACCGTGACGGTGATCGTCTGGCTGGTGACCCCCGGTGCGAAGGTCAGGGTGTCGCTGGCGGCGATGTAATCGCTGCCCCCCGTGGCGGTGTCATCCGCCGTGGCGTAATCAACGGTGACGGCCAGCGAACTGACGAACGAAAGGCTGACGGTAAAGACGGCGTTGACCGTGCCGCCGTCTCCTTCGGACACCGTCACATCACTTATGGACAGGACGGGAAGATAGTCCACGAGCAGGCGGGGCGGGTTAGAACCCTCGCTGCTCTCGAATCGAATCCGGCCTGCGTCGCCTGTGGACTGGAGCAACACACCATAGTTGTTAATGGGATAGTACACCCAGTATTGGGCCAATGAGGCCACGTTACAGCTACGGTACCCAATCGCATCAGCCGTAAAGCTCCACTCTTCCGTGCCACTGAAATCTCCACCTCCCGCGGTCCACGCTTGGCCCGAGTTTCGGTTAATCCAGGTGGCCTCTGATTCGTTCCAACTGTTCGTGACCTGGTGGACCCAGATGGTTTGGTCAGCGTTGGTGTCCACCTCATACACACGCAGTTCGGCGCACGTGACGATACTGCTGGCCGGGACGGCGCTCAAGTCGAAGTGAATCAGGGATCGTTCCCGGTAGGATGAGTCTGGCCTGGTCATCAGATAGTTTTCGGTGCCATGGTTGTTGCTGGAGCCGTTCTGCTCGATCCACGTATCTGCATCTGCGGTGGGGGTGATGATCGGCGTAGTACAAGATGTGGCCAACGCCTCATCGTCGGTGATGGTGCCCGCCCCCTGACTGTCAGCGATGGGGGCGTTGGTCGCCTTGGACAGGTTGACAAAGTAGGTCTCATCGAACTCGTCCACGGTGTCACCCTGAACGGTGACGGTGATAGGCTGGCTGGTGACCCCCGACTCAAAGACCAGGGTGCCGCTGGCGGCGATGTAATCGCTGCCGGCCGTGGCGGTGTTATCCGCCGTGGCGTAATCAACGGTGACTAGCAGCGAACTGGCAGAGCCCAAGGTCACGTTAAAGACAGCGTTGACCGTGCCGATATCCCCTTCGGGCACCGTCACATCATTGATAGAAAGGGCGGGAGGATAGTCCACGATGCTCAGCGTGGCCGGGTTATTGCCCCCGAGGTTGGCGCTGACGGCGTTGCTGAGGGTCAGGTTGACCGTCTCCGGGCCCTCATAGAACGCGTCGTCGTTGACGTCCACGCTAAAGATCCGGCTGGTGCTGCCCGGCATGAAGGTCAGAGTGCCGCTGGCGGCGGTATAGTCGGCAGGCGCACTGGCCGTGCCATTCGACGTGGCATAGTTTACCGTGACGGTGCGACCCGACGCGGCGCTGAGGGTGACGGTGATGGTGACCGTGCCGTCGCCCTCGTCCACGCTGTAGCTGTTGCTGTCCAAGTCCACCGTGGGCAGGGGATCGTTGTCGGTGATGGTGGCGGTGTGAACCGTGGTCGCGCCCAGAGTGGCGTTGGTCGGGGTGTCCATCGTTACCACCACAGTCTCATTGTTCTCATCCAGGCTGTCATCGTTGACGGTGATGATGATGGTGGCGGTCAGGTTGCCAGCGGGGATCACCATCGGGCTGCCGGTAATGGTATAGTCTTGGTCCGTGCCCGACGTGGCCGTGCCCTCGACGATAAAGGGGATGGTCACGTCCAGGCCGGACACCGCGTCCAATTGGGCAGTGACCGCCATCGTGCCCCCGTTCTCCGCCCCGCTCTGACCAGCGGCAGTGAAGGCCACCGTGGGTGGGGGGTCGTCGTCGGTGATGGTGCCCACCCCTTGACCGTCGGCGATGGTGGCGTTGGTGGGGTTGCTCAGGTTGACAAAGTAGGTCTTGTCGAGCTCATCCATGGTGTCGGCCTGAACCGTGACGGTGATAGGCTGGTTGGTGATCCCCGGTGTGAAGGTCAGGGTGCCGCTGGTGGCGATGTAATCGCTGCCCGCTATGGCAGTGCCATCGGCCGTGGCGTAATCAACGGTGATGGGCAGCGAACTGACGAACGAAAGGCTGACGGTAAAGACAGCGTTGACCGTGCCGCTGTCTCCTTCGGACACCGTCGCGTCACTGATGTAAAGGGGGGGAAGATAGTCCACGAGCAGGCGGGGCTTGTTAGAACCCTCGCGGCTCTGGAATCGAATCCGGCCTGCGTCGCCCGTGGTTTCGGACCGGAGCAACACACCAAAGTTGTAAGTGGGATTGTACACCCAGTATTGGGCCAGTGTGCTCAAGTTAGTGCTGCGGTCCCCAGTCGTATCAGCCGCAAAGTTTCCCTCTGGCGTGATATTGTAATCTCCACCGATGGCGGTCCACGGGAGAAAAGTCCGGTTGTACCAGGTTGCCTGTGATTCGTTCCAACTGTTCGTGACCTGATGGACCCAGATGGTTTGGTCAGCGTTGGTGTCCACCTCATACACACGCAGTTCGGCGCACCTGACGATACTGTTAGTCGGGATGGAGCTAAAGTCGAACTGAATCAAGGATCGCTCCAGGTAGGTAAAGTCCGGCCTGGTCATCAGATAGTTTTCGGTGCCATGGTTGGTGGTCGCGCTGTCCTTTTCGATCCACGTATCTGCCGTTGCGGTCAGGGTGATTGCCGGCGTAGCACAAGGTCCGCCCGCTGGCGCATCATCGTCAGTGATGGTGCCCAACCCCTGATTGTCGGCGATGGTGGCGTTGGTGGGGTTGGACAGGTTGACAAAGTAGGTCTCATCGAACTCGTCCAAGGTGTCACCCTGAACGGTGACGGTGATAGGCTGGCTGGTGACCCCCGGCGCAAAGGTCAGGGTGTCGCTGGCTGCGGTGTAATCGCTGCCGGCCGTGGCGGTGTTATCCGCCGTGGCGTAATCAACGGTGACCGTCAGCGAACTGGCAGCAGAAAGGCTGACGGTGAAGACAGCGTCGGTGGTCCCAGCATGTCCCTCTGTCACCGTCACATTATTGATGGAGAGGGTAGGCGGAGGCGGCTCTTCATAGATCACCTCTACTGGAACCCAGTCCAGATAGAAATGGCGCGCGTCTGGTTGGGAGGAGTAGCACCGCACCCGCACACGGAAGTTACCGTCGGAGAACTCTTCTGCCGACCACGTCCTGCCCCACGTGTCGCTAGTTCCCCCAAGGTAAGCAGTGTGTTCGACGATGGTCTCTTGGGTGTCGGTTTTGATCCCCGTCCAGTTTGTTCCACCGTCCCACGAGAGACTAACCCCCATGTCGTTGTCACCACTAACGCTATTCAGGGACCAATCCAGTCGCACCCGGATACCTTGAATGGTCGAGCCGGATGGAATGTCGAAGCCATAGTTGTAGTAGATATGGCGATCGGTGAGATCACCCTCAGTGCCATTGAGCCTGTTGGTGGCTGTACCGCCACCGTCGTCATAGGCTTTGTTTGGGTTGAGCTCAAATCCATCACCATCACCACCGGACGTGGCGACGTCGGCCGATGGGCTATGCCAGCCGCTGGTAGCGGCCAGGCTGGGGGTGGCCGGATAGGCCATTGTCAAGAGCAGCGTGACCAACACTGCGATGATCCATCTACGATGGGTAACATGGTGAGTACACATCTGAAACCCCCTTTGGCAGACCTCGAATATCGTGGTCAAAAAGCGCCCGCTGCAGTTTGCCGAGCCTGAAAATTGGGCTAGCGATTGGAGATTGCGCTTGAAGAGCCGATGGCTGGGCGTCCGCCTGCGCGGACGAGGCGCATCCACGTCGGTGGATGCCCGGCTGAAAGCCCTGCAGAGACGGCTTGCAGTCGCCGAATTGAATTTCGGACACGCTCTAAAGTTTAAGATAGCGGAGGCGGCTCCCATGCCGCCGGGCATGGGAGCCCGGCTTGCTAAGTAAACCGTATTGGCTCTAAATCTGTCTACATTTTACCTCATTGCTGTTAGAGTGAGGTTAGAAAAGAGTTAGAATTTTGTTTAAAATTTGGAGATCACTCTCTGAACGGTCACTGCCGAAGAGTGCCAAGCGATCTATGGCGGAATGTAGGGTGGCTTGCCGCCGCCATCACCCCCTCCACCAGCCTCGGCTGCATCTGCCACTGTGAAAGAGACTTGGAGGCTCTCCCGCAATTCGCTCCCCTCGTACAGCCTTATCGTCAAGCTGTAGGGAGTGTCTTCCCCTAGCGCGCTCTCGCTGTCAAGGGTGCCCACCCAGAACTGGGCTTTATCAGCATCAAAGCCCTCCTGGTTTCCAGTGTGTGCTAGCAGCACTTCTGCAAACTCGAATTCCACCTGCCAGGGCTCGGGCAACTGCTCCGGCTCGCCCTCCTCGTCAAAATGGTAGACCGTGTCGCCGATCTGCACGGCAGCCTCGCCGTAGACGAATCTTCCTTCCTCGTAGATCATCCCCCCATCGGGCTGGTCGGCACTCAGTGTCGCAAAGCCCGTCTCTGTGGGGGTGTCCCGCAGGTAAATGGTCAGAATGGAGCCACCCGGTTGTGGAGTAGTGGTAGGGGCTGGAGTCGGGGTGGCCGTCGGTGCAGGCGGGCGTGTGGGCTTGGGTGTGGCCGTAGCCGGTACAGGCGTCTCTGTCGGCGTATTGGTCGCCGTCGGTGTGTCGGTTGGCGTGGGGTTAGAAGCACCCATCGTAGCCGAGGCTTTAGCCATCTCCGTAGCCACCACGTCGGCAGCCAGGCCCGCCAAGGCCGTCTCGGTAGCGGCTACGTCAGCGGTCGGCGTCGGTGTCGCTGGCATGGGGGTGCTCGTGGGGGCGACGACCGCAGAAAGCTCAGAGTCAGTCCTCGGTGATAGAGTCGCACCTGCTACTGCCACCAACAGGATGACTCCGGCAACAGCAGCCCAGGCCCACACAGGCACCCTCCGCCAGATAGGAACTGTTTCCTCCTTCACTGGGAGCACCAGCTCGACCGGCGATATGGTTGCCTCTAGCTCGGCCAGCCCTTTCCTGGCTCTGGTCACCACCTCTTGGGGGTCGGGATAGGCGAGGTCAATGGCCTGCACCTCGGCCCACTTTTCCAGGGCTTTCTGCCACTCCTTGGCTTCCAGGAATCTTGTTGCCTCGGCGTACAGAGAGGCCAATCTCGCCTCCTGTTGCCCCTTCTCATCACCAAGGGAGACAGTAGCCGTCACCAGGGGGCCTTCGGTCACCGCTTTTTGTAAAGCCGTCACCATCTCCCCCGCTCGCTGGAAGCGGTCAATGGGCTCCTTGGCCAAGGCTTTCAGCAGCACCTGCTCTACGGGCTGCGGGATATCGGGGTTGATCCCTCTCGGCAGAGGTGGGGGATCATTCACAAGCTTGAACAGCACGACCAGGTACGAGTCCCCCTGGAAAGGCACCTGACCAGTCAACATCTCGAACAGGACAACACCCAGAGAGTAGATGTCGCTCCGCACATCAACACGCGTGTCCCGAGCCTGCTCCGGCGCTATGTAGGCAGGTGTGCCCATCCCTACTCCCGTCTGGGTGATCCGCGCGCTGCCCCCTACCATCCTGGCCAAACCAAAATCGCTCAAGAGAGCCCAACTCCCGTCGGCCATCAGGACATTGCTGGGTTTTACGTCCCGGTGCACTATACCTTGCCCATGGGCATAGTCCAACGCCTCTCCCATCTGGGCAATGATCTCCACGGCCCTTTCCAAACCCAGCGGCTGGCCCAGCTTATCCAACATGTCCTGGAGGGTACCTCCCTCTACGTAGCGCATCACAATGTAGGTTAGTTCTCCCTCCTGGCCATAGTCGTAGACGGGCAGGATATTGGGATGGTTCAATTTGGCGATGGCCCGCGCCTCACGCTGGAAGCGGGCGGCGAAATCGGGGTTCTGGGCCAAAAAGGTGGACAGCACCTTCACCGCCACGTAGCGATCCAATGAGGGCTGGTAGGCTTTGTAGACCGTAGCCATCCCACCGCGACCGAGCCGCGCCAGCAGTTGGTATTGGCCCAGGGCGTGCCCACCCAGGGCGTCTTCCACACCTGGAGTCAGCAGCCCTTTCTTTTTTTGAGGATCCTCTTTTATCCCGTCAACTGCTTCATCCTTACCTTTGGCGGCTTGATTAGTCACGGCACTCTTCCTTACTCAATAGAGCACGGCACTTTGACAAGCTCGAAACACCACACTCCCCTCTTCTCATTCTATCCCATTTCTGTGAGGCTGTCAATAGGACTTGTGCACTATTGGGGTCGTGTCCAAGGTGATTCCATGGTAAAGAGGGTGAAATGGCGACGTTCACAGACATAGGGCTTACTTTGCAGGAAACAGAGTATAGGATATAATACAAGCCGATGAATCATCGGTGGTGTTTGGGAGACGACTCGATAGTAGTGAGCCGAACGACGGCTTGCACTCCAGATTTGAGGGGAGACAGATATTGCAGGATTCTTTTAGGACAGTAACAGAGGGTCAGACTCACAGCCAGATGGGGCTGGCGAAACGGCTGATGGTTCACCCTCGCGGTTCCCTCTCCCACGGACTTGGTTTAACCGTGCTGGTGCTCACCCTTGGCGTGATGGGGGCCTGTTCACCGACACAACCGGCCCCTCCTCCGCCAGCCGCCAAAGCGACAGCGACGCCGAAAAGTCTGGCCTCTCCGACAATAGCGCCGCTTCCAGAATCCACGCCTTTGCCCACCGCGCCGCCCCCGCCCACGCCGACACCTGCCCCTTACGTGCACATCGTCGGGGCTGGCGAGAGCCTGAGCTACATCGCTTACAACCTGGGCTGCACCGTCGAAGACATCATCCAGGCCAATGATCTCGGCGATCCGGACAGTATCGAGATCGGACAGCGCCTGGTGATTCCATCCCTGACTTTGCGGGCGGGCCCCGGCAAGCTCATCCTGCCTGATAGCGAGTTTGTTTACGGTCCAGCCTATCTCGACTTTGACGTGGGGGCGTTCTGCAGCGCCCGCCCTGGTTACCTTAGTAGCTATCAGGAAGAGGTAGACGGACAGATGCTCAGCGGCCCAGAGATTGTGGAGATGGTAGCGCGGCGCTACAGCGTCGGCCCTCGGCTGCTGTTGGCTGTGCTCGAATTCAAGAGCAGGTGGGTGGACCATCCTGCGCCCACGCCCATGTCCCTGGAATATCCGCTGGGGCGGACGGGAGAGTGGCAAAAGGGGTTGTTGTATCAACTGGCCTGGGCTGCCGATCAACTCAACTGGGGCTACTACGATTGGAAGGGGCGCGGCAGGCGCGTGATATGCCTGGCCGACTGGAGCCGTGCCCAGTACGATCCCGGACTGAACGCGGCCACGGCCGGGGTCCAATACTTCCTGGCCCATGACGCCACCTGGGATCAGTGGCAGGTCTTTTGCGGTGATGGTCCTGATTCTTTCACAGCCACCTACCGGCGGTTGTTCGGTGATCCGTTTGCACGGTCGCTGGACCCCGTGGTGCCGCCGGGTTTGGAAATGCCTGAGATGCGTTTGCCCTGGGAGAGTGGACAAACCTGGTATTTGACGTCCGGTCCCCATGGTGGGTGGAACAACGGTAGCGCCTGGGCTGCCCTTGATTTCGCGCCGCCAGGCGAGATAGGCTGTTGGGTGGCTGAAGAGTGGGCGGTGGCTGCTGCCCCGGGGTTGGTGGTACGCAGCGAAAAGGGCATTGTGATGCAGGACCTGGACGGAGACGGCCACGAGGAGACGGGTTGGAACTTGCTCTACATGCACGTGGCGACCGAGGGGCGGGTGCCCGTCGGCACCATGCTGGAGCAGGGGGATCGGGTGGGACATCCCTCCTGTGAGGCTGGACTTTCCACCGCCTCCCACGTGCACCTGGCTCGCAAATACAACGGAGAATGGATTCCGGCCGATGGCTCCTTGCCCATGATCCTTTCCGGCTGGCGAGCCCACGCCATGGACGTTTACGAAGGGACCCTGACCAAAGGCGATGCCGTCCGCACCGCGTGTGAATGCCGCGACGACGACTACAACGGGATCATGGCGGAGTAGGAGTCTCAAATGAAACCTATTCAGATTTCGATTTTCCACACCAATGACATGCACGGCCATCTGGAACCGATGGCCCGGCTGAGCAGCTTTGCCCGGCGGCTGCGGGCAGAGGCAGAGGCCGAAGGGCGACTGGCCTTCCTTTGGGATGCTGGCGACGCCGAAGACCGACGCATCAAAATCTGTAGCATCAGCAAGGGGGCGGCTTTCCAGCCAATCATGAACGCCATGGGATACACCCTGGCGACGATGGGGAACTCGATTTCCCTACCCTACGGGCCTCAAGTGATGGCTGCTGTAGCGGCCCGGGCGAATTTTCCCATCCTGGCGGCCAATTTTCGTGACGGCACCGGGCCGCTGGTCGAGGGCCTGCGAACCCATATCGTCATCCCTTTGCCAGGTGGCCTCAAGATGGGGGTGATTGGCCTGACAGCTCCCTGGGGTGACGTCTATGAGGTATTCGGACTACACCTCCCTGACTTTGTCACCGTAGCGTCTGACTTGGTCGGTGAGCTGCGCAGTCAGGGTGTGCCGCTGATCGTGGTGCTTTCACATCTTGGACTGGAAGACGACCGGCGTCTGGCTGCAGCGGTTCCGGAGATCAACCTGATTGTTGGCGGTCATTCTCACGACCGTCTGCTGCAAGGGGAGGAGGAGAACGGAGTCCTTATCACCCAAGCCGGTGAGTATAGCGAGGCGCTGGGCAGAGTGGATCTTTCTCTGGACCCCGATACTGGCGAGGTGTTGGAGCGGTCGGCTCGCGTGCTGGAGGTTCCCAGAGATGAGCCGCCTGACCCACTGGTGCTGGAGGCGATTGCTGCCGCCGAGCGAGAGATAGACGAGTTGATGGCTCAGCCGATGGGTGAGTTACAGGCGGCGCTGGGCCTGGATCACTTTCACGAATGTGGCATTGGGAATCTCACAGCCGACGCGCTGCGCGAACGCATGAACGCAGAGGCCGCAATTGTCTGTGCCGGGCAGTTTCATCAGGGGCTGCCCGCTGGCGTGGTCACTCTGGGTCAACTGGATGCGGCCTGCTTCAGTTCGGCCAACCCGGGTGTAACCAAAGTTCGCGGAGATCAGATCGTGGCTGCGCTGAAACGTGGTCTGGATCCGGCGATCACTGAGCATAGACCCCATGGATTGCGGGGTACTCCCGTTGGCAGGCCCCAAATCAGCGGCATGGTGGTAGAGTATGACCCTGAGGGAGAGGTGGGCCAGCGGGTGCGCAGTGTGCTAGTGCAGGGCCAATCGTTAGAGCCGAATCGGATCTACCGGCTGGCCCACACCGACGCAGAAAGGATGCAGGAATTCGGGTATCTGGTGCTGGAGGAAGAGCAGAAAACGGAATACGAGGTGCCGACCATCGTGCGAGGAGTGATGGAGGACTATATCCAGCGCCATTCTCCCGTGCCGGTGCCCAAATCAGGGCGATGGATATATATTGGAAGGGAAATGTAAGATGGCCGAGAC
>Ga0180438_10005998_pt1 | contig 16631 bp, 15 predicted proteins | sample SS_ome_12_FD_132455 | JGI IMG/M metagenome (GOLD analysis project Ga0180438, IMG submission 132455) | Hypersaline lake sediment archaeal communities from the Salton Sea, California, USA - SS_3_D_2 metaG | ecosystem: Environmental > Aquatic > Non-marine Saline and Alkaline > Hypersaline >...
GATGGTGTCCTCTGCAGATCCTTCCTTCGCCATGCTGTAGCTCCTTTCTCAGCCAGCCTGGGCGGGGAAAGTATCTCTTAAGTTTACACCACTTTTTCTCCCACGAATTCTGACGCCAAACATACACCAGATACTGAAGCAGAGATCACAGGAAAGTGAGAACTGATGGGGTCTTCTGATTAATCGCGGGTTCGACCGGCTTCGCTCGCTGGTCGCCACAATGTACTTCTACTTCCCCCTCTGAGGGTGTGGTGGAAAGAAACACATCCCAAACGGTAGCTCGGAACTGCTCATCATCCCACTGGCCACACAGTTCATTGGCATGTGCGTCTCGGACCAAATTGGACATGCTCAGATAGTATTCTTAGAGACGCTTTCATGCCAAATTAGACGCAGTTTTGGCATCTTCTCTCAGACTTTGAAAGTTCCAATGGGTTTTGATGACATACACCTCTGCCATCATCGCTAGCGTGATCCGTAGTCTTCTCCGAAGAGCCTCCGATATCACATGGTGCGGATTGCCGACGAAGCCTGGCACAAGGAGCATCGGCCGCAGCGCGCAAAGCAAATCGCGCAGTCCAATTCAAGACCATTCCCGAGTGGGCGGCTGGTTCCACCGCTCAAAGTGGACAACTTCCTCAAGCGGTCGTCGCGGTCCGGCGCCGAACCTGCCCAGAGGGTAGCCAAGCGGGATGAGCGCGGCGGTGTCGTAGGCATCTGGGATGCCGAGCAACTTCTTCACCTCTTCATTGTGATAGCGGTGAATTGTAGTGAGGGTGCCGTCGATACCGAGAGCCCGGGCAGCAAGCAGAATGTTCTGCACTGCAGGGTAGATTGACGCGCCCGCTGAAAACATATCGCTGCGCCCCTCGACATGCAGGCAAGCAATAATTATTACGGGTACCTCTTTCATATGCTCGGCCAAGTGCTGCGCCGATCTGGCAATTTTACCGTCTGCATCAGGGACATCGCCGCGAGAGAAGTAACCGCTCTCAACCAGCCGCTCAAAGCTGCGACGGTACAACTCGCCCAACTGAGCGATGATCTCGCGCTCGCGCACGACCACAAATGCCCATTGCTGACGGTTGCCACCGCTGGGCGCACGGACAGCCGCCTCAAGGATTTTGTGGAGCAAGTCATCGGGAATTGGGTCCGTTTTTAGGCGGCGCATGGCACGCTGAGTGTGAATGGCATCAAACAGGTCCAAAAGCCCCTCCAAAGGTCGGGCAGTCTTCACCTCCAACAAAGCCGGATTTTCGCATCTCCAACCACCACAAGATCTACAACACAAGCGGGTAGGGAACTCGAGTGCCACTTGTCTGCACGATGGGGGAGATCTCCCGCCTTGTTCCGCGCCCTGTCGCATGACTGGGTTCGGACTACAGTGGCTGTTGTCTGAAGTGAGTCCTAGACTGCCATGTGAGACAAGACGCGGTGTGTTCCTTGCCGCGCGTGGCAGCATTCGGTGAATCTTTGGGGGGCCGGCAGCGCAGCGCGACGCTCCACCAAACTGTACGGTGATAATACCGTGGAGCGTTACCTCCAATTATCACAAAACCAGGTGGCCTCCCCCACTTCCAGGCAAGGTCAAGAGAGCCTAGTTTCCTGTTTGCGCTAGATAGGAGTCGAACGTCGCTCTCACCTCGTCTGGATCCAACATGACCCAGCGTTGTAGTTCGGTGCCATCCGGTGCTACGAATATGAACACAGGTTGGTAGGTCACTCCGTAGTGCTTGACGATGTCTTGGTTGGCCTCACTTGTTCGGTCCAAATAGATGAAATCCACTTCGCCTTGGTACTCAGATTCCAGCCCATGCACGATAGGCCTCAGGTAATCGCATGCTGTTCACCAGTAGGTGAAGAATTCAAGTAGCTGTGGGCTTCCTGTAGACGCGAACTGTTCTGCCGGAGCGAGGGCAGGCTTTGTTGGCGTAGCGGGAGCGCTCGGGTCGGAAAGTGCTGTGTCGCTGGCGGGCTCAGTGGGGTGCCAGTCTGCGTTGCACGCTCCAGTAATGATCATCACTGTGATGACTACCGCCCAAAGGATGACCGTACGTGACATCTGCAATCAGTTCTGGTCTAGGGATAGTTACTTTCTCAGTGCATCTTCTAGCGAGTCTTCCAGTCGTTCGAGGATCTCATCACACTCGGCCTTGGTGACGATCAGTGGTGGTTTAACCTTGAGGACATTTCTCCGCACCCCGCCTCGGCCAAGGATGAGACCATGTTTGTATCCTTCTCCAATGATAGCTTTGGTTCCTTCGACAAAGGGTTCTTTGGTCACCCGGTCTTTCACGAACTCAACACCGATGTGGAGTCCAGCTTGGCGGACATCACCAATTTCCGGGTAGTCGTTCATCATTTTCTCGAGGTGTTTGCCAAGGTACGCTCCCATTTCTCGGCAGTTTTCGAGGACGCCGCATTCAAGCATAGCGATCTGCTTGGCTGCCGCGACCTGTGCAACCGATGAATTGGCAAAGGTGTGCAGCTCCTCCCAGTCGGGAGACGAGAACCCCACCAGCTTGTCAGAGATTATGACTCCTGCCAATGGCAGCCCCGCCCCCAATCCCTTGCCCAGGACGATGATGTCAGGCGTAACGCCGAAGTAAGTGGCGCCGAACATCTCTCCGATTCGGGCGAAGGTTTGTATTTCATCGAACACAAGCAGCGTTTCAAATTCGTCGCACAGCTCCCGCATTTCCTGCAGATAGCGTTTGGGGAGGATTATTTGGCCCGCGCTACATTGGATGGGTTCGACGATCACACCTGCCGGCTTCCCTGCAATTCCGCGCTGGAATGTCTCTCTGGCCATCGTTATGCACATGTCGAGGTAGGTTTCAGCATCCACTCCAAATGGGTTGCGGTACATATCAGGGTTGGGAATGCGGATGAACGGGCGTGTGAGCAGAAGGAGACTCTTTGCTGCTCCCAGATAGCTACCCCTTGATCTCGTGGATATCCAGGAAGCCCCCATGGCGCCCAGTGTTGTGCCTGCGTAGCTGTCATAGAGACACACGAAGTCCCGGGCGGGGTCCACGTTCTTGATGCAGATCTTCATCGCTGCCTCGATGGCTAGTCCGCCCCCAATCGTGAAGGAGACGCGGTTCAGATCCCCTGGAGCCAGCTGGGCCAGTTTGTTTGCCAGATAATAGCGTGGCTGCGTGTCGATGCCTTGGTGCACGTGAGTCAGATTCTCGATGTGCTCTCGGATTACTTCATTGATTTCATCGTTGGCATGCCCCAGATAGAGCGCCCAACTCTGGGACGTGCAGTCGATGTATTCATTACCATCTGTATCCCAGACGCGCACGCCCTTGCCTCTAGCCAAGACGGGGCCACCGCGTGTCCCTCCACCGAGCATGAGATTCTCTTCACATCTCTTTATCTGGGCCTTGTCCATCTCGTAGATCTCTTTGAGGACCGGATCCATTTCGCTTCTCCTTAAGCGTTGATCCATGCTACTGGATTCTCTTCGGTGGAAGTTCCCTGAGTCCGCAAGGTATACGCAGGGGAACCTACATCGGCGCTCATGCGGCAATTAACGGTTGCCGCCTTGTTGGCTGAGCCCATCGCATGCCACTGTGACCGGAGCGCGGCAAGAAATCGGGCATGCAGTGGGCACTTGTCTGCGCAATGACCCTCGGTGCCGTCGGCGGTAGGCTGTCGATGTTTCCAGCGCCTACGCTGGCGTGGGCACGCTGCTGAGTAGCCCCATTTCGGTGAAGGCACTCTCGATTCGCTTCCTAGTCTCTTCATCGAGCAGGGAGTATGGTCTTCTTGGATAGCCGGCGTTGATGCCTCGCATTCTTAACACTTCATAGCACACAACCTGCGTGGGCGCGTACTTCAAGATCCCCCGTGCTTTGAGGACGCGTAGCTGGAGCTCACCAGCCCTCCTACCGTCATTCGATTCGATGGCCTCCCAGAGCTCTGCCATGAGTTCGGGCCAGACATTGGCTAAGCCAGAGATTATCCCCTTGGCGCCCGCGTGCATGGCGGCAGCGCCAATTGCCTCTGTCCCGACGATGTGTACGAAGCCAGGGTTATCGACAACCTCCAGGAACTTGCAGAACGTGACCAGATCAAAGGAGCTGTCTTTGATGCCCGTTAGTCCCTCGTTGGCCAGTGTTTTCACCATCGATGGTGACAAAGGATTGTTGGACAGCCCGGGGTTATTGTAGGCGAAGACGGGGATCTTCACAGCCTGTATTAGCGCCCGGAAGTAATCAAGTAGGTCGTTCTCTGGATAGCGATAATAGTATGGAGGAATCGCGCCAACCGCGTCTGCCCCTATTGACTCGGCGTGCCGGGCTAGCTCAACTGCCTGGAGTGTAGAGATCGCACCAACGTGGATGATGACTGGCACCCGGCCGTTGACCTCGTCGACGACGACCTCAGCTACCTTTTTCCGTTCCTCGACTGTCATCAGGGGGCCGGATCCGTATGTGCCCGTTGGATAGAAACCTTGGACCTTGGGGGTAAGGAACGCGATAATCTCGCGCTGTGCCTGTTCATCGAAAGCACCGTCCTCATCGAAGGCGGTGATGACTGGCGGAATGATTCCGTTGAACTCCTTAGCCATTTGTAATGCGACTCCTTTCGTTGTTGCTCAGTACATGTGTTGCGTCGGATGCGCAACCGTCGCTGGGCGAGGGGCCGAGGCCGCCTCACTCGGCGGAGAATTCCTCTAGGACAGGGATCATGTCGTAAGTCTTCAGCATGCCCCGGTAGGCCTCACGGAAGATGTCGAACTTCGTTGCATAGAAGTCCGCGAGGCTGGTGTCTGGCAGGTACTCATCTTCTGCCCGGATAAGCTTCTTGACTTCCTCGAAGTCTTTGTAAAGACCAACCCCGACTCCTCCTGCTTGGGCTGCACCAAAGCAGTTGGCTTCTTGCTTCAGACTGGGAGTGGTAATCCTTCGACCTGTGATGTCGGCGAGCAGTTTCATCCAGAAAGGATTCCTAGTGCCGCCCCCAATCACAATCAATTCAGGAAGTTTCTGTCCACTCATTTGCTCAAAGCGGTCAAGAAGCAGTCTGATATTGAACGACACCCCCTCCAGAACCGCGCGGAACAGGTGCTCTCGCTTGTGGTTAAGCCCTAGCCCGACAAAGACACCGCGGGCATTCATGTTGTTGTGGGGAGCCCCACCCGGCCGCAGCGAAGGCAGGAAGATGACCGTGTCTTCGCTGAGGGGAATCTTGGCGGCCAGGTCGCTGGCCACTTTGTACAGATCCTCTCCCTCCTTCTCCACACCGAAAAGAGTTTCCTTGGCCCACTGCTGAGCAATTCCAGCGGTGTACATGACATATAGGGAGGTGGAGAATCCTGGAACCAGATGGCCCTCGACAATCACCTTGGTCTCAAAGTCACCGACGGGCTTAGGTTGCACTGTACCGCCCCAGGAGGCAGATCCAATGTAGAAATAAGCGTCCCCGGTCAGCAGGGCTCCAGCACCGGCGGCCGCGCAGGGGCCGTCACCCCCGCCCACCACGACCGGAATCCCTTCAATGAGATTGAGCTCAGCGGCTGCCTTCTTGGTTACCTTGCCTGCGATGTCGATTGACTCCTTAAGATCAGGGAAGACATCCGTCGTCAGGCCCGCAGCCTTGAACATCTCATCAGACCAAGCCCACTTAGTGACGTCCAGCGTACCCGCTAGAGACTGGTCGCTGTAGTCTGTTACGAAGTTGCCAGTCATGCGGTGGGCGACAAACTCCTTGGAGTGAAGGAATTTGTGCGTTTTCTTGAACACTTCTGGCATGTTATCTCGATACCACATCACTCTGAAGATCGAGTACAGTTCAGGGTTATGCCCCTGCATAGTAATGCGGTAGAACTCTTCATAGCCACCGAGTGCATCGAAGACTTGTTCCACCTGCTTGGTCGCCCGGCCGTCAGCCCAGATGGGAACCCTTTGCTGAAGGAGATTCCCGTCTGCATCGACAGGTATCTGCCCCATCATCTGGCCACTAAAGGAGATAGCCGCGATGTTGACTGGATCGATACCGCTCGTTTCTATGATTTCACGGGTGGCCTCAACGACCGCTGCCCACCATTCTTCTGGGGCTTGCTCCACCCAGCCGGGTTTCGGATAGTAGGTCTCGTACTGTTTGTATGCGCTTCCTACAAGCGTGGCATCCTTCCGGAAAATGGCCGCTTTGGCGCCGGTTGTCCCGACGTCGTAGGCGAGAATTAAGTCCTTCATCTTTGCCTCCTAGGAAGCCTCTGGGCTCCTCATCATGCCTCATCTCGGATTGAAGGTATACATCCCCTCGTAGATTGTCGTCTCAGACCTCTATGGGGAAAAGGGCCAAAATCCCTAAGAACACCCCGCGCTGCCTCCGTACAGATTCTTGATGCCCCTGCTCTCAGCATGGTCAGCGCCTGCTCAGTGCTCTCAATATTTCCCATGGCGACGATTCCAATGTCGCCATGTGCGACGGCTACCAGCTGCTCTACCTCTGCGGGTGTTGCCGGGCGGATGTTGTTAGGCACGAAGCCCATTGAGGCAACTAAGTAGTCTATGCCTGCCTCAATAGCCATCTGGCAGATGGTCTTTTTCTGTTCATCAGAGTAGAGAGCCACTTCTGTCATCACCCTGGTGGGTCTTCCCCGCGCGGCCCGCGCAAGAGCCTCCATCTCCGACCGCGTGTGGTCGTGTAGTCCTTCCGTGAAGGGTCCAAGCGCCATCATCATGAAGATTTCGTCAGCGCCGTTCTCGACCGCATCCTCGATTTCCCGCTCTTTGAACTCTGGCGGATATGCTCCGACGGGATACGAGATGGCGGCAGCCACCGCGACACCGCTCCCCCTTGCAAGACTGGCAGCCAGGGAAACGTAGACCGGGTTCACCAGTATGGTGGGGATACCGTATCTCTCTGCTTCCAGGCAGAGCAGACGGATGTCTCTCTCACGCGCGTCGAGTCGAAGGTTGGCATAGTCAAGCTGTCCGGCCATCTCCAGCCAAGTCTCCGGCTCCTTCGCTTCTGTGCCAGCTTTTGTCATGGGGCTGACTTCCCATTCTTCTCTCGACGTGCGATGAACTCGTCAACGATCTCGAAAACCGACATGCTATGGATGATATTAATCCCCAATCTCAAGAACGCGTCGACCTGGGCGAGAGTCCTGATATTGCCAGACGGGTGGACATCGAACCTGTCACCAAATACACGCCGGATAAGCGCCACTTCCTCCACGCTTGTGCCCCATCCCCAACCAGTATTGACTTTGAGCACACTGCCCCCGCCATGTTTGATAGCTTTGCACACGTCGACGATCTCGGGATCGCTTAGTAGTGTGGCTTGTATTACGAACGCTATGGGGATGGTGTCCTGGTTTACCTCAAGAATTGTGCTCACTTCCCTTTCGATCCGATCATATCGATGATCGAGTATTTCCCCGTAATTCAGGCACAGACAAGTGTCACGAATGCCTATCTCCATCAGGTATTCCAGGTCCATCAGCTTCTTCTTCAGCGTCAGGTTGCCCAATGGGAAGCTTATGGAAGTGTGGACCTTCATCTTGTGGCCAATTAGCTCAAGTGCGAGGGGCGCATGAATCATTTCGACACATAGAGCCTCAAAGACATAGCCGCTATCCAGTATTCTCTGCACAGCCTCGCGCACGTCTTCGGACGTTTTTGCAGCGCCCAAAGCGCCGTAGAAGAACCTAGCAGCAAAGGCCGCTACTTCGGGATGGTGTCTGCGGTCTTGCATCCACATAGCCTCATAGCCGAAAACATCCTCGGGCAGGCATTCCGACAGGTCGTTATCTTAGCCACATCCTCTACGCACTGGAAGAGGGGTCGGTCTAGAGCGAGACACTTTGCACCTCTGCCACAGCCGTAACTGGAGAAGCCTCCAAACCGCTCATACGCAGGGGGAACAGAAGCAAGCGAGACACCTTGTTGTCGCCCAAGATGACCAAATTGGCATCCTCGAGCAACAACATTGGTTCAGGTCGATCGAGCAGGGCATGGTGTGTCGGGAAACCGGTCTCCCTTCCCTTCTCAACGTTCTCAATCGAGATGAAGTCGACCCCAATACAGCGCAGACCTGACAAGCTTGCGAGGAACTGGGCAGCCTCCACCGACACTCCTGGTGTCGCACGGACGTACAGCTCCAGATCTGTGGATCTGTACCGGCTGAAGCCGCTCCTGATAAGCAGGGCGTCGCATCCTACCAACTCATCCTTGTAGCCTGCCACCTCTTCCCGCGTCACTGGTTGCCAGGCTTCCTTGGGGATGTCTACCAGCAAAACACGACGGAACACAAAATCATCGATCGCAAAATCGAGGATCTGCCAGCCCTGTGGGTTGAAGTGCCAGGGGACATCAATGTGCGTCCCCGCATTGGCCCACAACTCAATGTAGCTGGTGTTGCTACGCTTACCCTCGTCCAAGCGGGATCTGGGCACAACTCTAGGAACTTGGATACCGGGGTCCAAAACGGTCGTCTCAGGACTGATGGGATAGGATAACTCAACCAGCATATTTGTCTCACGCTCCGCGCCCTCAATGAGAGAGAGCTGTATTCCGGTGGGAGGTCATCAATCGGCCTCGCTTGGGCCGTTGGGTGCCCCCAAGGTCTATCCGAGAATCTGGTCGAACTCGACCTTTTCCCCGTCCGGACCCCGAACGTTGAAGTACCTCGCCCCTTTCTCCCAAAAAGGCAACGTGATCGGGGCATCCTCCAGAGTGACGATGCCTGCGTCCTGAATTTCTGCAAAGGCTGCATCAACATCAGCGACGTCCAGAGCAATGTGGTCGATATGTCCATCTTTTCTAGTGCGGACCTCGGCCAAGCCATCTCCCAAGAGTTGGTAGAACTCGAGATGGAAGCCATCCTTCTCCAGAAAGGCGGCCTTGATCGCATCGCCATCCACCGGGATCTCGGCGCTCATGACTTCCTTGAAGCCAAATTGCTGGTAGAAAGTCTTTGACTTCTCAATGTTCGCCACCGGGATGCCCAGGTGCGACCAGCCGCCAAGGTTGTTGGAGCGGCGGGACAAATTCAGATCCAAGCGCTGACCTAGTTCGACTTTCTCGCCATTTGGTCCTCTGAGGAAGACGTACTTGATTCCTTGTGACCAGAATTCAGGGATTGGCACCGGCCCATCCGGAGTGGAATCGTCCAGGGTGGCCCCCCTGGCCAAGACGTCGGTCAATGCCGAGTCGATATCAAGCACATCGATGGCGAAATGATCAATGTGCCCGTGTCCCCGAGCTTTGACCTCCTCGCTCGCCTCTCCCAGCAACTGGTAGAATTCGACCACCAGATCGCCTAGCTTCAGAAACGCGATTTTGATGTCTCCTTCGTCTGTAGGAACGCTTGGCTCATGAAACACCTCGAAACCGAGCTTTTCAGCATACCAAGCTTTTGCATCCTCAATGTTCACCACAGGAATGCCTAGATGTTGGACTCCCCTGAGATTTCCTTCGAGCAACATTTTCCTCCCAGCCCTTCGTCAATGTCAGGCTGCTCGCCGTTGCCTTAACTGGTCAATAACCACAGCGACGGTGAGCAACGCGCCGAGAACACTCTCCATGATAAATGGATGGACCTCCAAGTGTATGCCTGCGGTGATTATGGTCGTCATTAGAAGGGTTCCCAAAACAGAGCCAATGATGGACCCTTGGGCACCATGAAGGCTCGCCCCACCAATGACGGCGGCAGTGATGGCCGGCATCAGGTAGGCGGCCCCTCCTGTCGGCATGGCAGAAGTTAGCCTAGAACTTAGCAAAACTCCAGCCAGCGAGTTCAGGAAGGCAGCCAGAATGTAGACGCCATAGATGTTCAACCTCATTCTGATGCCTGCCAGTTTGGCAACCTCCATGCTGCTGCCAATCACAAAGATATTGCGACCGAAGCGAGTATATTTGAGGACAAAATGGCTAAGGGCGGCGACTCCCAGCCACACCAGCACAAGGGAGGGGATGGTAAAGACCTCAACCTGGGCGAAGTTCGTAAAGCTATCCGGGAGATAGGCAGTTGTCTTGGCGCCGCTTATTATCTTGATTATGCCCCTCACGAAGATCATGCTGCCAAGTGTGGCGATAAACGAGTCGACCTTGACATCGTAGATGATGAATCCATGGTAGAGGCCTACAAACGTTCCGGCCAGCATAGCGATGATGATGGCAGGCCACACGCCGATGTTCGCTCCAACTTCAGTCATCAAAACAGCTGATATCATGGCGGTAAGACCTACGACTGACCCAACACTCAGATCGATCCCCGCCGTGATAATGACAATTGTGCTTGCGATGGCAATGATACCCTCGATGGAGGCCTGCCTGAACAGGTTCTGAAGGTTGTAGGGGGTCCAGAAGGAGTCAGTCGCTATTGCCATGGCGACCATGATGACGACAATCAGGGCCAGGAGACTGCCCTGTGTATTGAGGATGGTAGCCTTCAAGATTGATGCCAAAGATCTCTTCGGCTTCCCTTCCTCGTCAGCAGTGACAGAAAGGGTCAAGCCGGGAGTGGTGCTTCGCTTGTCTGCCTGTTCTTCGCTCATCATATCCTTCCTCAGACCTCGAGCTTTGATGCCATTCTGAGCAATCGTTCTTCTGTTGCTGCTTCGGGCGATACCTCCCCCATGACGTTCCCCTCGGCCATGACGATGATCCTGTCAGCCAGTCCTATGACCTCGGGGAGATATGAGGAGATTAGGATGACAGCCTTGTTCAGGGCGATCAGATCTTCGATCATGTGGTAGATTTCCACCTTGGCGCCTACATCCACGCCAACCGTTGGTTCATCAAGAATCAGGATATCCGCATCCTTGGCCAGCCATTTCGCGATGGCAACCTTCTGCTGGTTGCCGCCGCTGAGCTTTGCGACAATCTGATTGAGTGAGGGAGTCCTTATGTTCAATCGAGCAACAAGACGTTGGCTCCGCTTGGCTTCCTCGCGCTGCCTGACGACTCCTAGAACCGAGATGTCGCCGTAGGAGGTCATGTTGATGTTGTGCTTGACCGAAAGTGGCATAGCTAGGCCTTGGAGTCTACGGTCCTCTGGCACCATGCCGATTGCGTTATTGACCGCCTGAGTAGGGCTAGTAATCCTGACGGGCTCGCCTCTCACCAGGATTTGCCCCGCATCTGGCGACTCTGCGCCAAAGATGGCACGCATGAGAGGCGTTCGACCAGAGCCAACCAACCCGAAGAAGCCCAACACCTCGCCTTGCCGCAGGGAAAAGCTCACATTGCTGAAGTAGGGTTCTACGGTCAGGTTCTGGACTTCAAGGATCTTCTCACCAGGTGAGACGCGTTTGATCCCATACATCTCTTCTAGCGACCGCCCCACCATCATGGAGACAAGCGTGTCTTCATCAACCTCGGCGACAGGATAGGTCCCGACCTGCTGCCCGTCCTTCAGGACAGTCACTCTGTCACAAAGCTCGAAGATTTCTTCGAGCCAGTGAGATATGTATATGATCGCGATGTTTTCTTGCCTCAGCCTTCGGATGATCGCAAATAGGGTTTCCACCTCCTCGGTGGTGAGGCGAGCTGTGGGCTCATCGAAGATAATGAGATTTGCCTTTTCCCCGACGACCTTGGCGATAGTCGCCATCGCTCGTTCAGCGAGGGGGAGGTCTGCTATCTTCTTCCTTGGATCTATGTCCAGGGCTAGATCACGAAGAGTGTCTCTGCTTTGTTCGTATACACTTGGCCAGTCAACGATGCCCAGCCTGTTAACCGGCATCTTGCCCATTAGTAAGTTCTCGCCTACTGAGAGCTTTGGGGCAATCAACATCTCTTGATAGACAGCGTTCAGGCCATAGCGACGGGCCTCCAGAGGCGAGTTAATATCCACCCGTGCGCCGTCGATGTAGATGGACCCGGCATCTTTCTGATAGGCACCCATCAGGATCTTGATCAGAGTTGACTTGCCGGCGCCATTCTCTCCGATCAGGGCATGGATTTCTCCTCGCCTGACAGAGATGGCTACGTCGTCCAGGGCCTGCACGCCAGGGAAGCTCTTTGAGATACCTTCCATCCGGACGTATTCGTTGTCGATTCCGCTCACCGCCTTGCGCCTCAATGTGTAGTTCCCGGGTAGCCTGGTCAGGCTACCCGGGTCATATGGCTGACGAAACTGAAGTGACTAATCCCGCGCCAGCAGCGTAGGATCCAAGAGGGCAGCCATCTCCGGTTCGTCCATGTTCTCCCCGGTGACAACCACCGCAGGCATGTTGACCTCGTCCGGGCCGTCGATGCCTTCCATGTAGTACTCTGCAATCCCCATGACCGCGCCATAACCCTGGGCATAAGGGGTTTGGACGACCAGGGCATCCAAATAGCCATTCCCCAGGGCCTCGATCTCGGCGGGGTCCGAGTCAACCGCGACGCCCACCAGGGTATCGGCTCGACCGCTTTCTGCAATGACGCGCGCAACACCGTCACCACTGATATTGCACTCGCCAAAGAAGCCAACCAGTTCATCACCATAGGTGGCTAACTGGGCCGATGCCAGGGTAATGCAGTTATTGACGTCATTCTCATTGTACTCGGCGGGGAGGATTTCCAGGTCAGGGGCCAGTTCGGAGAGCGTGTCAATGAACGTTTGTTTCTTCTCCTCGAGGATCGGAATCAGGATGGACATATGAACACCGACTTTGCCATCCATAGGAAGGTCCTTCTTGACCAGCGCATCATAGAAGGCTTGCGCAGCCAAGACACCCTGTTCTGGCTGGTCGCAGTAGTAGAGGGTGCCAAAGTCCTCACCTGAAACGCCCTCGGCTGGGAGACTGACGAGGTTCACTCGGATTCCCATTTCCGTGGCTTCTTTCACAGGCTGGGCCACGAGCTCGGGATAAACTTGCCCCATCGCGATACCGTCAGGCTGCGAGGCAATGACCGTCTCAAGGATCGAGAGAAACTCCTCCTGGTCGGCCTCGGCGGCCGGACCCTGAACCTCGAAGTTGATCTTTATGCCGTACTTTTCCTCAGCGTCGAGAGCGGCGTTCTCGGCCCCGGTCTTGATGTACTCTCCCCAGTAGTCGGACTCGGTTGCCGCGATCAGCAGGACGATATCCAGCTCCTCGATTCCTTCCTCAGCCGGGGCTTCCTCCTCGGCTGGTGCCGCCTCTTCTTCTGCTGCTGCGGCCTCTTCCTCTGCGGGTGCGGCCTCTTCCTCTGCGGGAGCAGCGCCACCGCCGCATGCTGCCATCGCAGTCACGATCAGACCGGTCAGCAGCAGAAGCATTAGCTTGCGGTTCATTGTTGCACCTCCGTTTAGTGTTCATAAACATCAAGGCTTTGGTAAGGGCTTTGATGGGTCAGCAACGCGCACTTTGTCATTTGCAATAATCCAATCTCACCTCCTTGCCATCCCCGCCCTTGTATCGCAGCTAGGAGATGGTCTAACCAGCCAACCTGGTATCGATTCGCCTCAACTGCGTCCCAATACCTGTGTGAAGCCTCTAGACCACTTGGTGAATTGGCGGTTCACCAGAAAGCACTGCCAGACAGTCCTTTAGCGCCGTCCATCCCATCTCGTTTGTTGCGCCATCGGTATGGGCACCCATGTGTGGGGTGACGATAACCTGTGACAGGGCAAGTAGAGGATTATCAACACTAGGTGGCTCTTCGATGAGTGTATCTAGGGCGGCCCCTGCCAAGTGGCCACTCTGCAAAGCCTCGAGTAGCGCCCCCTCGTCGATTACCTCTCCCCTCGAGGTGTTGATCAAGAATGCGCCGTGTTTCATCTTGCTCAGAAACGAAGTGCTGACCATCTCCCGCGTTTCGGGCAGGAGCGGTACATGCAGCGAGAGGAAGTCGGCCTGGCTGACTACGTCGTCCATCGACAGGAGCTCAACGCCGTTATCTTGGGCAAAGGCCACGTCGGGTACGGGGTCATGGGCTAGGAGCTTGCATGCAAAGCCTCGCAAGCTGAGAACGACCTGCTTGCCGATTGCCCCCATACCCAGCAAGCCAACCGTCTTGCCCCGCAGTGCAACTCCCGAAAAATGCGGCCACCCGCCAGCCCTAGTGGCTGTAATCGCCGCGGGGATCATCCGTCCAAGAGAAAGCATCAGGCCAATTGTGAGTTCGGCTACAGAGACTGCGTTAGCTCCCGGCGTATAGGTTACGACAATACCCTGCTCGCGGGCTGCCTCCAGGTCGACGGTGTCGAGACCTACACCATAATGCGCGATGACCTTCAGACGATCGGCTACTTCGATGGCAGCGCGGTCGACAACGTCGAGACCCGCGATAATGCCGTCACAGCCGGGCAGTAATTCACACAACTCAGCAGAAGAGAGCGGATGGCCAGTCGTGTTGTATATGACCTCACCTACCTGGTCTTCCAGTTCCCTGCGAAGCCGGGGTTCACACTTACCATAGGATCGTGGCCCCACTAGCACGCGACAGGATTTAAGATTTGCTGCCATTGCACTCCCAGTTCTGAAAGCAGGCCCGAGACCTTCGGGATCTAGAGATCCCCGTACTCTCCCCAACTTGCTCCGATCTTTCCCATCCAGCGTCGATCATCGACGTGATGTCCCATTTGGGCGGCCATGTGCATGATGAACCATTCCGTGGGCGCGAAGAGTGCGTATGGGGCAAACAACTCCCCAAATTCCGGGTAATCCTTGGCGTCAAATACAAGTTGCCGGGCTCCCGCCTTTGTCAGGAATGCAAGCGCCTGTTTGCTTGGAATCCGCGACACCTTCTCGGTTCCAAGCAGATGTAGGAACGCTCTCTTCTGCCTCTCGGGTGGCTTGGGCGGTACAATCTCCATTGGCCCATGGTAGAACTCAGCCGCGTCAATCTCGCATGCATCCAGCCACAAATTCTCCGTGATCACGCTCTTTGCAATCTTGAAGGCGAGCCCAAAGAGTACTCCTGTACCGAGAACATAGAAGAGTTCAACGTCGTTGAACTGCTCGGCGAGTTCCCGGCCCTGCTCAAAGGTGGTCTCAGCCAGCTTTTCCATGCGCTCGGGCACAAGCTTCATTTCGGACAATATCTCTTCGGCAGTATCCACACTTTCAGAGCGCGCCTTCATGATATGAGCACTCAAGAGATACAAAACGGTCAGGGGGGCTGTGTATACACCGGCCTGGGTATGGTAGTTGAGCACGACAGGCACGACTGGTTCCTCGGCGGCCAGCGGCGACTCCTTCGTTTCCGTTATGACGATGCAATTCGCTCCCCGCTCCATTGCAAGCTTCTTCGCCTCGAGGGTCTCCGGTGTCTCCCCCGAGAGAGACATCAAGAATACGAATGAGTTCTCGTCCAGGATAAGTGGACTCCGGCTCAGGAACTGATAGCCAGTGTAGACATCGCTCCTGATCGTAGAAAACCGGTCCAGGATGTATTTGGCATCTAGACCTGCCGAGAGCCCGCAGGCACAACCCACAAAATGAAGATTAGGTGCCTCAGTAGCTGCGATGTCCTTTGCAACCTGCTCGATGTCTGGCAACAAGGCATCTTGTATATGGGTGATCATCGGGGGGGTCTTGTATGATGCAAAGAACTTCCCCTCCGTTGGAAGCAGGTAGTTCACATTGTCTGCCGACACTGAAATTGCTCCTTTGCTTGAATCAGATAGGCTTCTCATTGCGTCTTGAGCTGTCCATGAGTGCGAACGAAGTCGACCTCAAAGCAAACGCGATCACCGCGGTAGAAGGAATAGTAGTACTCAATCGGTTTACCATCGCTCAAGTAACTCACGCTCTCTAGCTTGAGTAATGGCGCACCGCGCTCTATCCCCAGTAGCGACGCCAAGTGCTCATCGGCCGTGACAGCCTCAATCTTTCGATGCCCATATGCAATTACGAGTCCGCACTCTTTCTCCAAGAACCCGTACAAGGACTGGTTGGACAAATCAATGTCCAGCACCTCAGGGACCAACTCATACGGCAGGAATGTCGTTGACAGGTGGTTTGGCTCATCTTCCTCATTGGCAATGAAACGCAGGCGGGTAATCTCGACCACAGGCGTCCCTGGTTCAAGGGCGAGACGCGCTGCCACATCACTATCCGCGTTCGACAGGACGTGTTTGAGGACTTCCGTTTTCGGAATGTGCCCCTCCTCCAGCATGGGCTGGTGGAAACCTGTGAGCTTCCATCCCCCTCCGATCTTGGGTGGGGCAACGAATGTCCCCTTACCTTGTTTCCTTATGGCTAAACCTTCATGGGCAAGCTCCTTTAGCGCTTGCCTAGCTACTGACCGGCTTACCCCATACAGTTGGCACAGCTCTGGCTCACTGGGGAGCCGATCCCCCGGGCTCAACTCCCCTGTCTCGATCCTCTTCCGCAGCGCATTCTTCAGTTGAACGTAGTAAGGAATGTGGCCTTCGTCATCTAGAAGTACAGGCGGACCGCTGGAGTCAGGTGTGTCAGGCACTTCTTCGCCTCCTCACGGTATCTCGTTCCTCTTCAGCGACTTGCAAAGGTTCAGCGCCAATTGACCTGTTGACATATTGACATGTTGTCCGTACAATTTGCAGTATACACCAGAAATCCAGTGGCGTCAATGGATTGGCGCTCCTAGAGTGTCTAAGAGAGCGCAGGTACGAACTCGAACAGGTGAGATGGGTAGTGCGAAGTCTGCTTGTAAAGCTGGCGACTGTTCCAGCAGAATACGAACAGATGAACGGCAGCCCGCAGAGCA
>Ga0180438_10005999_pt1 | contig 16628 bp, 16 predicted proteins | sample SS_ome_12_FD_132455 | JGI IMG/M metagenome (GOLD analysis project Ga0180438, IMG submission 132455) | Hypersaline lake sediment archaeal communities from the Salton Sea, California, USA - SS_3_D_2 metaG | ecosystem: Environmental > Aquatic > Non-marine Saline and Alkaline > Hypersaline >...
CTTCTTGACAAGCCCCAGCGGGAACCGCTCGTCGCGGTCGAGCTCCTCGGCAAGCGGCGCAATCTCGTTTCTCGCGAACTTGCGCACGGTCTGCTGGATCTCGATTTGCTCGGCGCTCAGATGGAAATCCACCTACGCGTCTCCTTTCGCAACGGCGAATGGGCTCGTTACGCTTGCGAGTCTCTTGCCGCAAATTGCCGTGAATTGGAACGTTTCTCCCTTGGAGATTCTAGGTTTCTTGCGCGATGGTTGTCAAGCCTTTTCGGGCCGGAGTGTATTGATCCGCGTACTTCGAGCGTCGCGGATTCTTTCGGGCCGAGCGAAAGAGCCTTTCAACTTGCCGGTTGCCAATCGGCCGGAGACGTGTTATCCTACAAGGGGAGGGGAGTACCTTATCTCCAAGTCTTGTGATCGAGACTGTTCTAGGGTTGAAGGACTGGTTCTCGGATATGAAACAGGGACATGGTGTCCAGAAGCTTTCGATGTCTTACAGGTCGAAGCGAGCCGTCGTGAGCACTTCGCTCGTAACTTCAGGCGTGGCCTTCGAGCTCGTCTCCAAACACAGTCCTGAGTTGAAAGCGGAAATTGCCGATTGGGAGGACGGTCGCGTCTTTTCGCTCGGGGTGTTGCCTGACGGACCGTCAATCTCGCTCAAGAAGGAAGGTGACCGGATCCGATATCTGGGCAAAGGGTACAAGGATCCCAAGCTGAAACTGTTGTTCAAGAACATCGACTGCGCCCACCTGCTGATGACCGGCAAAATGAGCTCCGACGCGGCTTTCGCGCAGCATCGTACGATCCTGCACGGCAACATAGTCGACGCCATGCAGACTTCAAGGGCGATGGCTATCGTGCAATCCTATCTGTTGCCCGGTTCGGTCTTGAACAAGAGCATGAAACGGGCTCCCAAAATGACGCGGGCACAACGGCTGCTCAAGGCTCGGATTATGGCCACTCTGGGAATAGCGATTCTGGCTAATATTAGAAAATAGGAGCAATCGCCCCTCTGAGGACAAACTAAGTAGGAGAGATTATGATGATTCCGCAGTACTACGAGTTCTATTGCCCTGTGAAGATTCTGAGCGGCTTGAAAGCCTTGTCGAACCTGCCCTATGAGATGGGTTTGCTCGGTACGCACAAGGCGTTGATTGTGACTGATCAGGGCGTTGTCGGTGCCGGTTTGATCAAGCTGGTTGAGAGCGTTTTCGAAGGGTCACAGTGCGAGATCGGCGCGGTTTTCGATCAGACGCCGCCCGATTCGAGCATCCAAGTTGTCAGGGAAGTAGCGAAACTGTTCACGGACGAAGGGTGCGACTGTTTTGTCGCGGTCGGCGGCGGGAGCAGCATGGACACGGCCAAGTGCGCCAACATGATGGTCACCGAGGGTACGGATGACCTGATGAATCTGCAGGGCGTGGAGCGGTTGAAGAAGCCTGTGAAGCCGTTTATTGCAGTTCCAACCACGGCCGGGACCGGCTCGGAGGTGACCGTTGCGGCGGTGATTTACGACGAGAAAACCAAGGTGAAAATGGGGTTCACGTCGTACCGTCTCCTACCCAACGTGGCGATCCTCGACCCGAAAATGACCGTGACGATGCCGCCCAAGATAACGGCGGCCACCGCGATGGATGCGCTTACTCATGCTGTCGAGGCATACTACTGTCTGCAGAAAAATCCCGTCTCCGACGCGTTCGCTGTGGCGGCCATCAAGCTCATCGTGGACAACGTGATTGCGTGTGTCGAGAACGGCAAAGATGAAACCGCACGGCTGGCGATGGCAAACGGCGCGCTGCTGGCCGGCATAAGTTTCTCCAACTCGATGGTTGGCGTTGTTCATGCTCTGGCGCACGCGTGCGGCGGAGTTTGCCGGGTGCCACACGGGGTCGCAAACGGGATACTTCTGCCGTGGGGCATGGAGAATAACCTTGAGAAAGCTGGCGAGACAATCGCCGAGTTGGCCCCGTTGCTGGGCGCCGCTGCGTCGGGCAGCCCCATGGACGAGGCAAGGGCGGCTATCCAGGCTGTTAGAGAGATCGGCGCACGCCTGAAAGACCTGTGCGGGTTCCCCACAACGCTGAGAGAGGCCGGGGTGGCCGAGGGCAGTCTGGAAGCGGTTGCCAAAGCAGCTATCAACGACGGAACAATAACGTTGAATCCCGAGGACGTAACTTACGAGGTCGCTCTCGAGATCTTGAGAAAAGCGTACTAGTTTGGATCCGGGCCTGACACCGCGGTATCCCGCCGGTGTTCTTCTTTGCCCGCTCGGGCTGTGGCCAGGCAGCACCGTTTCCCTAGCCGACGGTTCCCGTCTGCAGCTATGGGTGCGACAAAACTGTTGAAATCCGTGCTGAATCAGGTTATAATCTAGCGAGAAAGAGCGAAGCGCTCGTAGCTCAGTCTGGATAGAGCACAGGATTCCGGATCCTGGTGTCGGAGGTTCGAATCCTCTCGAGCGCGCCACATTTAGCCAGCGTGGATATGATCCTGTAATACCGTCCGGTTTCAACCGTCTTTACGTGGACCGCAAGGTGTTATGCGATGCCCAACACTAATCATAAACGTATTCTCGTCACAAGTGCTCTCAGGTACGCGACGGGACCCGTTCATATAGGCCATGTTGCCGGCGCTTACCTGTCGGCGGACATATTCGTTCGCTATCAGAGGTTGAGAGGATCTGAGGTGATACACATCGGCGGTACGGACGAGTACGGCGTGCCGGTCACCGTGAAGGCGGAGCAAGAGGACATCTCTCCCCAGGAGCTTGTTGACAGGTACCACAAGGTCATCAAGGAATGTTACGACGGATTGGGCATAGAATTTGACAATTTCTCGCGCACGAGCCTGCCGATTCACACAAAAACCGCACAGGATTTCTTCCTGAAAGTGCACGAGAACGGATACATCGAGACGAACACAGTGACGCAGCTCTTCTGCGAGCAGTGTCAGCGGTATCTGCCGGACAGGTACGTCGAGGGGATATGTCCGCATTGCAACAAGCCCGGCGCCCGAGGGGATCAGTGTGAAAGCTGCGGCAGATGGATCGAGGCTGTTGAGCTGATCGAACCGGCATGCAAGATTTGCAGCAGCACGCCCGTCCCACGCGAGACCACGCACTGGTTCCTCAAGTTGAGCGCGTTTCAGGAACGGCTCACGAAGTGGCTAGATTCCAAGGCACACTGGAAGGACAACGTGAAGAATTTCTGTGCGGGCTGGTTCAAGGAAGGGCTGAAAGACAGGGCGATCACAAGGGACCTCTACTGGGGAATACCGGTTCCTCTGGATGGCGCGGAAGGAAAAGTGCTCTACGTCTGGTTCGACGCGCCGATAGGGTATATCTCGTCGACAATCGAGTGGGCGGAAAGTAAGGGGAAACCGGATTTGTGGAAGGACTACTGGTGCAGTCCCGATTGCCGGATCGTGCATTTCATCGGCAAGGACAACATCGTGTTCCACGCGATAGTGTGGCCGGCCATGTTGCTCGGTCACGGCGGGTACCAGCTGCCGGACGAGATCCCCGCGAACGAGTTCATGAACATACACGGCGAGAAACTGTCAACGAGCAGAAACCTCGTCATCTGGGTTTCGGATTATCTGGAGGAGTTCGAGCCTGACCCGCTGCGCTACTACATCGCGGCTAACGCGCCGGAAAACAGCGACAGCGACTTTTCGTGGCAGGATTTTCAGGCTCGTAACAACAACGATCTCGCCGATATACTCGGCAACCTTGTCAACCGCGCGCTGACGTTTGCTGAGAGGTTTTTCGGAGGCGTCGTACCTGACCGGGGCAAGCTTGACGGGGACGACAAGGAGTTCCTCGGCAAACTCGAGTCGGCTCCCGAGGTCATAGGCGATCTTTTCGCCGCATTCAGGGTGAGACAGGCGACGACGGAACTCATGAATCTTGCTCGCGCCGGCAACAAGTACTTCAACGACAGAGAACCCTGGCGTACCCGCAAGAGCGATCCTACAAAGTGCGCCACCACGATCAACCTGTGCATACAGCTGATCCGCACCCTAGCGGTACTCTTCCACCCGATTCTTCCTTTTTCCACCCCGAAAGTCTGGAACATGCTCGGTCTTGACGGCGATGTCGGACGGCAAGGCTGGGACGAGGCCGGGACGACGGCCGTGCCGGAAGGTCACAGGCTGGGCAAACCGGAGGTTCTGTTCAAGAAGATCGACGACGACGTAATTGAACAGCAAGAGCAGAAGCTCGGCGAGATCTGGGAGGCGCAGAGTTAGGCCTGATTGTAATGCAAACCTCGCTTCGTGGATGAGACTTCCATTCTGCATGGCATTTTGCAGAGCAGCAAAGGCTCGGTTGCTTTGGCAGGGCAATGGGAGTAGAATGTTGACAAACGGGTCTTATGAGGGTTTGACGAGGGTGAGATTTGGTGGCGTGGTACTACGAAGGGTTCTTCTATCAGTGGTGACAGCCATGACAACTTCAAACTGTTCCGCAGGCGGTAGTGTGTCTGGTGAGGTCCGAGAAGCGAGGTATGATGGATCTTGGGCTCAAGCGTGGTATCCGGGAAGAGAAGCGGCGTTGCGCAAGCAACTTGAAGCGTTCTTCGCCAAAGCGAACGTGGAGTCTCCCGCCGGGAAGATACGCGCGTTGGTGGCTCCACATGCGGGGTACGCCTATTCCGGACAGACCGCGGCGTGTGCCTATGCACCGCTGCGCAGAGGAGATTATGATCGCGTAATCCTTCTCGGGGTAAACCACAGCCCCCGGAGGATTCCCGGCGGAGCTATAACGGACGTTGAGAGTTGGGAGACGCCGCTCGGTAAGATCAAGGTGGACCGCGAAGTGTGCGACAAGCTGCTCGAGGACGAGCTTTTTCTTTCAATTCCGGTCGACGAGGACACGGAGCATTCGTTGGAGATACATTTACCGTTTCTGCAGGAACGGTTGGGCGCGTTCAGACTCGTGCCTATCATGGTCGGCGACGTCAGCAACGATGACTGTCGCCGGATGGGCGCCCGGCTGAAACCGTTCATCGACGAGCAGACACTGGTGGTTGCGAGCTCTGATTTCACGCACTACGGTGGAGACTACGGCTACGTACCGTTCCGGGACAACGTGGAGGAGAATCTGAGGAAGCTCGATATGGGCGCTGTCGACCGGATCGTTGACGCTGACTTCAAGGGTTTCCGCGACTATGTCCGTGAGACTCGCGCTACCATCTGTGGCAGGAACCCCATAGGTATTCTTCTCAGCATCGTCCCGGAGGACATGAAAGGGGAGCTGGTTCGTTACGACACATCCGGGAGAATGACAGGCAATTTCAGCTTCTCGGTCAGCTACGTTGCGATACGTTTTTCGGGCGATCTGAAGCTGCTTAACTTGAGCGAGCGGCAAACCCTGCTCCGGCTCGCGAGAGACACTATCGAAACCTACCTGTCGTCGGGAGAAGTCGTTGACCCGACTCAAGGCGATTACGAGCTGACACCGGTGCTCAAGCGGGAGCTCGGGGCTTTTGTCACGTTGCGTAGAAAGGGAGCGCTGCGCGGCTGCATCGGCGTTATCGAGGAGAGGATGCCTCTCTGCCGGGCCGTCGTCGAGTATGCAATCCACTCGGCAACCCGTGACCCGAGGTTCCGACCGGTGACGGCCGAGGAAGCCAAAGAGATCGAAATAGAAATCTCGGTGATGAACCCGACAGCGGACCCGCTAAGCCCATTCCAGAAGGTTAAAGACGTCTCTGAGATCGTGGTAGGCAAAGACGGCCTGTTTCTCAGGAAAGGAATGGTTCAGGGAATACTTTTGCCGCAGGTGCCGGTTGAACAGGGTTGGGACCGCGACACGTTCCTAATAGGGATATGTCGTAAGGCGGGTTTGCCGGACGGAGCGTGGGACGATAAGGACGCGCAACTGTACCGGTTCAGCGCGCAGGTTTTCGGCGAGTAGACAGGTGTGGCCGGTTTGGCCGGGACACCGAAACCAGCACCTCGGTGGGAAAACGGTAGGCAAGGACAGTTGTTATGAAGAGGCGAGCGTTTCTGAGGGGTCTGGGTTTGGCCGGCGCAGGCACGGTGGTCGGCGGGTTGTGGGCGCGCCGCTCTGTGCGTCGTAACACGGCGGCAAGGGGTCCGTCGCGCACCGTTTCGGCGATGTCCGCCGTGCGCGGCGCTCGTGTCGTCACCGTGAGGCGGCCCGAGGTATTCGGGAACGACAATAGATCGGACGTAAGGAAGCTCGGGATCAATGGGAAGCTCGTGCGCCAGATGGTTCACGAGAGCGTAGCCGCGCTCGTTGGGACGAAGACCAGTGATCACGCATGGAAAGAGCTTTTCGGTCCGCGAGATGTCGTCGGGGTCAAGATCAACTGTCTTGGCGGGCGGATGTTCTCATCGCATCCGGCGGTTGTTGAGGGAATTATTGACGGGCTCCGCGCGGCGGGAGTGCCGGACAGAAACATCATCGTGTGGGATAGGTTCTCCAGAGAGCTAAAGGCAGCCGGGTTTGCGATAAATGTCGCGGGCGACGGCGTGAAATATCTCGGAACCGACGAGCGCGGGTACGGCTACACGTCCGAACCTATACTGTACCGCTCAATAGGAAGCTGTTTCAGCACGATACTGGAATCCAGATGTAGCGCAATCATAAGCGTGCCGCTGCTGAAAGATCACGATATCGCCGGAGTGACGCTCAACTTGAAGAACTTCTTCGGTGCTATCCAGAAACCCAGCAACTATCATGAGAACCGGTGTGACCCGTACATAGCCGATCTTAACGCGCACCCGTTGATAAAGGATAAGAACCGGTTGATAATCTGCGACGCGCTCATGGGCGTATATGACGGCGGACCGGGATACAACCCGGATGCTGCCTGGAAGTATGGTGGAGTGATGGCGTCGACCGATGCCGTCGCTCTTGACCGTGTTGGTGCGGACATCATCGAGAAAAAGAGGAGCGAAGCCGGAGAACCTCCTCTAAGAGACGAGGCAAGAGAGCCGGTACATATTCATACAGCAGCTGAACTGGGTTTAGGCTGCGACGATCCGGACAAGATTGAGGTGGTAGAAGTCTGATTTCGATGCATCGGCCCGATCCTGCATGCGGGTATAGTCCAAAATGAAGGTGTCCAGACGAAACTTCCTGATAAACTCTGCCGGCGGCGCGTGCTTTCTGAGCGCGATGGCGCAAACGCGACTCGCCTCGGCTGCGGGCCAGCTCGACGATTCGAGATTCGTCAAAGAGGCTCGGTACTACGAGAAGCTGGACGGTGCCAGGGTACGATGTACTCTCTGTCCGCGCGAGTGCGAGGTGGCGAACATGGAGCGCGGCACGTGCAGCGTGCGCGAGAATCGCGACGGCACCTACTATACACTCGTTCATTCCAGACCATGTTCACTGTGGCCTGATCCGATCGAGAAGAAACCACTCTTTCATTTTCTTCCGGGCTCGCGAGCTTTTTCCATTGCCACCGCCGGCTGCAACATGGAGTGCAAGTTCTGCCAGAACTGGCAGATCTCACAGTTTCGACCGGAGGACGTTGACTGCCTCGGGTACTTGCCGCCGGAATCGGTGGTTGAAGCCGCAAGACAAAACCGGTGCGCGTCGATCGCTTACACGTACAGCGAGCCGGTGGTCTTCTACGAGTACATGTACGATACGGCGGTTGCCGGACGAGAGAAGGGTGTGCGGAGCGTTATCATCAGCAACGGGTTCATCAACAAGGAGCCGGTGCTCGAGCTGTGCAAGGTTCTCGACGCGGTGAAGGTCGACCTCAAGGCCTTCACAGAGAAGTTCTACCGGGAAACGTGCCGCGGCGAGCTCAAACCTGTGCTCGACGCGCTGAAGTGGATTCACGAGACCGGCATCTGGCTGGAACTCGTCGTGCTGATAGTGCCTACGCTGAACGACGACAAAGACGAGATAAGAAGGATGTGCGAGTGGGTGCGCTCGGAACTCGGTCCGCACGTGCCGATGCATTTCTCGAAATTTCATCCAACCTATCAGATCCGGAATCTGCCGCGAACGCCTGACAGGACGTTGGAAATGGCTAGAAAAACCGCTGTCGCGGCCGGCATCCAGTTCGCCTATGTCGGCAACGTTTCGCCGCACCCGTTCGAGAGCACGTACTGTCCGAAATGCGGCGAGATGCTCATAAACCGCATTGGATACAGGACCTCTGTCGTGGGTCTCGAAGACGGAAACTGCAAGAAATGCGACGCCAAGATCCCCGGCGTATGGTCGTGAAGTCCCCCGCAGGGCCTTCTCTCGTTGTCAACCTTTTCCATACTCGGGGCTGGCTCCACGTTGAAAGCGGGAACACAAATCTGGTAATATTGTGATGAAGTACACTGTGCGGAACGGGGTGCGCGATGATGCCGGGTGGTGCAATCAAGGTACTTGTTCTTGCAGTTGTCATAGCGTTGTTGAGCACAGGCGCTAGTAAGGAGTTTCTCGGGCGGCATCCTTTTGCGGGAGGTTTCGCGATCGTCGGCGTGGTAGGATTGCTTTTCGCACTTTTTCCCGAGGCGTTCTTCTTGAAGTATCCGTTTGCCGAAGAAGGTAGAGAAAGAACTGTTTACGCGAGACGACGCGGCGCGCGATTGCTGGGCATAGCGCTTCTGGTAGTGTCGTTTCTCGTGTTCATTTACGCGACTAGAGTAGGATAGCAGTCAAGCTTCCCACGCCCAGCTGCAGAGACTGGGTGTTGGTTATGCGAGAAGAGGAGGGCCAGGTGGTCAAGCGTTTGGAAGAGGGTAGTGGACCGTCGCCGGCGTCGACGGAGGATAAAGCGGGTGTCATCGGCAGGCTTCGCGAGAGGTTGAGCAAGAGCCGTCATGGTTTTGTGGACAACGTCAAACGGGTGCTGCGCGGTCGGACGGCGATAAACCGTGAACTGTACGACGAACTCGAAGAGACGCTCATCGAGGCGGACCTCGGAGTCGCGACGACGACGCGTCTCATCGAGAACCTTGAGCGCGAAGCCCATGAACAGAAACTGACCGACCCGGAACGGTTGTACGAGCTTCTCGAGTCGCAGATCGTCGAGATCCTCAGTGTGGGAGACCATTCTTTGATGCTGGATGGTGCCAAACCGCTCGTCTACCTTGTTGCGGGGGTGAACGGCAGCGGCAAGACTACCACAATCGGTAAACTTGCGTACAGGTTGGGCGATGAGGGCAAGAAAGTGCTTCTCGCGGGTGCGGACACGTTCCGTGCGGCTGCGGCCGAGCAGCTCGCGATATGGAGCGAACGTGCCGGCGCGGACATCGTGAAATATGCCGGTGGGGGCGATCCTGCCGCGGTTGCTTACGACGCGGCGGAAGCCGCCGTGGCTCGCGGCGCGGATTTTGTGATGGTCGATACTGCAGGGCGGTTACACACGAAAGTCAACCTCATGGAGGAACTGAAGAAGATAAAGCGCGTGATCGCGAAGAGGCTGCCTGACGCGCCGCACGAGACGCTGCTCGTCATGGATGCCACAACCGGGCAGAACGGTTTGTCCCAGGCGAAACTGTTCACCGAGGCGCTCGACGTCACGGGTATCGTGCTGACGAAACTTGACGGAACTGCTAAGGGAGGTATCATAGTCGCAATAAAGAATGAGCTGAGTATCCCTGTGAAGCTGATCGGCGTCGGCGAAGGTGTGGACGACCTTCGTCCGTTCGACCCGGCGGTGTTCGTGAAGGCGCTGTTCGAGTGAATATAGGTGGGCCGTGCGCAACCGTCCTTTTCTCGAAGTTCTTGGGGGGGCTTTTCGGTTGGAATAGTTGATGTCTGAAGGTGCGAGGCTGGTCCTGGTGTGCATGAGAGGTCCATTTCGCGCTGCTCGGCACGGCCATAGTGCTTGACAAGCGGCCTCCAGGCTGCTAATATAAGCAGGGCAACGGTGTGGAAGCGGGTAGCGCGCGTTCTGCCTTTTAGGGGAGCAGCAGCATCGTGGCGTACGCTTGCCGGGCCAGGCTCGACTAAAACTCATGTTGTCGGTTCTGGCAGTGAGCACAGAGCTTGCTCAGGACCAATGCGTTGGTGACGTCGGTTGGCGGTGATTTGAAGGGGCATTGAACAGCAAGGGAGGGGAAGATGAAAAAGGAAGAGATGATCCAATCGTTGGCTGGGAAACTGGGTGAATCAAAAGCGGCAACCGAGAGGATTCTTTCGGCGGTGCTTGGGACTATCAAGGACGGCCTGGTTGGTGACGGTGTTGTGCAGATCACCGGTTTTGGCTCATTTCGCGTTCGAACCAGGGGCCCACGAATGGGTCGTAACCCTCGAACCGGTGAAACCATCCAGCTGGCCGGAAGTAAAAGCGTCGGATTCAAGGCTGGAAAAGCACTGAAAGACGCGATACAGTAACACTTTTCCAAGACAATGCGGGGACGGTCCCGCGGTTTTGCGGTATCTGACGCAATCTCATTGGACCGGTGCCGTCAGGATGCGACAGCAGTCCGCAACGCGGGGCGCAGGCAGGCAGCAGGCGGTAATGTCGCTTGTGGTGTGTCCATGTGTGCCCGCGGCGTGGCTGTTCAGCCTTCATGACGCTCGCCTCGATCGCCCTTATGGATTCGGTGTCAGCTTGCTGCTCGCAAGTTGACGGACAGTCCACCGCTTGGCGTTAAAGTCGTAGTCGGCCTCGACGAGATAGACCTTGTCACCCACGATAACCCATGCGCCTGGGTTCGTTGAGTTTGCAAGGAAGCCTATTCCGCTAACGGCGCTGCCGCTTTCGGCGCCGTTGGCGAAAGCGACAGTCGCGCCTCGGTTCCAGACCCCGACCATCGCCACCAGAGCTATCAAGACTGCAAGAAGCGAAATCAGCAACTCTTTCTTCACTAGTTTCACCTCCTTTCGGCGGATAACTCTATGAACGAACACGGTCAACACTCCTCACGTTGAGCTAGCAACTCGTTGGTTTTTCGTAGTCTTTCGCTGAGCGTACCCACTATGTTCAGGAGCAACCGTATGGCAACCGGTTTTGTGAAAAGTTGATGGAACGCCGAGGCTGTGAGTATGAAAAAGCTCGAACTCTCTTCAGCCACCACAGTCGCGGAACGCTTCTCGGGTGAGAGAAGAGCCATCTCGCCGAACATCTCCCCTTTGCCGAGCACGGCGATCACCTTACCGTCGTCGATGACCTTGACTTTGCCCTCGAGAATAACGTACATCTTCTTGCCGGCGTCACCTTTCTGGAAGATCACCGTCCCTTTAGTAGCCGCTTCCGTGAGTCCCATGGCCATGATCCTCATGAGCACCTCGGGATGGATCCCCTTGAAGAGGTCCATTGTCTCGACGAGCCGAACGTATTTGTCCCTGAATGACATAACGCCCTCCTTCACCCTCGTTTGTATCTCTGTACAGCCATTCTGTACAAATCGTTGCCGCGCGAATCATTGGCCACAAACGCCGGGAAATCTTTTACCTCGATAAGGTACACGGCTTCCGGCCCGAGTTCGTGAAAGGCGATCGGCTCGCACCGCCGAACTCTGTCGGCCAGCAGTGCACCGGCGCCTCCGACTGCTCCAAAGTACACGGCTTTGTACTGTTGTATTGCCTTAACCACCGACTCAGACCTTGCCCCTTTGCCTATCATTGCTTTCAATCCGTGCTTCATGAGAACCGGCGCATACCGGTCCATTCTCGAAGCGGTAGTCGGTCCGGCGGACAGTGTAGGACGGCCCGGTCTTCCCGGGCAGGGTCCGACGTAGTAAACGATCGCACCCTCCAAAGGAAAAGGAAGCGGCTCGCCGGCTTCTATCAGCTCCACGAGCCTCTTGTGCGCCGCGTCACGCGCCCCGTATATCGTGCCGGTTATCAGCACGCGGTCCCCGACGCTCAACTGCTCGACGGTTGCATCGCTGAGCGGTGGTTTAAGAACGATTGGCTTCGCCGTTGCTGGCATGTGCTCCTCACCGTTTGAGAGTCTATAAGGTTATCTGTCGATGCCTGTGGGCGTGACATTCCAGATTGACTGCCACTGGAAGGCTCGCTATATGGCACGGGTGTGTCTCAACGTGTACCGCGAGCGCCGTAGTTGTGCCACCGAACCCCGCCGGACCTATTCCGCTGCCGTTGATTCCGTCGAGCAGTACCGACTCGAGCTGAGCTATGTTCGGATCTGGATTGGGTTGGCCGAGCGGGCGAAGCAGAGATCGTTTCGCAATAAGCGCGGCCTTCTCCATCGTACCGCCGATGCCTACCCCCACAATCACAGGAGGACAAGAGTTTGCCGCGTTATTCATCACGCCACCCACCACAAACTCTATCGTACCCTGCTTCCCGTCGGCAGGTTTAAGCATACCGAGAAAACTTGCGTTCTCGCACCCGCCGCCTTTGGCCAGGAAATCTATCTTTAGCTTGTCGCCCTCGGCAACCTCGACATGCAGCACCGCCGGAGTGTTGTCGCCGGTGTTGACGCGCCCAAACGGGTCGCCAACGATGGATTTTCTCAGGTTGCCCCGGGTATAACCGCGTCGTACACCCTCGTTGACAGCATCGACAAGTGAACCTCCGCCAACGCGCACTTCATCGCCGATCTCGACGAACACCACCGCCACACCGGTATCCTGGCAGATGGGCGCCATCTCCCGTTCGGCTATCGCGGCGTTTTCCAGAAGCGCGTCCAGCACTTCCTTGCCGGTCGGGGAGCGTTCGGTGTCGCGTGCGGCGCGCAGCGCGTCGAGCGTGTCCGGACTGAGTTTGCAGCACGCCTCGACGGCCATGTTCTCGATAGCCTCTGAGATAGTCTGAGCGTCAATAACTCGCAAGACTCTGGGGTCCCTCGTCCGCGTCACTTGGGAAATTCGCCGCGCTCCCTGATGTAGTCCGCCAGACCGCCGCTGTCCAGTATCTCCCTCATGAAAGGCGGTATTGGCTGGCACTGTATACTCTTGCCGTTTGTTTCGTCGACCACAACGGACTTCTCGATATCCAGAATTAGCCGGTCGCCGTCATCAATCTCGTCCGTGTTGCATACCAGTACCGGCAAACCGACGTTTATCGCGTTACGATAGAATATTCTCGCGAAAGATTTCGCGAAAACCGCCTTCACGCCCGCCAGCTTTATAACTATCGCGGCGTGCTCGCGGCTGGAACCGAGCCCGAAATTGTTGCCCGCTACAACGAAGTCGCCCGGTTGAACCTCACGCGGGAACTCTTCTCGGGCATCAACGAGAGCATACTTGGCGAGTTCTTCCAGGTTGGACCGCAGATGATAGAACCTTCCCGGGGCGATGTGGTCGGTGCTGATACCGTCGCCAAATTTCCATGCTCGTCCCTGTTCTTTCACTGTAAGAACTCCCTCGGATCGGTCAGTTCACCTTTTATCGCTGTGGCGGCCGCGGTCGCCGGCGAGCCGAGATAGACGAAAGCGTTCGGGTTACCCATCCTGCCTTTGAAATTCCTGTTCGAAGTAGCTAGACATCTTTCGCCGTCGCCGAGTATTCCGCCGTGTACGCCGACACAAGCGCCGCATCCCGGCGTTTGAATTGTCACGCCGGCTTTCACCAGACTGTCTATCAGGCCTTCGTCGAGGGCTTGCAGGAAGACGTTCCGAGATGCCGGGGTAAGAAGCGTGCGAGTGCCCGGATTGACTCTCTTACCGCGCACGATCTGTTCGAAAACACGGATATCCTCGATGCGGCAGTTCGTGCATGAGCCGAGAAAAACCTGATCGATCTTGACCCCGGCACATTCCGCATCGGCAATTGGCTTAACATTGTCCACATAATGAGGCAAGGAGACGACGGGAACCAAATCGTTCATGTTGATCGCGATTGTTTTCTCGCATGACGCGTCCTCGTCCGCGCGAAGCTCTCGCCATTCCTGCTCGCGTCCGTACCGCGCGAGATGGGCTTTCGTTTTCTCATCCGAGGGGAAGAGGCCTGTCTTGGCGCCCGCCTCGACAGCCATGTTGGCTACGGTGGCGCGGTCGTTGACGTCGAGGTTCGCAACTCCCTGTCCCGCGAACTCCAGCGACTTATACGTCGCGCCGTCGGCCCCGAGGAGGCCTATTAGATGAAGAACCAAATCCTTCGAGTGGACACCGGACTGCAGCTCGCCCGTGACATCGATTCGGATTGTCTCGGGTACCCTGAACCACGTCTCGCCGGTTGCCATCGCGACCGCCACGTCGGTCGAGCCCATACCGGTGCCGAACGCGCCCACACCGCCGCTCGTGCACGTGTGGGAATCCGCACCCACTATCAGGAGGCCCGGTGCGGCGAACCGTTCGAGCACTATCTGGTGACACACCCCGTCGCCGATATCGAACAGTATGCAGCCGGATGTTGCCGCAAACTCGCGCAGCATCCGGTGATCGTTAGCAAGCTCTTGTCTGGGACACGGCGCGGCATGGTCGAGAAATATCAGGGTCCTATCCGGCATCGCCAGCCGGTCGCGGCCAAGGCCGTTGAACTCGCGGACCGCTAGCGGACCGGTCCCGTCCTGCACGTAGCACAGGTCGAGGTTCGCCACGACGATCTCGCCCGCGTTAACGTCGCGCGATGCATGTTCACCAATTATTTTTTCAGCGAGCGTCTTTCCCATCCAATACCCCTAGCCGGTAAAGTGAATGTTTCGACAACTCCACGTCGTGCAAGTCGAATTATATATGGCGCGTCCCAAGGCGTCAAGCGGGGCGTGGAGTTGGACAATGGCATGTGCAATTGTTATTGATTTCCGCGCGGCTCAGGTGTATTATGATTTGTGGTTGCACAGGTGGTTTTGTGCCAGCGTTTCTTGACTGTCCTTAAAGTGCAGACACGGGCGAAGTCGTTACGGTGCGCGGAATCGCGGTTGATTCTGACGCAGGTTGTGGGTTGTTCCCCTGCCCTCGTTAGGGTCTTATTCCATGTCCAGACAGTGTGTTGTGATAGACCTAGGAGCAATGGACTATAAGGCGGCTTGGGAGAAGCAGGAAGAAGCGGTCCGTTCTGCCGACCGATTGGAACACGACCTGCTCTACCTGGTTGAACATCCTGCGGTTATAACCGTGGGCAGGTCAGGCGACCGGAGCAACGTCCTGGCGCCGGAGGAAAAGCTGCGGTCGGAAGGGATTGAAGTGATAGAGATTGACCGGGGCGGTGACGTGACGTACCACGGTCCCGGCCAGCTCGTGGCGTACCCGATACTGAACCTGAAGATGCACCGGCGCGACATTGGGTGGTATTTGCGTTGCCTCGAAGAGGTCATCCTGGGCACCTTGCTGGACCTCGGCATTCACGGCAGGAGGATCAAAGGGTACACGGGAGTGTGGGTCGGCGACAGTAAGGTTGCGGCGATAGGGGTCGGCGTGCGGAAGTGGGTAACGTTTCACGGTCTGGCGTTGAACATCGACCCAAACCTTGATCGGTTCGCACTGATCACGCCATGTGGTATACAGGATAAGAGTGTGACAAGCATAGAAAGGGTGCTCGGACGCAGCGTGAAGAGAGAAGAGATCGTGGAACTCTTCCTCCACCGATTCGGTGAAGTCTTTGCCTTGGATATCGTCGGCCTTGACGATACGCCCTGTACAAAGTAGAATTAGGCGTGGACGGGATTGGTGGGTCTCAGAGCGTGCGGGAGGCTCCGTTATGGTTGTGGATCGTATCCTGAATGTTATGGTGGAAAAAGCAGCGTCCGACGTTTACGTGAAGGTGGGCTCGCCGCCGGTGTTTCGCGTGAACGGTGCGTTGGAGAGCTTTGATCTGACCGCAACGACAGACCGTGACACGGAACAGATTGCGAAACAGTTGATGACGGATCATCAAAAACGCCGGTTCGACGACAATCCGGACCTCGACCTCGCCTACACCTCGACAGACGGTCACCGGTACAGGGTGAACGCGTTTCGACAGAAGGGACATCTCGGTTTCGTCATAAGGCTGGTTCAGATGGAGAACCTGACGTTCGAGAAGCTCAATCTGCCCCCGGTGGTACAGCGGCTGGCTGAACTGCCGCGCGGGCTGGTGCTCGTGACCGGCGCGACCGGCAGCGGCAAGTCCACCACGCTCGCTGCGATGATCAATTACATCAACAACAGTTTCAAGAAACATGTCATGACCATCGAGGATCCGATCGAGTTCATACATGATGACAAGTTGAGCGTGATAAACCAGCGGGAAGTGGGGTTCGACACCAACTCGTTCGCCGACGCTCTGAAACACGTCGTCCGGCAAAGTCCCGACGTGATACAGGTCGGCGAGATGCGGGACCTCGACACGATGATCACGGCTCTGTCCGCGGCCCAGACCGGTCATCTGGTGCTAAGCACAATGCACACGACGGACGTTACGCAGACGCTCGACAGGATCATAAACTACTTCCCTGAGCACCTCAGACCGCAGATACGGCTCGAACTGTCGTTGTGTCTTGAGGGCGTGGTCTGCATGCGGCTGTTGCCTAGAAAGGATTGTCCGGGGCGCATACCGGCTCTGGAGGTTATGCTGGGAACGCCGGCCGTAAAGAACCTGCTTTTCAGCGGGGAGACTTGGAGGATACTGGAACTTGTGAAACAGGGTAGGGACATGGGAATGCAGACGTTCAACCAGGCGCTCGTTGACCTTTACCGCGCGGACGAGGTCTCGCACCGCGTCGCCCTACTCCGGGCTCGTCACCGAGAGCAGGGTTTCGACCTACGCGATCTCGCCCCCGCGGTAAAGGTCCACGAGCAGCTGATTGAAGAGCCGCA
>Ga0180438_10006000_pt1 | contig 16627 bp, 12 predicted proteins | sample SS_ome_12_FD_132455 | JGI IMG/M metagenome (GOLD analysis project Ga0180438, IMG submission 132455) | Hypersaline lake sediment archaeal communities from the Salton Sea, California, USA - SS_3_D_2 metaG | ecosystem: Environmental > Aquatic > Non-marine Saline and Alkaline > Hypersaline >...
AAGCAGTTTTTTTTTTCTAAAAAAAAAAAAAAAAAAAAAAAAAAATCTAGAGACAAATGAAAACTGGCACAAATTTTGATAGAGGAGCCTACCACCGACAAATCAATTTTTGGGTGGTAGAATTGACGGTCTAGGACATTTTGGCACGAGGCTTGCATGGGCTTCAATAAGTACGGGAATGTAATTGCTTGGGCATTTAATCACAAGCAGAGCAACTACCCCATTGGGGGATTTGGAAACTGACCAGGTGCGTATAAAGCCCTCTCATTACACCACTCAAAATCTCAATTCCAAAGGGGAGTGAAAAGGCTTCGCCTCCCCTTATAGGCTTCACCTCGAAAAATTCTTCACCTCGAAAAATTCATTATTTGAACTTTTGCTTAATATATAATATATGTTCTTGGGGGAATTGAAGATCTCACCCCGCTCTGGTGGCTACCGTTCCCCAGCCCCATTTATGCCAATTTCGAGTGCTGAGAAACAATCCGTCAAATGTCCCGCAACGGTCCACTTTGACTTGACATCTATTTCATTCTGTGCTACAATGGTGAAAATTGGAGGAACTCTGTGTCCGAAATCACTTTACTCGAAAAACGGATCGCTTTTCTTGAAGTGGAAGTAGACAAGAATTTAAAAAGTAAGAAGGAGGAAGAAATGAAATCACTCAGATATCTCTTAATTCCCTTTGTTGTGCTTCTTTTACTCCTTGGTGTTACCTCAGCCAAGGCCGCAGAATCCACCTACTGGCACGATGAGGAAATCGGGGGAGGGCTTCACAAGCTCACGATTACTTGGACTGCTGCCGCAGGCGGAACCACAACCGCTGTGGAGCTTACTGGTCAGTGGTACGAGACCACAAAGACTCCAAATTACGGACCCAATATGGACGGAACCTCAGGCTACGTGCTTATGGCGATTGTAAATCCAGGAGCCACAGCGCCTGCCGACAATTACGAAATTCTATTGACTGATAAGTACTCAGTTAATATATTCGGAACCGCCCTCGATGCCTTAGACACTGCGAATACAGAAGACTGGGAGCCAGATATTGCTTATCGTACGTTTGAGTGGCCCATTACCTTTGATCAAGAGTCTGGAGGCGGAGCAAACAACGCCAATTGCAACGGTGAGATTCACGTCTACTGGATGGAGGCAAGATAATGAGAACTTTGTTTGTCCTCTTTGTCTTTTTGGTGCTTTGCTTTAATGCCTATGCCAGAGATCTTCAAACCTGGGTGCTTTATTGTGCAGATGAAGAATATCTGGAGGAGGGGGTTACAAAGTGGAGGCCAAAACTGGGCGGGAATCTTATTGTTAATAAGAAGCTTCTTGCCAAGCAAGGCGCTAAGAGGCTTTATTTGCTTCGAGTAGACAAAGACTCCGACGAATGGAATGATGCCAAGGCTTGGGTTCTCGGGAATCCGATTGAGGGGATAGGGTATTGGCGTACTCCCAGGCAAATGTGGGAAGATACGAACGATTATCCCGAAGGAAGCGGAGTCACTGGCCGTAAGATTGCCGAGAGATTTCTTCGTTATCCTGTCTTTGTAGACTGTACCCCAGGTGAGGACGAGGGATGTCCAAGATGGGGCAAGCAAAGACTGTGGGTTACGCCTAAAGTAGCTGTTGATACTTACGGAGTTGTACTAGATAATGCCATCCTGGCATCTTGTAACAAATACTGGCCTGTCAAATGGTTGGGAGAATAAAATGAAAAAGTGGATTTTACTCATACTGCTTCTGATTCCATTCACAGCCTATGGTGCTGTTGTATTCAATGCCCCGCTCAACGGAGACATGACTGACTCAGTAGGCAATGCTGATACTTTTACCAGATACACTTCTGGGACTTATATAGACTCTAGTGGGGTTCTGCAAACAGCGGAGGCGGATGAGGATAGGTACGAGTATCCAACCGACACTGATGCTTGGCTTCTGGTCGAACCTCAGAGTACAAATATGGTTCCGTATAGTGAAGATTTTGAAAATGGTTGGGTGGAGTTTGATAATGGAGATACTTACACTCTTGTTGCTGATCCAGCAGGTGGAACTACCGCAACAGCAATTACTCCTGATTCAACTAATGGAGGCCATGGTTTCTATACAACGATTTTAGAAGGAGATGTCACATCAACAGGAAGTAGTTTTAGTCTATTTGTAAAGGATGGAGCAGGCAGTAAAAACTGGGTTGCCATATCAATGAGTGATGAGGGAGGAACACTTGAGACTTCTTATTTTAATCTATCGACAGGAACTATTGGAGTTGGTGACGACCTCGATTTGGTTGTAGATAGTCTTGGAAATGGGTGGTATAGAATATCTGGGAATGACGATTTGACTAATGGCTCAGGAAACGATCCTGGACTGAGAATATATGTAGCAGAAGACAGTGGAGATGCTACTATTGCTGGTGACGGCTCTACAGTCGAACTCATTATTTGGGGCGCACAGCTTGAAGAACTCCCCGTTCCCACTTCCTACATCCCCACAGACGGATACGAGACAGCCGTAGAGGACGAAACGCTACTGGGCCTTACGACCAACCAAACCCCTACAGCAGCAGACTTTACCTCCAAAGGCGTAGCAGGGATTTCCTTTGCCGATAGCCAATCCTTTGCACGGATTCAGGATTTCGATGGTGGTGGTACGACTACAGAGGCTCTTGGGAGTGATATGTTCGATGCTCAGACGTTGGGGGCTGAACTCTACACATGGGCAAACAACGCTGTTTCGGATGGAGGTACTGAGGCTAATGCTACTACTGGATGGGGGTCTAATCTTTCAACGATGACCTCAAGTAGTACAATTTATAGTACGGGAAGCTATAGCTTGCTGTGCCAAATGACAGATAATGGCTGGTGCACAGAACAATTAGGCACAGGAATGACTCTTGGTAAGTCTTACCAGCTAACCTTTGCGGCTAGACATACTGGAACTGGCGGAAATGTTGTGGTGGGGATAGATGATGGAACTACAACTATGGCTGGTAGCAACGATGTCACATTGACCTCTGCTGATACAACATTTACTACCTACACTTTCTATTTTGTTTACTCTGCTTCAGAAGATTGGCTTGTTATTGATGACAATGGAAATGGGGGTACTGGTGGTGTTTACATTGATAATCTGACCATTAAAGAAGTCACCGCCCCTGCCAAGGGAGAGTTTGACGAGCCGCAGATATTGGGGAGCGAGGTCAATACAGAAGAAGATGCAAGCTCACCTGCCGGAGTTACGGAGGCAAACGATACTTCCTTCTGGAACAACACAGGCATGACAACATTTGAGTCTTCTAGTACCCAGGCTTATTCAGGAACCTACTCAGTTCATGTTGTTGCTGATGATAATAACGACTATATAACTACCGATACAATGACCGTAGCTGCCAACACACTTCACAAGGTTTCGTTTTGGTACTACCTCGTTGCCAGTGACGCAGACACCTATGGTATTTATAGAATGGGGTATCCGGCTGACTCTGATGGATATGTGGTGGATACAGACATGAAGGCATCTGCTGGTACATGGACAGAGATAGTTGAATACGTCTATACCGGAGCAGAAACCGAGCTTCTAGTTAGGGTTTATGAGGGTGGAGGTGGCAACGATGCCGAGATTTATCTTGATCAAATTTCGGTTAGACCAGTCCAAATCTCCTGGGTTCCTGAAGGCACGAACACCTTATCCATATCAAATGATGCTCTTGTTATCACCTATGTTGACGATGATGATGGAGCCGACCTGTATTTTGCTGATACAAAGGATTTAAGTTCTGACCTTACTGTCGGAAATCGTTACAAATTAGTTTATGATATAACATCTTCCCTGGATGCTCTTGTTGATTTAAAGGTGTCAGGCCCAGGAGGCTTTGCCGTTGAATTAAATAACCAAGACTTCACTTCCGGTCCTGTAACGGTCACGCTATATTTTACCGCTGATCATGCTACCAATATGTATATGAGATTTAATAATTTTACTTCTGGTACACTAACAATCGACAACCTGACCATCCAGAACGTCACCAACCCCATGATAGCCAACTTCTCGAACAAGGCAACTTCAGACGAGGAAAAGTATCGAATCACCCTGGAGGACGATGATTCTAAGTTTGCCTACGGGTGGATCGGGGAGCAGGATGCAGCGGAGGCATTGGGATTGGAGGAAATAACAAATGGAGCATTTGCAAATTGGACAGGTGATGATCCTGACGATTGGGTAATTTCTGCTGAAGACGCAGGTAATTATATTACTGAAAACCCTGCTGGTTCAGCCCAAATCGTGAGTGATGGCTCAGCAATTTCTATGACACAAACATTAGCCTTGGAAGGTGGAAAACTTTATAAAACTACGTTTGATGTTGATACGGTTGCTTCTGGATCTATTAAAGTTGAAGTTGATGGATGGACAGCTTGTACTTATAATTCAACTGGTTCGAAAGAATGCTATTGGACGGCAGCCGAAGATAATATTACTTTCCGAATAATGAGGAATGCTGCTTGCGACATAACTATTGATGATGTAGTAACAAAAGAAGTGACCTCCGCAGGCATCGACTCTGTTCACATCTACCCTGAACGCTACGCCACAACCACAGGCTGGACAAGTATTGATAGTGGCTTTGACTACAACAACATCACTGCCGTTGACATCGAGGAACCTGACGGTGGGTTTGCCGTGGCGAGAGCCAAAGATGTGCCGACTTGGGCAACGAGTGCAGGGATGAATACAGCCTTTGACCAGGATGGGACATTTTTTTGTCAAATACGTCCAGGGGCAAGCCAAGCATCATATACGATAAATGAAGGCTTTGTGTCTTTGCGTGGGTCGCAATCTGCAAGCCTTATATATATGAACTCTGGCTTTAGAACATATGATGGGACAGGGGCAGCAACGGCTGGTAATGGGTTTGTGCGTGGAACTACCTATAATATTCCCATTCGCTGGACTGACGATGGTGCAACAGAGATGTCTATCTATGTCAATGGAAAAAAAGGTACAACTACCTTTGACGGAGCCTATGTATTGTCCGGTGGTGATGTCACTCTTGGAGTATCTCAGACAATGCCTTTCCACATCCGAAACCTCAAGATGTGGAATACCACCCTTACAGAGTCTACACAGGAAATGGACGGAGCTACTAACTACACCAACACAGTCTATGACGGTGGAGGCGAGACGATCTACGGAATCAATGTAGGAGCTGGAGATACTGGAGGAATTACGAATTGCTCTTTTATGGGCTACCTTGGGGCAGGAGTAGTAAGTGCTGTCAATGTGGCAATCATCAATTCTGCCTTCTACAATCCGCTTGGCTCTGACATCACAGCCACAGCTAACACAGCAACCCTTACAAACTGTGTCTTGCATCGAGCGGAAGCTTACGGGGAACTAAGTGGAACCATTACCGACGCTGGAGGATCGCAGTTCTCAACCAACCCAGGCTTTCGTGATTATGTCTCTGGGCAGGCCCGTCTAAAGGCTTCATCGCCTTGCATAAATGCTGGATCAACCTCTGGCACAACAACAGACATTCGAGGTAGGGCAAGGGGAGGCTCACCTGATGTGGGGGCTTACGAATCGAAGAGAGTCATTCCGCCTTGGCTACTTGGAACAAACGACATTCGACTTCTCTTTAGTCCATAGGGAGTAAAAATTCAAAATTTGAACTTTTGGAGGATATGATGGGGCGTCATGCAGTACAGAATCGGGATCTCGTTACGACTCCTACACTTGAGCGGATGTACCCACACCAACGCTCGATTGTGAGGATGGTTGTTGCTGGAATGAGACCTCATGAGATTGCAGAGAAGACTGGGTATTCTCAAAGTCAAGTGAGTGTTATTATTAACTCTCCGTGCTTTTTGGCCGAGTGGAACAGGCTGTCTAATGTTGCAGATTTTGATGCAGCAGGAGTGAAACAGCAGCTTGGAATGATGGCTGATCGGGCACTTGAGGTGCTTGATGAAGATCTGCATATTGAGGAGAGAGGGAATAAGGCTAGGCAAAGTGCAGCTCGTGATGTGCTTGATAGGCTCGGGTTTGGGACTAAGAAACCAGCGACTACGATTAAGGTTGAAGGGGATTTGGTTAATAAGAAAGAGGTGAAGGAACTGAGTGATGAGGAGTTGCTGGATGAAGTAATGGATCTTGTGGAAGGAGATTACGAAGAGGTGTAGGATGTCTAAGGCTGTTGTTGACATAGCACTTCGTGCGATAGATGAGGATCAACTGTGGTGGGATAGAGCCTGGAACTGGGTGTCTGGGAAGAAAGGACCTGAGCATAGGGTTCCTGGAAGACAGTCGTTGCTTTGGCCACAGGAGAATCCGGCTCATTATATTGATAAGTCTGACCCGAACTATGATCCTTCGGGGAGCCTTTATAATCCTCCCTTGATTCTTGATCCTATCGGAACAGCACAGATTAAGCAGGCTAAGCCTGTGGCAAAGTTACTCCGGAAGGTGATGCAAAAGGAGAAGAGTTTGTGGGGGCCTAAGCCGCAATTTGATATTATTCCTTATGTGAAGCGGAACAAAGCACTTGAAGTAGGACTTAAGAAGGCTGTCACAAAGGATAGGTTGGCTACTGGACTTTATGATGATTCTCCTGAGGCATTAGCTAAGAATGAAATTAAGCAAAAGATTTCTAATGCTTTTCGAGCCAAAACATACAAGAATATTGATAAAATAAATGAGCTTAAGCAGCAACAGATTTTCTCGGATGTGATTCGTGGTCCTTGGTATCATGGGAGAGGAACGCAACCTAAGCACGAATTGTATCTTCCTGAAGGAGAGATTGCTATTCGGGATTATGGGGAGTCGAGGTTTAAGACTGGAAATGTGGGAGAGCCCTGGGGACAAAGTCTTACAATGAATCCGAGGTTGTTTCGGGGCGGAACCTTTGCGAAGCATGGAGAGGAAGAATATAAAGCGTTGCAGGCAAAGCAAAGGGATCTTGGATCGAGGAAGTATCTTGCACAAAAGGCCTTGGAAAATCTTGAAGATAAGGTTGCTGGGGACTTGGTTGAGGTTGTTGAATATGGGATTGAGAAGACAAAGTTGGAGCAAAAGATTTTTGATCTTGAGAGTCAATTGAACAAGGTTACTGAGGAGATAAATGATCCTGAGTTTATGAGGGTTTTTCCTAAGTTTGGTGGGGTTCCTGAGGAAAAGGTTCTTCCTCTTTATTTGCCAAAAGGAGAGAAGGTTGTTCAAAAAGCCTATGTGGAATCTGTTAAGGATCTGCTTAGAAAGCATAAGCCTGAAGAGGAATCAATTAGAACACGGAGTGATTTTGAACACTTTCTTGGGAAGAATAGATTGAGACTTGAGTTTAATCAAATGATCTCGAATAAGCTTCAGGATCAAGGATATTCGTTTTTGCTTCATAGTCCACATAGGTATGATGAGTATGAAATGAGGGCACTTAATCCGAGGCGGGTTATTCCTTTGGATAAGAGAAGGAAGGCTGATCCGACCATTGCGAGGATGATTGGGGAAGAAGGAGCCGTTGCTGATGCCCAAGCTAAGTTGGATCAAATAAACAGAGTTGGGTATCAAGGAACAGTAAAGAAAGCTGTTCAATGGAAGAATCTGACGGATGATAAACCAAGGATGAGACAGAGCTTTCAAAAGCTTAATATGGAGAATATCTTGAGAAAGGTTGGACAATCTCCTGAAGATAGAGAACAAGAAATGATGTTATTTAAAGGACTTGGAAAAGGACTTACTGAAGGGAACATTGAAGAGAAGGTTCATGATCAGCTTCTTTATATTAAGGATGAAATAGACAGTCTTTCCTTTTCTCTTGGCGGAGCAAACAAAGAACAAAACTCGATGTTGATCAATAAGTTGAAGAGCCTTAAACTAAGTTCTGATATTCTTAAAAAGCATCTTATGAATTATGACTCAGCAGGAAAACTTGAGGAAGTTAAGTATTTGGTTAACCAGTTTAATGATATAAAGGAACAAACAAAGTCTGTTCTCAATCCGATTGAGCTCAAGGATGATCTTTTCGGTGATGAAGGGATTATTGAACTGGGAGATCCAATTCAAGAGGCTAAGGCTAAGCCTCATGCTGATGTTTATTATCAAGATCATTATGGAGCATCTACTCCTTGGGATTATGGAGTTGATGAGTTTTTGGACATTGATCCCTTGTTTTATACTAAATCAGAATATCTGAAGGATTCAAAAGAATTTCTTGAAGAGATTGTTAAGCCCGATATTAATTTGACTCAGGAAGAGAAAGCAGAACTTGCAACTTATGTCCATGAGTTTATACAAAAGATGGCTGATCCTGAGCATTTAATTCTTGGTCATGCGATGGCTAATAATCTTGCAGGACTTGTGCAGAAGTTTAAGGAGTACTTTTAGTGAGTAGGTTTCCTAAGACATACAAAGCAAATATGAGATGGCGGAAGAATTTGCTTCGAAGGGCAGAGTATGATCTGGCTTTTCGAGAGCGCTTACGTGAGCAATTCTTTCGTGATCCGATCTTTGCTTTCAATGCTTTTTTCTTTACGTTAGACCCTCGAAAGAAACCGAAGCATCAGCAGCCATTTTGTACTTATAAGTATCAAGATGAAGGGATAGCTGCTTTGGTTCAAGCGATAAACAATGGCCATGACTTGGGGGTGGAAAAGAGTAGGGACATGGGAGTTACATGGATTGTGATTCTCACCTTTTTGTGGTTTTGGCTTAATCCTGCGGGTGGAGCTGATTTCCTTCTTGGATCTCGTATCGAAGATTATGTCGATAAGAAGGGTGACCCACGGACTCACTTCGAGAAGGTACGGTATGCGCTCTACCGACTCCCAGGTTGGCTCCGCCCCGCAGGGTTTCACAGGAATAAGCATGACAATTTTATGAGGATTGTTAATCCAAAAACTGGAGCGAGTATTACAGGGGAGTCGAACAATGCTAATTTTTCTACCCAAGGACGCTACAATGCCATACTGTTTGATGAGTTTGCTAAATGGGAACACACCGACAAAAGTGCGTGGACAGCTGCAGGAGATGCCTCACCTTGCCGAATCCCGATTAGTACTCCGTTCGGGGCTGGAGGCCAGTACTATGATGTTGTTTCTGGGGGTAAAACCAAAATACTCAGGTTCCATTGGTCACTGCATCCCGAGAAGAAACGAGGTCTTTACTGTGAGTATCCCCCACCTAACTGGCAGGACAAACAAAAGTTAGGAGATAAGTATGAGCCGGAAGTCAAGCTTAGGTCGATTTGGTACGATGAGCAATGCGTTCGACGTAGCCCGACAGAAATTGCTCAAGAGTTGGACATTGACTATATTGGAGCAGGGCGACCAGTCTTTGACAGAATCTCAGAAACGAGAAGCCTTAAGTATTTTAGAACACTTGACCAAGAGCCAAGCTTTTGCTGTGAGGTCCAATTTGATCAAGAACCCACACTTGAACCTGTGGCAAGTTTTAATGATATGGAAGGACTCGTGCAAATCTATGAAAAGCCAGCAGTCAACGGTTGCTACATAATTAGTGCTGATGTGGTGGAAGGCAAAGAGGATGGAGACTTTAATTCAGTCAAGGTGTATAATCGAGACACCAAGAGTGTGGATGCAAGTTACTACTCCAGGGTTAGCGAAATCGAGCTTGCTTATGTACTCCGTGCTATTCACAGCTGGTATTCCGTTGGACCTAGACAAGCCTATACGTGGACCTCTATCGAAACGATTGGTCCAGGCATCTCAACCTTCGATCTGTGTTTGGAGGCCGGACTGCCCAATCTATTCATGATGCCAAGGTTTGATACAACAAAAGGCAGTGCAAGTTTTATGAAGGGATGGAAGACTACTTCAGTGAGTAGGAATGCTCTTGTTAGTGCAGTGAGGGAGTGGCTACAAACCCGCCCAGGATTTATGGACGCTAGGTGTGCCTGGGAGTGTATGACATTTATTAAGAATAAGATGGGGAAGCCGATTGCTAAGGGAGGATGCCACGATGATGAGGTGTTTTCTTTTGGGATTGCAGTGAAGACAGACGAGTACACTCCTTACGACAGGATTAGAGAAGAAGTTGAAAGGAGACCTGATGGTCTTCCAGTTCATATATTTGACAAGACTAAAGCAGAGAGAGTTCCTGAGCCTTCAATTGAAGAGAGGTGCTTTGCTCAGGCTTTGGAAAAGAAAGAGTCTGTGGATATGATCCAAGAGGCAATGTTTGACGCTGCCGAGGATCTGTTTGATAATATGGGAGTGTTGGTGAGGATGTAATGCCTTTTGAAGATGAAACAGAAAAAACATTGAGAATGGGAAGGAGTGAGCGCTATGTGGTTTAGAAAGAAGGATAGGTCAAGACTACGGAAGATTGAAGAAGCACTAATTGTTCTGGGACAGGCTGTTGTTCACAGGGATAATCTGATTGTTGAGCAAAGAGGTCTTATTGACAAGTTGATGAAGGACAACAACACACTGTTGGATCGGATGATGAGTCAAAACTTTGAAAGCTTTAAGACCTTCACATATCCAGAACAAGTTGATGAGAGCAATTACGATTTTATGCAGGATGAATCTTTAGCTGGTGAGGTGTATGATGGCGAGGAGAATAGGAGACCGGATTCTACCAACAAGTAAGCGAGGCAAGGCTTCAAGGGCCTCTGAACAAAGTTCGGATTTGAAGGAGTTATGGTCTCGTGTTGCCAAATATCGAGATATTGGACTAAGGTGTAGAACTCCTTTTGAGCAGAGATGGATAGTCAATATTGCTTTTTTCTCAGGGAGGCAATACACATTCTTCAATCAGAGTACGATGACTCTTCAGCAATTAAAGAGAGTGAAGGGAAGGATAAGGAATACTGACAATCAACTTGGGTGGAGGGTGAGAAGGCAGATCAGTGATCTTATTAAGAATAAACCTGAGATGAGTGTTGTTCCTTCAACTCATGACTCAGATGATAGGAAAGCAGCTAAGATGGGAGACAAGGTCTTAGGTGCTTGGTGGTTGTTTGATGAGATGAAGATGAAACTTCGCCAACTTGGAGGATGGATTTATACTACAGGAAATGGATTTCTGGATGATCGGTGGGACCCTAAGAAAGGGAAGATCATAGTTGATCCGCAAAGTGGAGAGGTTGAATACGAAGGAAATGCAACCTGTGGTGTCTGGTCTCCGTTTGAGATTGGAGTTCCGTTTACTGCGATGGGGAGTTTCAGTCTTCAGAGTTTTCCTTGGGTATGGAAGATGAAATACTACACTCTTGACGAGATTGCAGGAATGTACGAAAAGGGAAAATTGGTTACTTCTGAGACTATTCCGCAAGGGAATTCCTCGGTGATGCACATTATGGGAAGTGGAGTAGGAATGGGAGATGCTGAAATTCCTGGTGCGCTTGTGATTGATTTGTATGTGAAGCCAAATGAAGTAGATCCGAAAGGACTTTTTGTGACTGCAAGCAATGGAATTATTTTGCAGCAGGATACTTATCCGCTTAATCATTATCATTTGGAGCATTTCAAGGACATAGATATTCCTGGATTTTTCTGGGGGAAGGCAACGATGGAAGATGGAGTTCCGCTGCAAAAGACTTGGAATGCTAATACAAGCTCGATGGAAGAGTACAATAAGAGTATGGGCAAGGGAAAGTGGATGGCTCCTCGTGGTGCGAATTTGGAAACTAAGCCTGACGATACACATGGGCAGATTATCAAATACACTCCGGTTCTAGGACACAAACCTGACGATGCTGTGGGGAAAGGACTGCCTTCGACTTATGATAAAGAACAGGAGAGAATCCAATTCAGTCTTGAGAATTTGTTTAACCAGCATGAAGTCACAAGGGGAACTAATCGAGCTGACATACGGAGTGAGGATATGCTTGCCTTCCTGCGGGAACAGGACCGCCAAGGCTCAATGCCTACTCACCTCATTCTTGAGGAAGGGCTTGAACGGGTCGCTTCTCGAGTTCTTAGACGAATTCAGGAAGGTTATTCAGACGAACGAATGCTCAAGATCAGAGGAGAAGAGGGAGAATTTGAAGTCTTTCCATTCAAGGGAGCTGACCTCAGGGATAATACGGATGTCTCGATAAAGAGAGAATCGAGTGTTCCTGAGAGTCGTGCTTCGCTTGAACAACTTATTCTGCGTAAGTTTGAAATAGGATACTATGGACATCCTCAAGATCCTAAGACAAAGCGTACTGTACAGAGGATGCTTGATGATGCTGTTCATAAGGATATTTATTCTGAGGAGATTCTTGATGAAACCTATTCAAGGTATGAGAATGAAGTGATGATGAAGACAGGGAAGGAACTTCCTGTTAATCTTTACGACAGTCATTCTATTCATCTTCAAGAGCACGCAAAATTCCTTAAGGGAATGGATTTTCAAAAGCTTAAGTTTAGGCAACCTGAAGCATTTGAAAGGCTCAGTCAAGTGTTTCAGATTCATCTTAATGAGCATACACAAATGTTGACTGAACAACAAGAGGCTTCAATGCGAAAGCAAGCTAAGTTTCAGGCAATGTTAGAAAACGCAAAAGGAGGTGAAAAAGGTGGAAGTAACAAAGCAAGCGAATGATTTTCGGACAAAGTATCAAAAGGTGGCTAAGGCAGTTCTTGAGCTTCAAAAGGACTGGTTTGAAATGACAAAGTCTGCACTTGCAATGCAGGAAGATGATTTTGATTCTCTTCCTGTTGAAACTCAGATCATTTGTCGAAAGTCCTTTTTGAAGAGCCCATTTAATTTTGGACTTGGAAGAATGATTCAAACGGCTGTGCTGTCGGGAGGACTAGAAGGTCTGGTAATTCCTGAAGAAGGAATGAGGAAGACTCACGAGACCGAAGCTCAGATCAAGATGAAAGCCGAAGCAGAGGAGCGAAAAAAGGCCAACGAAGCTCAGAAGAAGGCTAAGGCTGATGCCAAGGTCGAAAAGGAAGCAAAACCCAAATCGAAGGCTGAGCCCAAAGCAAAGAAACCCTCAGGCAAGGAAGCTCTTGAGGCTGCATTGAAAACTAAAAAAGGAGGTAAGTAAGACATGACGAAAGATGCTGGCGATCTCCAAAACGGAGGGGATAACGCAGGTGTCGAGATTGAAGTGAATGGGGAGAAGAAATTCTTCAAACCAGATGATATCACTAACCTTCTCGGACGATCTGTGGAAATGGAGAAGAAACTTGAATCAGCTGCTGCAGCGTTGAAAGCCGCTGAAAAGTATGAGGTGAGCGTACCGGAAATGCTTCAGTCGATGGAAGGCTCGTTCGCTGCAATGAGTAACCTCGTGGAGGCTGGAGTGATTGACAAACAAGGCAATTTGATTCAAAAAGAGGAGAAGGAGCCTGATCCCTCGCTGAGGGAAGACCCAAACAAAGATCCCTCAAAACAAAGTCTAGATGTGACTGGCGTATCTCGACAACTTGAGACTGTGAACAAAGCGATGCAAAGTATTGTTGGCCGTCTGGATAATGTGGAAAGAGATCAAGGAAGGCTTTTCAAAGGGAAGGTTCAGGAAAGAATTTTGCAGGATCATCCTCACCTCGATAATGATGATGTTGCCAAAGTGTTTGCCTTTGCCAGACAGGACAGAACAAAAGACATCTGGGAAATCGCAGACGCAGTGGCTAATGAGAAGACCAAGAAGATTGAAAACTTTGAGCGTCAGACTGCCAAAAAGCTCGGAGTTGACTATGACGCTTGGAAGGCGAACAAACTCAAAGAACAAGACCCAGATCATGGCTCCGCTGTTTTTCTTACGAAAGGCAAGAGACTCAGTTTTTCAAACAGGAGAAAACCTGGCGAAAAGTCTGATGATGTTGTCGATCCTAAGGATGCAATGATGAGCTTTATCAAAGGTCAAAATACTTAGGAGGTGACTCGAAGTGGCTTATACAGGATCAACTGCTGCAATCCTGTCGAATTACGATGAGGTGTTGAAGACTTACTACCTCCCCGCAATCCAGGAGCAGCTTAACCAAGATACAATATTGAGCGATCTTATAGACACAAACGAAACGGACGTGTCTGGTAAGAACGCCACTATTGAGTGTCACTATGGAAGGACCAAGGGATTTGGTGCTCGTCTTGAGAGCGATACCTTACCAGATGCCGATTACCAGAAATTCAAGACTGCGACTGTTCCGATGCGATATAACTACGGTAGGGTGACGTTTAGTGGCCCAACTATCGCAGCGACTCGAGATGAGAAAGGTGCTTATGCTCGGGTGATGGACACGGAAATCAGAGGCGTGACAAACGATCTGATGAAGGACATCAATCGGCAGTTGTGGGGCTGTGGCTACGGAATGTTGGGCCACTGCGTTGCTGCTGACACTACCGCCATTGAGCTTGCCAAAAAGTACAGAGGCAATACTTGGGGCGATGGGTTTGGTACTACGTTTGGTGGTAAGTACTTTGAAGAGAATGCCGGAGGCAATGTGGTTGTTATTGCCAGCTTCTCGAGTGCTGCCGCAACAGACTTTGCCATTGACACTACGGACATTGCAGTAACTGCGGTGACTGTGGGAACTTCAACTGATGTTTTGACCAATACAACTCCTGGCCAGAGCACAGCTGAAGGAGACTTTCTCGTAAGGCCTTCGGCAGTTCGAACAGTCTTGCATACCTCGGATGCAGGATACGCCAGAAAGGAAATGGTTGGACTTCGTGGGATTGTGACCAACGAAGATCTGGACGTGATTCCTCTTTACGATGCAACTAACTCTTTTGGTTCGGGCTTGCCCACTGCTGATGGTTTGCAGGGCCTTGCCGTAGGAACTTACACATGGTGGAAAGCTCAGGTTGATACTCATCCCTCAGGGAGGTATGCGGGCCAACGAGCTCTTTCGTTTGAACTGATGCAAAAGATGTTTGACAAGGTGGAGCTTAAGGCGGGTAAGGGCTACGGTCCCGACCTGATCATAACCTCCCATGCCATGCGAAGAGAGTATTTGAATCTGTGTCAAACTGACCGACGCTCGGTTAACACCATGACCCTCGACGGTGGCTGGGAAGCCCTCGACTACAATGGCGTTCCACTAACTGTGGACTTCGACGCTATTGATGGTGAGATTTACTTCCTTACCACCAAAGACCTCAACATTTATCGTATGAGTGATTATGACTGGATGAGCAAAGATGGAGCCGTCCTTTCAAGGATCGCTGAGTACGACGCCTACGAGGCAGTCCTTTTCCGTTATGCGGAGCTTGGGACCAAACGTAGGAACTCATCTGGTGTGCTTTGTGACTTGGCATATACAGCCACTAACTAAACCGTTGACCCTTTAACCCAGTATCCCTCCCTCATTTCGGTGGGGGAGGGGGTAAACTATGATGGAGGTTAAAGAAAATGATTAAGAATATGAACATTGCACCTGACGCAGGGATTGATCCGCTGAAGATTCTGGGAGGAGGGATGCCGTTCTTTGGCTGTGGTGACTTCTTCCACGTAGCTCCAGTTGATTCTCAATACTACGAATGGCTTCGGGATAGAGTCCCTGCAGATCGTTTGTTTACCACTGCAGCACTTGCTTTGGTTGAGATGACTGCTGATCGTGGAGACACTTGTCTTGTTTATCCTGGTCAATATGTTCAAAGTACTACGGCCCTGGATTGGAACAAGGATCAATGTCACTTGATCGGAGTTGGACCAAGACATGATATCGAGCATCCTGTTGAGTTTACTAATGGGAATGCTGATGCAACTCCCACAACCGGAAACTGGGAGTTTACAGCCAACGAATGCTATATCGCCAACATTTGCTTTAGGCATCGTGGAGCCGCAGCGAATGTAATCAATGTCTCCATTGAAGGAGATGATCTCATATTTGAGGATTGTCACTTTCACAACGCTGCGAATACTGCTTTGGCTGACGCAGCTGGAGTCAAGGGCACAGTGCTTGATGGATGTTCAAATCTCATCATGCGCAGATGTGTGTTTGGTGGAACTGAGATTGAACGTACTGATGGTGCTGCAGATATGACCATTGGGGCAGGGACCTGTGATAACTTGCATTTTTACGACTGTATGTGGATTGCAGATCTCAATGCAGCTGCTGACGCAGATCATGCTTTTATTGAGACTGCAGCAGATGCTGATCTCGGAAAGTTTGCCTATTTCGAGAATGCGACATTTGTCAACTGTGGTGCTGCTATGGATCAGCTTCCTGATTGTATCACTACAGGGGCTTCCCTTGCTGGGATTATGTACTTCAACGGAGTCTGTGTTGTGGGTGCTGTTGACCTGGTGGACAATGAGGAAAAAGTCTACGTCCGACCTATCGGGAAGGATACCACAGAAGGGAAGTTCATGACCCAAGCCATTGTTACAGACGTTTCTTAAACCCTATCCTTTTGGAGTGGTTCTTTTGGGGGCTACTCCAAAAGTTCAAACATTGAATTTTTACTGGGAGAAAGGAGCAAAGACTATGGGCGAATATCAAGAACTGGCAAAAAGGAATGTGCTTAAGCCAATCGAGAAACACATTGATGCAGGAGTAATGCGAGTTCACTATGACAACACAGTTACTGCGGAGACGGTTCCCAAACGACACACTCCGTTTATTATGGTTGAACATCCTTGGGATAGGAATTGTTCAAAGTGGTTTCAGATTTACTTTGAGCTTTATGGATTGTTGCCTCCGCCATGTATGAATTGCTGGAAGATTGTGGC
>Ga0180438_10006001_pt1 | contig 16624 bp, 15 predicted proteins | sample SS_ome_12_FD_132455 | JGI IMG/M metagenome (GOLD analysis project Ga0180438, IMG submission 132455) | Hypersaline lake sediment archaeal communities from the Salton Sea, California, USA - SS_3_D_2 metaG | ecosystem: Environmental > Aquatic > Non-marine Saline and Alkaline > Hypersaline >...
CGAGGAACTATCTATCATCTTAGAGATAAAAGAACCTAATGCTATACTAACTGAAATCATTGAAATCGTGAAAACAATTTATCGATCTTGTGAAATTATTCATGCGGATCTTTCACCTTTCAATGTGCTATACAATGCAGACGATGGTAGCGTGACTCTGATCGACTTTCCCCAGTGGGTAAATAGTAAGACACATCCAAACGCAGATTCACTACTAAAGCGCGACGTAAAGAATATATTGATTTTTTTCAAAAAGAGATTTGAGATTTCTGAAGATATAATGAAAATATTACATTATTTGAAAGAAAGTTAGAATCTTTCCAGTATAGAAATTCAAATTAACTTTACTTCTATTACTGAATATAGTAAAAAGAAAAACTCTATAGAAATTGCATGAGATACGTGTATCCCTAAAGGAAAGGGATTCGCTGATCGGTGATTTCATGGACGATAGAAATATTATAATTGGTGTCGACATACTTCCTCAGAGTTCTTCCGTGAAATCTCCACCGAAATTTGCTGCTTGCATATTAGAAAATGGTGTGGTAAGAGAGAAATATACCTCGATAACAAAATATCGCCTTGTTAAACTCATCAAAGAGTTGAATGCAGATATTCTAGCAATCGATAATATCTATGAATTAACACCTTCGACCCAAGCATTAGTAGCATTTTTAGAACGTCTTCCTCCAACAACCAAACTCATTCAGGTTACAGGATCACCACACCCGTCGCATGGTATGGAACCATTAAATAGAGTTGCGAATCGATACGGCATTCCTCTATCCGGAAAAAGTCCATTAGAAGAAGCAGAAGTAAGTGCTCGATTAGCAGCAAAAAATGTGGGATATATCGCTTCTCCATTTTTGGAAGAAACTGAAATCTATGTGACCCGTGCGAGATCCTTAGGGCCTGGGGGATGGTCTCAAGACAGATATCATCGTAGAATAAACGCCCTTATTCAAAGTGCTGCAAAAGAGATCCAGGAACGTTTAGAAAAATCGGAGCTAGATTTTGATATCGCAATAAAAGATTCCGCTTATGGATTAGAGAGAGCAATTTTCACAGTTTATGCTTCTCGGGACAAACTCAATGGTATTATCAAACAATCAAAAGCTGCTGACGTTCAGATTAAAATCCAGCATGTTAAAAGGAAGCGAATTGAATTCATACCATTAGGAAGTACGGATGTCCCTGTTCAACCAGCTATAACCAAAGCGAAAAAACTAATCGTAGGTGTTGACCCTGGCGTTACTGTGGGCATAGCCATTCTCGATTTTCGAGGGCAAGTCCTTCTAATTGAAAGTTCCAAAGGCTTATCCAGAGGGGATGTTGTACGGAGAATTTCAGAATATGGAACAGCGACTATCATAGCTACTGATGTTACTACTGTACCAGCATATGTTCAGACACTTTCAACTAAATTCAATGCAAAAACACACACAGCACGGAAAACACTTACTGTTAGCGAGAAAAAAGAAATGATTCGAACATTTAATGAAGCACATGTCACTAAACCGTCAAATAGTCACGAACGCGACGCTTTAGTAGCTGCACTTAACGCATTTTATTCATACAAAAATGTATTTGACCGTATTGATGCGAATGTTAAAAAACGGGATGTCGGAATTCCGATTTCTTCCACATTTATCGATAATGTAAAAGCCCTGGTTGTACGAGAAGATTTACCGATAAAGGATGCCATAGATCGGCTTTTAAAGGAAGACAAAGAAGAACCCATAGTAGAAGAAGAAATTGAGAAACCTCTTACGCCTGAACAAATGGAAACGAAGATTTCAGAATTAAGGTCGAAGATTAGATTACAAGAAGAAAAACTTGATAGGATATCGACTCAAAACGAACTTTATGCCTCTAAGATACTCGAACTCGAAACTATTATAGATGACTTACAAGAAAGAATCAAATTACTTCAATCAGAAGAGAGAATAGAACTGAAAAAACTCAGAGAAATACAATTTAGAGATGAAGAGATAGGAAGATTCAGAAAACAAGAAATTGATTTTAAGAACGAAATCTCACAATTAAGGTCTAAGTTCAGTGATCTTAAACGCTTGAAGTTGATTGAAACACGAGGATATGCTATTCCTCTCCGTATAATCGAAATATTCAGTGTAGAAGGCATTAATAAGGCAAAAGAAGAATTTGGAATTAAAAAAGGAGACGTTTGTTTGCTTTTAGATCCATCCGGAGGCTCGAAATCTACAGCAGACATATTAATCTCTTTTGAGATCAAGGCGATCATTACTGATTGCGAAAAAATGTCTCATATTGCAGAAGCTCGCTTTTTAGAATACGAAACACCCCTAATCGAGAGAAATGAATTAAAAACATTAAAAAATGTAGATGAATTCGCTATAGTAGACAAGAATGAACTGGATGAGAAACTTATGGAATGGGAAAAAAGATATAATCAACTCCTGAAAGAAAAGACACAAGATATGTTAAAAAAGATAATCAAGGAATACAGAAAACAAAAACTGGATGAAATGAATGGTGTAATCCAGGATGATTCAGCAGGACAATAACTCATTAAATGACATAGCAAACTGCAAAAATATCTTCACTTTTCCTCTCTATGATGTTAAACTTTTTAACCCCTGATTCCTTGAGGAATTTCCTAAGGGAAAGTTCATTTATTTTCTTCTTCAAAACTGTTATAGCAACTAAATTATCGCTTACACGTTTAAGTTCTTGAATTGTCTTCAAAGGATTGGGTACATTTTGAAGTAATGTAAACGTTGTGACAATCTGAAAAATGCGTTCTTTAAAAGGAAGATAATCTGCATCTGCCAAAACTAATTCAACATTAGTGTTTTTTTTTTGGCTCTTTTTTTAGCTATATGTAACATTCTTAAGGATAAATCTGTGCCTATCAGTGCCCATTGCTTTACAACTTTATTTAAAAATAGTCCAGTACCAATACCAACATCTAAAATTAAAAGTGGGTGATTTTCAAGGTATGGTAAAATAGTCTCGTACTTTTCACGTTGAATTGAATTATATCGTCTGTCATATGTTTCAATATAGCTGGGCTCATTATAGAGTTTCATAATGCGTTTCTTATAAGAAAACTCATTTAATTCAGGCATAACTATCATGCCTTAATTTCTTGAAGAAAATTACAGATTGAGTGATTATTGTATACTCAAAAAATGCACTGTTATTATTGTTTTTAAATCTATTAGATAAGTTTTGGTTAAGAGTAAAGGGATTTAATTACGTCTCGTTAATTCTCCCTCATATTTCGGGGATTAAAAGGATTTAATTAATCCGTTTCAACCTCGTCCCATTCTGTCTGTATCCAAAGTATGTTATTACCCCTGATAAACACTTCTCCGTACTTAGCAAGTTTGTTTCCATCCTTTATTTCGATGGCATCGCTCAGGATAGAGTTCATATAGTTGTCGACACTCTGAAGGCGCCCTCGAAATTCTCTATTATCTTTGAGTCTTATAATTATTTCTGAGTTAACTGTATGCATCAATAACTTCAATGGTAGCTTTTCGGAAGCCATAAAATCATCACCTTTGAAAAACTTAAAAACTTAATAACTTCGCGATGAGTAGATATTTAAACATATCGAAATTTGATTTGAGTCAAATTTTGAAAAATTCAGTGCGTGTCTTAATTACCGTAATATACTCAAATTTTCTGATATTCACTAAGAAAAGCTACGCAAGCATATAAACTGTATATCAAACGAAAGGTAATTTAGATAGTCACAATCGTTATGTTTTTAATTTTATATGATGCAAATCTACCTGAGTTTTATAGAGGAGCAAAACAGTTTACCTCATTGAGGCTTGTTAAATGCAGATATTAATAGTGACTGAGAAACCATCAATCGCCAGAAGAATTTCCTACATATTGGGAAACAAAAAAGTGACGAAAGAGAAAGGTATGAGCAAATACACTCCAATTCATCGATTTAAAATTGATAATGATGAGATAACAGTAACCTCAGTTCTGGGTCATGTTTACTCTCTTGATTTTGAGGAAAAATACAACAAATGGGATAAGGTTGACCCAGAAACTTTATTTGATGCCCCTACGAGATATCGAATTAATGAAACAAATAAAGAGATCCCAAAGGTAGTTAACCAACTCCAGAAATTGGGCAAAGATGCAGATGAACTGATAATAGCTACTGACGCTGATTCAGAGGGTGAAAAAATTGGATACGATATTATGGCTATTATAGAAGAAGTAAATCCAGATATCATAGTGCATCGAATGAGTTTTTCTGCTGTAACAAAACAAGACATCCAAAAGGCTTTTGGTGAGGCGAAAACAAAAGAAATAAACAAAAAAACTGTTGAAAAAGTCGAATCTCGCCAGGAAATAGACTTAAGATCTGGAAGTGCATTTACTCGTTTTCAAACACTGGGCGTACGTAAAGCCAGACCAGTTTCTGCGCCTAAAATATTAAGTTTCGGTCCATGTCAAACGGCTGCATTATCTTTTGTCGTTGAACGGCATCTAGAACGTGAAGCGTTTGTTTCAGAACCATTCTGGTATATATATGCACAAAGTGAGATTGAAAAAGTTCTGTACGACCTCAAATGGCAAAAAGAACGCCTATTCGACAAAAAGGAATGTAAGAGAATTTTTGATTCGTTAAAAAAAGAAAAGAAAGGAACAATCGTGGAGTTAACCTCTGAAGAGAAGAAGTTGTATCCTCCAAAACCTATGAACACGGTGACATTTGTCAGTATGGCCGCAAAACATTTGCAAATAGCATCAGAACGAGCCATGGACATCGCAGAACGCCTTTACCAAGCAGGAATCATAAGTTATCCTAGAACCGAAACAGAAATCTATCCACGAACCTTTAGCCTTAAAAGATTGCTAGGGCAACATGCTGACCATCCAGAATGGGGTGATTATGTCTCAAAATTACTACAAAAACGCATACGTGCTACACGCGGAAATCGAGATGATAAAGCACACCCACCAATTCATCCTACTAAAAGTATTGAAATAGGCGAATTGGAAAAACTGCCTGAGATCAAGAAACTTGATAAGAATGATGTATGGTCAGTCTATGACATGATTTCAAGACATTTTTTTGCAACTCTAAGCATGCCTGCAGTCTATTTGGATACGAAAATAGTTATTCAGATCGGCCCTGAAATGTTTAACTTAACTGGAAAGCAAATAAAGGATAAAGGTTTTCTGGAGATTTACCCATTTAGGAAAATTGCTGAGAAATCGTTACCAGATCTTAAGCTAGGCGATGAAGTAAATATATCAAGCAAAATGAAAGAAGGCAAAACACAACCACCTTTTCTTCTAACTGAAGCAGCATTGATCAAACTAATGGATGAAAATGGTATTGGAACCGACGCGACCATTCCGGCACATATAAAGACGAATAAGGACAGAAATTACTTTAAAATCTCTGGAAGAGGAAGATCAATTAAGCCGACTGAGCTAGGCATTGCACTAATTCAAGGTCTAGGAAATATTGATGAGATGCTTGTAAAGCCAGATTTACGAGCATACATTGAAAAACAGACAAGTCGAGTTGCAGAAGGAGAACGAGATAAGGACTCTGTTGTCAAAGAATCATCAGAAAGCATGAAAAAACTGTTCAAAGAAGTTGTAGCCAAAGAAGAAACTTTGATAAGTGCCCTAGCCGAAGCTATAGAGAGCGAAAGGAGAAAAAGCGCTCCAAAGGTCGAGTTATTTGACTGTCCAAACTGCGGTCATCCAATTGAGATTTTTAAAGGAAAAAAGGGATATTACTTACGATGTACTAATCCAGATAAGAAAGAATGTAAAACATCATATCCACTTCCCGCAGGGATACCCAGAGCTGCAAAATTCATATGTCCTTTATGTGATAAACCGGTTATAACGATGACCTCGCCAAAAGGAGTACAATACAATCTATGTCCAATTTGCTGGATCGAAGAAATTGAAACAGAAGAAGGAAAAAAGCAACGTGGTCCATGCTTCAACTGCGAGGTTGAGGATTGCAAGGGGAAGGTTGTTGATGAAAAATCACGTAAAAAGTGTCCTGTTTGTAAGGAAGGAGAATTAGTCGAAAGAAGAGGAAAATACGGCAAATTTTTGGGTTGCTCTAATTATCCCGAATGTAAAACTACGATTACATTATATCCTGGTGATCGCCCTCTGAAAAAGATCTGTACATGTGGATGGCCGATTATCTCAAAACTCTCCAAAAATAAAAAACGTTACTACAAGTGTTCGAACAAAGAATGTACTGAAGAAATTGATTATAAAGAGGCGCGAAAACATGAGAGCGGGGTAGTTAAATGTCCTGCTTGTGGTAAAGGAGAGTTATTTGAGCGTACAGGCAAATTTGGAAGATTTCTTGGCTGCTCTAATTATCCCGAATGCAAAACCACGATTACATTATATCCCGGTGACAACCCATTAAAAACTGCCTGTCCTAAATGCGGATTTCCTCTTATCAGTAAACTTTCAAAACAAAAGAACCGGTACTGGAAATGCCCCAATAAAGAATGCGATTATATTGATTTTCCAAAAGCAACGACCAAAAAAAAGACAAGTTAGTGGAAAATTGAGAACCAGTATATTTCTAGAAGAATACAGATTGTTTCATGAAGTAGATTTTGGATAACGATCCCAATGAAAAGAATTGTTAAAAAGATTGGTTATGACTATCTACTCTTCTTATCTGTATTAGTCTATGATTTGTTATTCCTCAAGGAGCTCATCCACAATTCAAGAAGATATCGAAGAACTGTTGTTTCTCTATTCGCAGTCAGCCTAATGGCACTTCTTACCTTAGTTTACGCTATTCTAGGAGTATTTATAGTTAATGTCCGCAATAATTCGCTGATTTTGGTTCTATATATCGCAATACTAAGTTTATTCTTAGCCTCAACATGGCGGACAAGAATTACCATAGCCCCCCCAATCAAACCTGTGGAATCGACATCACTCTTTTTTCATACAGACGAATCCCCTTATCATAGTCTATTTTTCATGCATCAACTTCTGGAAGCAGCGCAAAAATCACGACTTAACGGAGAATTAGAAAAGACTTGGAAGTTTTTAAAGCACTTTCAAAGTGTGTGGAATGAAGTGCTTTTACGCAAAATAAAAATTTTTCTTCATAAATAATGCTTGGCATTTCTTCATGCTTTTTCCTTCGAAAGCTAAAGCCGATTTAAAAAATTAAGGCTTCTAAGGAGTTAAATAGTTTGAAATCAATTAATAACGAGTAAGGGAATAGCGGAAAATTTCAGTTATTTTTTTGGCAAGGATATCCCAACTAAAGGTGCTTTTTACCCATTCCCTACCTTTTTTAATCAAAGAAGTTCTCAATTTATCATTGTTTAGAAGAGAGATCACAGTATCTATGATTTGTGTAGGGTTCTTTTGTTCGATTAGAATTCCAGTCTTTCCGTAATTTAATGCTTCTGGAATTCCGCCCACTCTAGAAGCAATCACTGGAACTCCGCTAGCCATAGCTTCAAGCATTACCACACCCAGCCCTTCGGTATCTCCCTTTGAGTCTATAATCGCGGGCAAAATAAAAACATCAGCAATCGCGTAGAAGTATGGAAGGTCATCATCTTGCACCGTTCTACAGAATACTGTGCTATCCATAACTCCTAGTCTTTTTGCTTGGCTGATTAAAATATTTGTTTCAGGACCGTCGCCTACGATTACTAACTGAACTTCTGGAAACTCTTTTCGTATTAAGGGTAATGCATCTATTAGATATCTTATACCTTTCCGCTCAACCAATCTACAAACAGTAAGAAGAATTGGATCGCCATTACAATTATATTTTTTCCTAACAAGGGAACCATCTAAATTTGGATTGAATTTCTTAGGATCTACGCCTGGGTAAACCATTTTCAATTTATTGGGGTTAACGCCCATTCGTTCAATTTCTTTTTTTGTGAAATTTGAATTAGGTATAATTACATCAGCCATTTTGAAAACTAAATCAAGGGCAGGCAGCATAAACTGATATTTAGATTGGGAAAGGGCAATTTCAACAGGAAACGTCCCAACTATCAGCGGTCGGTTAAAAATGCGTTTAACCAAGATTCCTATGAGTCCTTGTGGGAGCGCCCAGAAAGGGCAGATTATATCGGCATTATAGTTCTTACAAATTTCTATAGTCTTCCGTGCAGCGTTTAGCAAGTAAAAAGGCGTAAGCATTTTTGCAAATGCTGATTCTTCGAGATTAGCGGGCATTCTATCTCGGTAAGTCAAAGTTTGAAGCCATGGTGGGCGCATATACGTGAAACGATGTACGTGGATACCCTCTAAAATTTCCTCGTCTAATACTAGTCCAATATCTGGTATCATATAATCCTGAGGTGAAACAACGTGAATCTCAAAGCCAAGTTTTACAACCCGAGTAAACAATTCAAAAAGAAATGGAGAAACTGGATCGTTAAGGTATCTAGGAAACGATGGGGTGATTATAACTGCTTTATAAGTCATGAATTCGCACCAGAAACCGCTATAAGCAAATGGATGAATGTTCTACACGAAGGCTATTCAATTTTGTTACTACAAGATTAAATTTCAATAATGTTTCATTAAAGAGTTTAACCCAAACATAGTGTAGTAGAATAAAAGACTAAGTCAAAGAAAGTTTAGAGAAGTGTTTGATGTAGTTTTTAATTGAAATTTCAAGATAACAAACATATGCTAATCTACAACTTTCATTAATGATACGTATATAAAAAAAGGAAAAATTCACCAATTATTTAGTGTAGTAAGAATAAGAAAAGGAGGGCTAGAACGAAATTGGAACACCCTGAAGGAAAAAAACTCACCGAAATTGAGTTGTACGAACTCATCGTGCCAGGAAAGATATTAGGTAAAGAAGTTGTTGATGCTGGAGCAAGAAGGATCGGAATAATCCGCAGTGTAAGATTGAGTTTATCAGAGCTTCCTCAAATTAAAGCAGAAATTGTTGTTAAAGGTCTTGAAGTAGAATTTCCTGTAGGTATCGAAAATATCCAAGCAGTAGGAAATATTGTTCAACTAAAGACAATTATTAAAGAGGCGCGCGAAATTGAAGTGCGCGAGGTTATGAGCCTAAGAAAAAAGATTTTAGAAGAAATAAAAGCATATATTGCCAATATTTAACCATCAAGTATTCAAATGTCATTAAAAATTCAAGATTTCGCTGAACAAGGCAACTATGTAAAATTATAAGCCGATGAGGATAAAATAAAACCTTTCAAGAGCGTATACGTTTAGTTTTTTCGAGGATTTCAAGCCATAAAATAGTTAGACGTCCTATTGTCATAAGTTCGTCAGCATTAATTTCTTCTTTTAATCTCCTCATCACATTTTCAATTTGTAAACAAATGGTTTGATCTAATTCCGTCAAAAGAGATTCTTTCTCTAATTCTTGAACTTCTGCTTCATCGGAGACTATTAACACCTTTTTTTCACACTGAGGGCAAATAATATCATCTTTTAATTGAAATAGAGGACCAGAACACTCTGGGCACGCCTCATTTAGCATTGTCGCGCCCTTCCTCATCAATTCAACTGCTTTTTGAATGCCTGCCTCTTCTTTTTTTGTATCAGATTCTTTCAACAGTCTCGCCTGCAGTTCAGATTCCTTTAACAATTAATGTATAGTGAAAAAGTTTTAAAAACCTCTCTTACTGCTGTATGATTAATGAATATGAATAGTTTACTATTAGTTCCTTTGCTGAGGTGGCGAAACAAATGAGCGAAGAAACACAGGAAAAATTAAAGCACGTCCTCCAAGTCCTTAAGATGATATCAGAAGATACCAGTGTCCCCAGAAATATTCGAAGAGCTGCCAATGAGAGTATCGATGCAATAGAAACAGATAAGGTAGACAGCGCTGCGGTAAAAGCTTCTAATGCGATTTCAATTCTAGATGAAATTTCTCAGGATCCAAATTGTCCACTCCATGCTAGGACGCGAATATGGAATGCCGTTAGTATCTTAGAGACAATCTCTGATTAAATCAATCAAATTTCTCATTTTTTCTTTTCAATCTAGTTTTTTTGTATTTAGAAAATTTTGCATGAGGCAAAGGTATTTTGTCATTTAAAACTTGAAAGAACCGTTTATGTTAATTTTTAACTAACGAATTAATTTTATCAAAAAATTAAGTTTCGCAGCCTCCTCTATCAATTCAGCGAGATAATAGGCGTCTTTTAAAGAACTTCCACCAACAACAATTCCATGGCGAGCAAGAATGCAGGCACTATGATCTTTAAAGCGATTAACTACGAGATCAGCAAGTTTCTGCGAACCGGGTTCAGCATATTCAACAAATTGAAGTGCTCCAATGAGGATTTTGCTCTCAGCGGTCAATAATTCAATTGGTTTTTTAAGAATCGAATAAAGAGTCGAATAAAGAGAGTGAATATGAATGATAGCCCCAATATCAGACCTTGCATGATAAATTGCATTATGCATAGGTAATTCTGATGAAGGCTGACCCCCCTCTACCACTAATCCGTCAAGAGTTGTTACAACAAGATTATCTAAAGAGATATCAAATAATGATGTTTGACGAGGAGTAATAATTATTTGAGTTCTATCCTTTGTACGCACACTTACATTTCCTCCCCAAGCCTTAGCAAGCCCCCTTACATAAAGAAGTTTACAGATTTTAACAAATTCGCATTTAAGTGCTGTTGACATATTTAAAGACAACCCAAATTGAGGGATTTGAACAAAAATCAAAATTATAAGTTAGAATGAACCTTGATCACGTCAATTTCTAATACTTCAATGTCTGAATTAAGTAATTCGCTAACACTGGGTTTAGTAAATCCTTCATCTCCTGTTAGCAATTCTTTGACATAGAGGCCTCCTTCACAGTGAACAATAACTTCCATAATATAATCATCAAGGACTTGATTAATCTTCAAACTAAATACTCTTTTCTGGCGAATCTTGTCTACACGCCTGTGCAGAACTCGTTGAGGTGTCCGCTGATCGATGGTGATAGATTGAAATGCTTGCTCAATTCTATTTACATCAACAGCTTCTATTTTGCGAGAAACCTTTACAAGCAATCTATACGTTTTTTCTGTGAATTTAGAGCGCGCCTTGATTTGTCTAATTATCTCTCGAGTAATCTTCCTTAAATCTAATACTTCTACTTTTCCCTGAGCATAGTTGTTGATTGCCTCTTGAAGTTTATCTAACGAAATGTTGCGTATTTTAGGCTCTTTAATTTCAAGCACAAAGGGTCTTCCATCTCCAAGCATCTTTGCGTCTATATCTTCGCGTCCTGCAGCGTGAAGAATGCCATCTTTGCCCTTGGTTAATTCTAATGTGGGATTGGAGATTAGTTCTTCTATTGATTCAGAATATCGTTTCCCCGTCCCATTACATTCACTGCATCCTTTTCCTTGACATGATGAACAGATCCACGTACTTTGTGGAATTCCTCGAATTAATTTTCGGTAGCGACCGTAAATGAAATGCGGATTCACTTTTAGGGAGATTTTCTTCTCTGTTCCGTTGAAGAATACAACAATATCGGGGTTTTCAAAACTCACGCTCTTTCCGGTCTGTTTTTGAATGTATTTCCCGAGCTCTCTATTTATTTCAGATTTGCATGCCTCCCCTGAGTCAATATGATGCCTTGCCCTGAACTCGTCTGCTCGTTCTAATAATAAAGTCGAAATTCTAGACCCGACAAGAAAGGTATCAAAATCAATATCTTTGATTTTTTCAATAATTTCGTCTGCATATTTTGGCAAATCATCAAATATTCCTTCACATAAAAAGCACTCTGAATCATGGGGTTGCATTTCTATTCCAAAAATGAATAGTGTTTTAATAGCACTCTCAAAGTTACCATGAGAGGCAAGGACTTTCAATAATTCTACATCTTCAAGGCGATGCGCATTCATAGTTAGTAGAGTTTTAATTGCAAATCCTCGTTCTTTATTAGTCAAACCACTACCATAAGCCGCAAATTGCCGACCAAGACAACTATCGCATAGATATTTGTGGGATTTAAGAAGTTTAATTGCCTTACTGCAAATCTTATTGTCAAGGTGGTTTTCATTCATAGAAATCACTTTAATTCCGTAAAAACAACTCAAGGAAACCCGCTACTTCTACGGTGGAAGGAAAAAAGACAACATAATGATTGTGAACTATAGGTCCATGGGTATATCAGGAAGCCCACCGGGCATCATAGGAAGTCCTTTCATCCGCCTTCGTCCTCTCATGCCTTTCATAAGTTTTCTGAGCATGTTGTATTGTTGAAGTAATTCTCTTACATCTTTTATATCTGTTCCAGAGCCCCGTGCTACACGAACAACACGAGAACGTTTCAAAAGTTTAGGATTTATTAATTCTTCACTGCGCATACTATCAAGAATATGTTCCCATCGCTTGATTTTTTCTTCAGACATTGATTTCATTTCATCCGGAATATTAGATACCCCTGGAAGAAAACTGAATATCTTTGACAGAGAACCCATTTTTTTCATTTTCTTGATCTGCTCTCTGAACTCTAACAGGGTGAATTTACCTGAAAGAAATACTTTGGCTTCTTTTTTAGAAGGGGTGACTTCTGCGTCTCTCAATTTTTCAATAAGGGATGATAGATCGCCCATTCCAAGTAATCTGCCAACAAATCGAGGACTATTAAATCTCTCCAAATCCTCGATTTTTTCACCAATGCCGATGAATTTTATCGGGGCTTCTGTTGCAGCAACTGCAGATAAAGCACCACCTCCGCGAGCACTTCCATCAAGTTTTGTTACAAGTATTGCGCCAATATCTGTAGCATCTTTAAAAGCTTCAGCCTGAACATACGCTTGTTGACCAAGAGTTCCATCTATTACTAAAATGATCTCTTGTGGATGAATGGCACGTTCTATGCCTTTCATTTCCTCTATAAGTGATGTTTCATCTTTGTGACGTCCGGCGGTATCTACAATAATTACTTCATGTTTTTCATTTGTAAATTGCTCAACCCCTTTGTTTACAACCTTTATTGCGTCTTTTTCCGAAGTATCTCCGAAAATCGGTACATTTATGGATGCAGCAAGTTGTGAGAGTTGATTAAACGCTGCAGGGCGATAGGTATCACCACATACGAGTGCAGTCTTGAATCCTTTCTTTTTATAAAAATAGGCTAATTTACCACAAGACGTTGTCTTTCCGCTGCCTTGAATCCCAATCAACATTATAATGGAGGTTTGACCAGGTTTTATACGAATAACTTCGGTTTTTTCACCAAGAACTGTTACAAGTTCATCATAAACGGTCTTTATAACATGTTCTCTTCTAGTGATACCTGGAGGAAGTTCCTTTGATAGCGCTCGTCGTTCAATGTTCTTTGAAAGTTCGAAAACAAGATCAACCTTGACATCAGCTTGTAACAGGGCTCGTTGTAAGTCTTTTACAAGTTCCTTAATCGCTTTTGCGTCAACTGTAGGCATACGAAGTAATTTGCGCAGCGCACCATTCAAAGCACCACTAAGTTTTTCAAGTACCAAAATAATTACCTCACTCTATTTCATGTGGTCAATCATTAAGTCATAAATATTTTCATATTAAATAAGCAGGATAAATAGAATTGAAAAATATTTAAGAAAATTGGCTGATGAGACAGCAGTACTTCACCTGTGTACATTTTATCTAACCTCCGCAAGAAGACTCCATCCGTCAGGGTGGGGTAATTGACGCTTCTCTTTTAGCATCTTTTACAAGTGAAATGCCCCACTCAGCTAATTCTTTTGCGCGTTCTTGTGTTTTTGCCTCAGCAAAACTTCGAAAAATTGGCTCAGTACCACTGGGACGAATAAGAACCCAACCATCATCCGTAAGAATCTTCGTACCATCAATTGTAATCGAATCGTACTCTCTTGTGTTTTCCAAAATTGTTACAATTACTTGCGCTTTCTTTTCGTTCGGGCACGAGGTCTTGAGTTTTACATTAAAATACTGCGGCAACTCGCCCAATAAAGTAGATAAACTTTTTTTCGATATAGAAACGATCTCTGCAATCAATGCAGCAGTCATTGCCCCATCACGCACAGGTTGAAATTCACTAAAAAATACACCTCCATTTTCCTCGCCTCCTATGATCGCATTTTCCCGCAAAATTGCTCTTGAGACACCTACAGATCCGACTTTTGTCCATACAATTTCACAATTGTACATTTTCGCAATCTCTTGAATCATTGAAGAAGAAGCAACGGGCGTTACTACTTTGTTTTTCGGATTATTTGACAGGACATGCTTTTCGATAAGTGCAAAAGTACGATCCCCTGGTTGTACTGCACCTGTTTCATCAACAAATATCGCACGATCAGCGTCTCCATCGTGCGCTACTCCAAAATCTGCACCTACGCTTATTACAATTTTTGAAAGATCTTTAAGTGTCTTTGGGGTGGGTTCTGGGGTTCTTCCTGGAAAACTACCGTCAATGTGGCCGTTAATAGTTATTACACTACAGCCAAGTTCCCTAAGTACATACGGGGTCACTAATGCGCCAACAGAGTTTGCCGGGTCAACGACTACTTTCAATTTTGTCCTTAGAATCTCATCTTTGCCTATCACATGTGACTTTATCGCTTCTTTGTAAACATCACATGCCTTTGACTCCATTTGGATGGTTCCAATCATATTCCATTCTGCCAGATGTTGTCTTTTTTCAAAATAAATTGTCTCAATAGCTAATTCCTCTTCACTAGAGATTTCAACCCCATCTCTATCTATTACCTTGATGCCATTGTATTCAGGTGGATTATGTGACGCTGTAATCATTACGCCCCCTCTAACACCGTAGAGAGGTATCACATACTGGAGTGCAGGCGTTGGGCATAAGCCGATATCAAGCACGCCGAGACCTGCGGAAACGATGCCTGAAATGACAGCTGATTTCAGCATTTGATTACTTGTACGCCCATCGCACCCCACAACCAGGGTTCCTCTCCCGAAATGGGTTGCAATGGCACTACCAATATTAACACAAAATTCAGCAGTAATTTCTTTATTTGCAACACCGCGTATGCCGTTTGTACCAAAGAGTTGTTTCTGTGTTCTTATCATTTTTACCACTTTAAGCCTTGTAGATACTTTATTGATATTTTAATCTAAACTCTTATACTTATTATAAAAGCTATCATTAAACCCTTAAATTGCTTGATAGTTTTCAAAGAGATTCCCACCTCATTTTAAACTATTCCATCTCAGATGTAAGGAACAAGATAGATCTACTACTTCATCAAAAGATTCTTAAAAGGAGCATGATATCCTTTTTAGGACAAGAAAAAGGTGAGTTCTGATGTCCAAGAAGGTTTTTACATATCGCGGCCATACTCTTGATGAGTTACAAAAAATGTCTATGGATGAAATCATTAAACTATTGCCAGCACGACAGCGGAGATCTTTACTACGAGGTCTACCACCACGACAAAAAAAGTTATTGGAAAATATTCGAAAAGCAAGGCGCGCGATCAAAAAAGGAAAAAAGGTACTTATTCGAACACACAATAGGGACATGGTTGTTTTACCAGAGATGATAGGCTTCGATATTGGTATCTACAATGGAATAACTTTCATAGAGGTCACAATAAGACCAGAAATGATTGGTAAGTATTTGGGTGAACTCGCCCCGACATGTAAAAGGGTAAATCATGGTAATCCTGGTGTTGGAGCTACTAAGAGTTCTCAGTTTGTACCACTCAAATAAGCAAGATAATTTATCTTTTAAAATGTGAATTTGAGATTGTCTCAAACAGCAAGCTTACTTACAAAATAAGATAGCTCATTCTTTACAAATCAGCAAAACAAGACTTTGAGTTTTTGGAAGAAGTCAATCAATCTCACTTAATTTTCTCTGAGACGTAAATGCCATCCATAAACACACGAATGTCCTTTTTTCTAATTTTAGTTGATTGTTGTATATTTGCAGCGGTTTGAGCAACTTCTTCTATATTAATACCCTCAATAAGCAATGTATCTTTGCCTTCCATGCGTACAGAAGTGTGTCCAATAATACGGGCTCTTCTATGAGAACGTTCACCGGTAAAATTTTTGATAAGAACTTCTGTACCCCTAACTTCTACTGAAATCGGGAAATGTGAATATACAATTTTCATTTTGTAAATAAACCCATCTGTCACGCCTTTGAGCATATTTCGTATATGGGAAGCAATAGTACCTACAAATGCCCTTTCTTTTTTTCTAGGAAAGTAGTTTTGGGTCTTAATCACATTATTTTCTTTTATAATTGAAACGTGAGCATGGCTAAAATCTCTTTTCAGTTCTCCCTTTGGACCTTTGACCATTATAGTAGATTCAGTTAAATCCACACTTACATCCCTTGGAATCTCAATCATTTCTTCAACGAGAGCTTGTTTCACCATAGTAATTCACCTAAAAAATTTAAGTCAAAATCCTTCATGTAAGATCTAATATACGTAAGCTAACAGCCGTCCACCGGTTTTTTGGTGTTTTGCATCTGTATGAGACATAACACCTTCGGGTGTTGACACTACGAGCAAGCCAAAGCCTCTAGCTGGAAGATATCGTTTTTCCCATCTTTCAAAATCTCTAAACTTAACAGGATAACGTGGCTTTACAACACCACATTTATTAATTCGTCCTA
>Ga0180438_10006002_pt1 | contig 16623 bp, 28 predicted proteins | sample SS_ome_12_FD_132455 | JGI IMG/M metagenome (GOLD analysis project Ga0180438, IMG submission 132455) | Hypersaline lake sediment archaeal communities from the Salton Sea, California, USA - SS_3_D_2 metaG | ecosystem: Environmental > Aquatic > Non-marine Saline and Alkaline > Hypersaline >...
TATAATATTTATCATCCATCTTAATTGCCTTTCATTATAAATGCTTCTTCTAAAAAAAAGATAACCCCATATAATAAAATATCTTATAAGAGCAAATAAAAAAAAAGAAATCATTGGTATGAAAAATATAGAATAATCTATTGAATAATTCATCAATTCTGCAGATACTGGATTTGCTTCCATCAATACAACTCCTGTTGTTTTTGGAACTAATGCGTTAGTTAGAGCAAATGCTCCCATATTAAATAAAATAGATAATATTACTGCTATATCAAGTAATTTTATTGTCTTCTTGTTTTTCTTTATCAACTTGTTGTTCAGCTTCTTTCTTTCTTCCTTTGTCAATTCCAAGAGTACACCTCCAAATTTCAACTTGTTGTCTTATTTTCTTTCTGTTTTTATATAACTTATAACCAATCAATGGAATTAATATCCAATATATATGATATTCAAATATAGCTAACAAAATCATTATTGTTGCTATTAATCTTAATATGTATGATGTTGCAATAATCCTACACAATTCTGAAAAAGGCATATATCATCCCTCCTAATATTATATACATGATAATCATGTTAAAATCAAGTGTAATATGTTTGTTGAAATATGATATTGGCAAAAAATCTATCCATGCCCTTGGAGTTCTCAACATGAACCAAAGCAACTTGAAGTTTGGCATTAAATCAATCTTGAAATCTTTTATTGAAGCAAATTTATCTGTGTGCTTTGATTCATGATCCAATAATCTATTATGAAGGTCCTTCCAATATGGATCTAGTAATTTCTCATTCATATATACTATACCATCAATCCTGCATGCAGTTCCCCACTTTTGATATCTTATATTCATTCTAAAAAACGGGCGTTTTTAACTATAGCCAAATTAGCCATATTTTATATTGGTTCTTAGGCCCCCCCTTTTTTTCCTGGGCCTTTTGTCTGGCCCACGCTTACCAACATTCTTAGCATTTCTCATTCCTTCTTTTGTTCTCTCTGAGATTATGTTCCTTTCAAACTCTGAGAATGCTGCTAGAATATGCATCTGTAATTTTCCTGCTGCGCTGCTTGTATCAATGTTTTGAGTTACAGCAACAAAAGATACTCCTTTCTTCATAAACTCATCAAATAGAGAAAGCAAATGCTGCAGAGAACGGCCTATACGATCAAGCTTAGTTACTATTATTCCCCCAAACTTAAAGTGTCTCATATCATCAAGCATTTGGTTAAATTTTTCTCTAGATGTTGTTTTACCTGAAATCACATCCATATATACATCATATATCTCTAGATTATTTCTATCGCAGTATTCCTTGCAAATTAGCTCTTGCTTCTGTGCGTCCTGTTCTTCTGTTGAAACTCTACAATATATTGCCCACTTCACTTAGAATCCACCACCACCCAAGTTTTTAAGTAAATTGTTCCATATACTATTCTTCTTTTTCTCTTTCATAATTTTCCTTTTTAGATCTAATAACTCATTTCTTTTCTGCTCTCTTTTAAGTCTTGCTTCTAGCTCTTCTTTTTTCTTTTCATATTCTATGTCTATTGCATCTTTAACTAATTCTTCTTTATCTTCCATATTAATACCCTCCCCCGCTTCTTAGTTGCAGGCAATGTTCTTTTTTCAACTTCATTTCTTTTTAGCAATGAACGTAATGATCTCCATACTGCTGTATGCGAAATGTTTATACAAACTGCTATTTCTTTGGTGGAATATTCATTTCCGTCTTCCAATAATTCCATTATTTCAGACTGTCCCATTTTGAATATATATTAGTGATGGTTGATTATGAATATTATTCCATTCTGTGTTTGGTCTCCAATATTGTGGTATATCTGATTTGTTAATACAAATATATTCTGTTAATTCTAAACATGCTTTACACGGATTTGATTTTGCTATAGTAGCTAATTTCCATATTGGTATACATAATGCTAGTAGCACCAATAGAAGTGCTACTAAGATTATTGCTTTATGTGTGTCTTTCATTTTATGCTGGTGTTAAAGATCCTGTGCTACATGATTTTGTTGCTGCGGCTAATTGGTTTGCTGCATCAGCAAATATTGGCAATAGCCTGTCGACCCTCTTCATTAACATTATTATCAGAACTACTACTACTACCATACTCACAATAAAAGTTATGTGAGGCAAGTATTGCTCAAGTTTATTTTTTATTGTAAACCTATTTCTTACATTTTGCATCATCATTGACGACCAAAATCCTAGATCTGATTCTGTTGTTTTTAAGTCTAATTTCTCATCAATATTATAATCTAATGGAAGATAATAATTTCCATCTTGTGCTTTTGGTATTTCTATCTGGTCTTTTAGTTGTGGATCAAAATCCATAGGAACAAAAGAATCCATTGAATATTGCCTCAGAAAGATAATTTTTTGTTGAATGATGTTTTTAAAGTCAATTGGTTGAATTGTTACTTTATGTTTTTTAAGTTTGAATACCCAAACTTTATTCCATGGATTTTTGAAGAATCCTCCTCTATCAATCTTAATTTCGTCTCTTCCCTTCCTTCTGCTAAATATAATAACTGGTATCTTAAACTTGAATATCTTATTGTATAATAAATATATTATTACTAAAAAAATTAACAATACAACTATGAAAATAACAAATAAAAATAATCCAGTAAATAATTTTGAATAAATTGCTGTTGCACTACCAAATATATCAAATTCTGCCATTATTATTTCCCTCCTAAATTGAATAATGAAAATCCTCTTTTTTGTTGTGGTTGATTTTGTCCCATGGAACGAGGCAATCCCTCATAGGTATGTACATCTCTCTTTTCCACAAGAGACCATTTATACCATTTTCTTTCTCCTTCATTATAACATCGTCTTAAACAAAAGAAGCAAGGATTTATTATCATATTACAAACTGTTGTAAGTTCTGATTTTTCTATTCCAAATTCCTTATATTTTTGCTGAAGCTTTATTATTAGAGCATCAGCAAGAGAAATAATAGTAGGAAAAATATGTGAGTCATCAAGGTTAGAAATTGATGTGTTTAAATTTAAGATAGCCCATACATCATTCATAATTGATTCTACACCTTTTTGATTCATTAATGCGTGAGATCCTTCTGGTTTGAACCATTCTTGTTTCTCCACATCAAACTCTTTTCCTTCTAATTTTCCTTTTATTTCTCTTGCAGTTCTTCCTGGATCAGCCATTGCCATAAGAGAAGATATTTCTGGCTGGTTTGTTCCAGTATCAACTGCATAAATTGGTTGTTCACTCATCTTTTTTTCTTTTTCTTTATCTCTTCTTTGTAAACTTTGTTCGCCGCTTTCATACATTTGCTTATTATTCTCTGAAATTCTTCTATGCTCAATACAAATTTTTTACTTTTTTTCATCTTTTCCTCCTGTTTTTCCAAAGAAGTCTTGTTTTATTTCTTCTATTAATTGATTTCCAAAAGTTTTATTGTTGCTAAATAACTTATCTTTTAGTTCTTCTACTTTCAAATCAATTCCTTTCTTCTTTGCGTATTTTTCAATTGCAGCTAAATATATTTTATCTCTTGCAATCATTATATCTGCTTCTGTTTTTGTTGTTCTTGTTATTTGATAAAACCAATGTGCAAAAACAGCAAATAACGCAAGCACTCCTATTCCTACTAATGCCTCTCCAATCATTTTTTATCCTCCTCCACTTTTGGTGGACATAATTTTTCTATTACATAATTTAACTTTGCATTTATTTCTTCTAGTTGTTTTCCTAGTTCATATTCCATTTTATTTTTCCTCCTCACACTTTATTTTATATTCCTCAAATAATCCCATTTGATGAATCATTTCATCATTAGATGTATTTGAATCAAATTCACAAATACAATGTCCATGATTATATGATATATATTTTAGTTCTGATTCGTTACAAAAATTTATGCAGCAATTAACAGATTTTGGATAAAATAAAATTACTGCTATTACTGCTACTACTACTATTATAAATATTGATTTTTTCATTTTCACCCAATATAGTCTTGTTTTGATTTAAAAGAAGGGGAAGAAGTCTGAGGGTTATTAGTAGTTGAGTCAGAATTCTCTTCCCCTTCATGAGGTGCCTGCTTTTTGATGGCAGGTGAATATAATTTTAGTACTGCTTTTTGAGTCGTAATAATTGCATCTTCCATTCTTTTTAATTGTGATTCAAATTCTCCTGAGATGAAACTATTTAATGCTTTTGTTAAATTTGTCATATCCTGCGCTGCAAGAACAGGATGGACTGCTTCTATATGTTTTTCTCCGTTAGATCGGTCTAATATAAATTTAACATCTCCTTTTTCGTCTCTCATAGATTCAAAACCTAATCTCTTAAATTCATCATATATTGCAGCTGAATTTAATGCTAAATGATTTCTTTTTACATGAAAAGTAGTCACGTATTTGTTGGATAACTTTAATTCCAATTGCTTTTCTAGGGCATGAACTATGCTTGTGGCTTGTTCTATTGCCATATTTACTGCATCTTCTGGTGAAATTGTACTTATTGACTTTGGAGGATAAATAACCACCTTCGAAGTCATTATATGGACTCTACATTCATTATATATATACATATATTCTTCCCAGTTAACCCTGTTCTTTGTTTCAAATTTAACCTTCTTAAGCTGAAGTATTTTGTTTGCAGTCCATGAATGCGGTTTTTCTAAAATGTCTATAGAAATATGGCAATCATGATAATTAAAGTGGGACAGTGACTTGGACGCTGACACTTGTTTTTGGGACACTTCTTCATGCAATAATCTATGAACCTTAGAACGGCTATAACCTTTCATATTAGCAATCTGACGTATTGACATGCCTTTTTGGTGGAGTAGTTTTATTTGATTGATTTTAGAAATACTGGTGGTTGTCCCATGCTTTTTTTGGGACACTTTTGTGAATTTTGTCAGCTTTGTTTGTTTCATTTTGTTAAAATAAATTCAGGATGTCCAGAACGTCGAAACTGAACATCCTGAAAATGGTTGAGGTCAAATTGGATGATAGCAGCAGCGTAATTGTAAATGGGCGTCGCAAGAGCTCTTGCTATGTCTGCTGTCTATCATTATCCTTTTTTGTTAAATTAACTCTATATAAGCATCTTGGGCATGAAGCATAATATTCGCTTCCTCCTTTGTACTCCCATTCATATTTGCAGTGATTGCATCTTAATTTCATCATATCAGTATGTATATCATTACAACTATATAAAGCTTTCTCTTATATTGTATATACATTTTGCTTTGGGTATATATTTATAGAAAGATTTATATAGTTGAAAAGTATATATATTCATATAGGGGTGATCAATATGATGCCGTATATGAATATGCCTAGAAATCAAGAAGATATGATTAATTATATAGTTCACTTTATAAAAAAGAATTAAAATAAAAAAAATAAAAAAATTGTTAGTTCTTAAATTCCTCTTCTAGCAAACAATACTATTCCACTAACAACAACGGAAATAATTATCATAGCCATAAATACTATTACAATCAAGTCATACCAGTCGCTGAATTCTCCTATATTTGAGATAGAGTTGTTAATGTCCTGATAAAATGCTACTGAAAAATCTGTATGATTCACAGAGCAATTTACAGTTTCGTCTCTTCCAACTGCATCATCTAATACATAAAGGATTCCAGTTGACTCTGGATATGGGCTATTTGCTAATTCTACGTGTGTTCCGTCAGTATATACTGCTCCAGATGTTCCGTTGAAACAAATATACTGTTCTCCATTTGAAAGAACTCCAGGAACAACAGTGACGTTTCCTGCAGAAGTATTTACTTGCTGATCAGCATAGGCTGTAGTTGTAAATACAACGTTTCCGTCAGAATCTACAGAATTGTTTCTGATTCCTTCTTGGACTACGAAGAATACTGCTAGTACCATAGATGTTACTAGAATTATCAACGCAACCGGAAGTGCTTGTTTGATATCCATTTTTTATCCTTGATAAAAAATGGCTTACATTCCGCCTCTTCTGCCTGCGCCGAAAACTAGTGCTGCTAAGATTAATGATAGGATTATCGCAGCTGCTGTAACGATTACAATCAAGTCGTACCAGTCGCTGAATTCGCCCAAAGCATTTATTGTTTCGTTAATCGAAAGATTAGCTGCTTCTACAGTATCTACATTTTGCATTGTTTTATCAAGTACAACTTGACCAATACCTACGAAGATACCTAAGATAACAAGAGCAGAAGCTATTGTTAATAGTGCATTAATTCCAACAGCAGATTTTTTCCATTTGAAAATTGCCATTTTTTGTCTTTTCCTCCTTTTGTTTACGGTGGTTACATCACCTACATGGGTGAGCCACAATGTAAATATTACAAAAAACCTTATATTAATTTGGTAACCTTTGGTAACCCTTTGTCTACCCCAGTGGATTAGCTGAAATATAATGTTGATATAACAATGAAAATCCTGTTGCAATGCCTAGGAATATTGTCCATATTCCTGGTAGCCATCCCATTGCAACAAAAAATAGTGAAAATAAAAATGTTAGGAATAATGATGTAGTAACTGAAGATGGTGTTGTTGATGATTCTTTGAATATCAATAAAAAAATAAAGAAGAATGCTGTAAGTGACAAATATGCAAATGCTGGAAATATAGTTATTATATAGTTTCCTAATCCAACAAATCCAGATATATTTTCAGGATAGTTCCACATTTTATAAGCTTCCTCCCTTCCTTAATAATGCTCCTACAACTAAAAACGCAACTACAATCAAGAATATTGATATAACTCCTCCAATAAACCAGCTGATATATGGAGATGGAAGATTAAAGAAACTTTCTGTTTGGTTGATTTTTGAAGGGACAATAACCAACGACTTAAATGTAATTACCATTGCGTTCCAAGGAATCTTCCATGCTCCTGCATAATCCGTGAAAGATGTTTCTTCCGTTTGGATTATCTCACTTATTTCTTCTACATCCTCTTCTATGCCAGTCATATAAAATGTATCATTATATGATGTTATATTCTCTGGCCTATAAGGATCGACAAAGTTTACAGCTAATATGGATGAGCCAGCTACAAACATACTGAATATCATTACACCAATTACAATATCCTTTAGCGTTGCCATTATTCTATCGAACTCCCTCTTCTAATAATCGTGAAGAGAACTACTACTCCTAATGCTATTACGCAGCATAACAATCCCCATCCTAAACTTGTTATATTTAAAAAGTATAGCATAATGAATCCAAATATTACCATTATCACAGCGAAACCAGCACTAAATGCTCCTATACATGCCATTGCTATCTCAAATATTAAACCCCAAAATAAACCTTCTGTTCCAAATGTTTTCCAAAATTCATCTATTCTCCAAGTAAATGAAGCAAAGAATGATTCAGGTGATGCACTTCTTGTTGATCTTGCTGTAAATGATCCTGTATTGTATGCAGATAGATTACAAGTGATAGATCCGCTGCTGGAAGACAACGTTGTATTACATAATACATCTTCAGAGCCGTCTGGTGATGTTTGAAAAACTTCTAACATCATACTTGATGTTGCTCCAGCAGCGTCATCGAAGAAGAATGTTATGACCTTTGTTTCATTGTCCCATGAAAAATTATATGTAACTCCAGTTCCCTCTATCGCCGTAAGATAATCTACTGTGTCTTCTCCTAATGTAAAATCAATAACACATTTGTATGTTGTTGGATCTTTACAGTTAACTCTCATCCTGCTTGATGTTAATCTTGTTGTATTTCCATCAGAGAATACAAATTGATAATCTACAATTTTTTCTTCTAGATTCAAGAAAGCTACACCATCCCAACCAGATTTTGATTGTTCTACTGTACGATATACTCCTTCATCTGAATAAAATCTTTGCGCTTTCACTAATATTTCTGGTATTGGATTATAATAAATATCATATACTCTAAAATATACATCTGTGGTTATATCATCAAATGTTAAATATAAAGAAATGTTTTCTGTTTCATTAGATAATAATTGATTAAGTGCATAATATATCCTGCTATCAAAATTATCTGATTCGTTTGAATAATAAAATGTTACATTTGCTGTCATATTTCCAAAACCTGGTGAGATGCATATTGAATTGTTACTTGAAGATGTAAATGAAAAATTATAAGATTTGTTTATTGTTCCAGAGATAATTGCATCTATGATTGCATCTACTTCAAAATAATGTAATGTTCTATTCCTTTCTTCATAGTTTGTTATATTTATTATTGGTTCTCCTCCTAATGCACAATCTAAAAGAGAAAAAGAATATATGTTTAATGTTCTTTCTGTAGTTGCCTCTTCTAATATTTGATCTGATGGACCAATCACAGTATAATTCCATTGAAATGTATTATTCCATGTTTCAAATGCAGATGATTCTCCCAATGTTATTGAATTTGAAAAATTGTAATGATTTGAATATTCGTGCTTTGATGCATTATATAAAGTGTGGTTGTAATAGAAGAATGTATTTACATCTGTAGACATATTTATTTGTTGTACCCATGAAGAGTTATAAGTAAAATCTATAGCAAAATTAACAGTTTCTCCTTCAACTGGATTTGATGGGTATTGTTCTGTAGGGTTTCCATTAAAAAATGCATATGAATATTCAACACAATTTAATTCTCCAGCAGAATGAAAATATAATTTGTCTGTTGCTTTTTGTGTAGTTATTATAACTTCAACTTGATTTTCAGATATTCTTTTTATTGCTGCTGTATGTCCAATTCCCTCAAAATCAATCCATCTTTGTATATCTGGAATAATAAGATGTCCAACATAATTAGACCCTTCTACTATATCTATAGGATAAATAGAACTTACAACAAAAACATTTTCTTTTGCTGGTTCTTTTCTATAAAAATTAAAGTTATATCTATCTGAATATTTTTCGTAAGAAGCAGATGAATAGTCTTCTATTATTTTTGGTGCTATTGAAAATTTATTATTGTCAAATTGTATTATATTGCTTACAATTTGATTGTTCCATTCTGAAATTGTTGCTGCTGTATGCCCATCACAAGCACATGCCTCCATAATATTTACATCTCCTGAATGGTTCTCTAAAGAGAATGTTTCATTATGTACATATATAGAACCGCTTATTCCAGTCGCATTCCATGTATAATTTCCTCCATTTGGTATATCGGTTAGATTTACTAAATAAAGATTTTCATCAGAAAAGTTGAATTGAATTTCTAATGAATCATTAAATATTGTTGTATCATTAACATACAAATTTGATGTTATTATTGGAGCAATATTATCATAATAAAAAATATAATCAGATGAATTTGCTCCTAAACTTTCATTGTTTGTACATTCTAAATACCATGTCCAATTTCCTTCTGTCATTGCTGTCCAATTTAATTCTAATTCTGTTCCATGAGGTATGTCTTCTATGTTCTGTCTTAATGTAGCATTTACCATTAAAGAACAGTTTCCTGGAAATTCTAAAAAGTCATTATATGTAAAATGTACATTTAATGTTGTATTCTCTGTAGTTTCATTATCTGGTTCTGTAATTGTTAAATATGGTCCGAGTGGTTGAGGAAGAGATTCATAATCAAATACCTGCCATGATTCATCCTCAGAATCATTACAAAATACTCCTATATTTGTCCAATTTCCAGCATCTAATGTAGTTACATTCATCATTCCAGTGTCATTATCTATTGTAATAAATGTACTATTGATGTGATATTGTATTATATCTCCATCTACGTCTGAACAATTTACATCCCAAGTCCAAGCAGTATTATTTTCAATTGATTGGTTTTGTAAATCTTCATCAAATGTTGGTGCACTGTTTGGTGGAGCTGGATCACAAAATCCTGTTGTCGGATTACATCCAGAAGAACCATTCCAAAGATATTCTATTTCTTCATCAGAAAGAGATCTATTCCAAATTCCTACTTCGTCTAGTGAGCCCAATACTGAAGATGCTGGAGCTCCTCCGAATCCACCAGCTCCAATATAAAACTTTTCACCACCATCATTATTATCTGTTTGTAGTGCCCATTCTGATGAGTTAGATCTTGAACCATTTACATATGTATTTGTATGTGTTCCATTCCAATCAACACAAAGAAATGTCCATGCTCCTTCTGATGTAATGTTAGATGTCATCTTTGATGCTCCACCACCATTTGGAACAACATAAAATTCAACTGGGTAACCTCCTGAACCTGGTACTGTAATATATGCTACTCCTAGGGCTGGATCTGCATCATCTTCTGAACCTAAAATAACTACAGTTCCTCCAGAAATATTATACCACAAACACATTGTTGCATTATAAGTTAGTTCAATGGCTCCTTTTGCAACATCAATATCAATTGCGTCTCCATTTCCATCTCCATAATAACATCCTTCTCCTAAAGCTGTGTTTGTTGTTATCCTATGAGCATTTCCTACTGCCGTTCCATCTCTATCATTTCCAGATGAGTCGTAAGTTACGTTTGTATCGAAATCATAATAAGCATAAAGATCATCTGTTAATAAAGCCTTAGCTACTCCTACTACTACGAACATCATTAGTATCCATACAAATAATTTGCTAAAATGCATATGCTGCTCTCCTCCTTCTTGAATATAAAACTACCATTGATATTATGCTGATAATTGCTATGTACCAAGGAAGGTAATCTAATATTAGGTCTGTCTTTGGAAATTTTGTTATTGTTCCATCAAATGCTGAAGCTGCTGAATAACTTTGCCATCCATTTGATAATATTACTCCAACTGTAATAAATATCATACATAAAATAAAGAATACAGTCATATAAATTGGATCCGTAGGTGTTAAGAATGAAGCTGCAACCATAATTATTATAAAACCAATAAATAAAATAAAGTATACATTATCCATTCTGTCTATCATTTGATAAGTCATTGGAAATATATCTGACGAATCAGAACCAGAATAAGTATCATTATAAGCTTCTTCTATATGAGGTACAAATTCCATTATTATTTTGTGAGCAATTAATAATGCAAAAGCTAATCCAAACAAAAAGAATATAATTATCATTATTGTACTTACATCTCCTTTTTTGTTCTTTAATATATTAGCCATCTTCTTCTTTTTTCAATGTCTTTTTGTATTGCTCTTGCCGCCTTTCTTGCAGCAGCAGCTTTTGTGATATCAACTCCAGTCCATTGTTCAAGGTTTTGTTGAAGTTGATTTAGTGCATCATCTAATTCAATTGGTATTTTTCTAACTTTTGTTTTCCGCATTTTATATTAAAATGAATTATTTTTAGCAACAACTGCATATAATGTAAATAAAAGGAATACAACAATCAGAAAAATACCTAACCAAACTATCGCAGGGTATATATCTGAATATTCTGTAGTTGCATCTAATATCTTATCACTTACATTATAAGATGTTGAATCAACTGTTTGTGTTGTTTTTAATCCATCAAACATAAAAACTCCTAGAGCAAACAGTAATCCAATTACAATAATTGTTCCAATTATTGCTATAATCTTATTTTCCATTATGTTTCTTCCTCCTCATTATTATTATTTTTATCAATAGAGTTTTTAATAAACATTATTATTGAGAATAACAATGTAAATATTACACTGAATACGATTATATAATATGCCAATTCAATTACGTTGTTATTATAGGATATATCAACTCCCAAAGCTAATGATAAGATTGAAATGAATAATGCAATAAAGAACAATAAAAATTGTAATACTTTTGATTCTATCTTGTATGAAATATATATAAATATAAATGCTGTTCCCATAATTAATATTGCTGCTGGAATATAATCTTCATATGGCAGTCTTCCATCATCAGTTACTTCAAATACTCCATTAGCAAATCCACCATGCTCTGTTGTATTACAGTATATCTTAAATGCGTGTGTTCCAATTACAGAAAAATTTCCTGAATCAAGTGTGATATTAAATTCTTCTCCATCAAATTCTAACTTTGTTTCTATTGTATGGTCCCCTTGAGGATTATATAAATAAAGATAACAATCTGTTGAAGTGTTATCTAATCTTATTCCATCACTTCTATTGAACGCTTGCACAAACAAATTAAATCCATTATCTTTTTTTACTGCTTCAAACTGTGGATATAATACATCAACTCCAACTTCTAAGTTGGTATTTGTTTGTACTGGTGGTTGAGCAAATACAATGGAACAAAGCATTACTAATATTATAATCCATATTAATTTCTTCATCTTAATCTTATCAACCTTACTTTTTTAAATCTTATTGGCCTTCTTAATATTTCAGATGCTCCAATCAATTGTAAATCATCTATATCTTTTTCATGTCTATATCTTGATTCAGGATCTTTTATAGTTTTAATCTTTCCCTTTTTTATATGAGATATTCTTTCATATCTAATACCATTTATTATCTTTGTTGGTGGGAAAGGTCTTGTTTTCTTTGTATAATCTGCTATTTCTTCATCATCTTTTGTGTTTGGTATTCCATCAGGCCCAACATATAATACTTTGTGAGTGCCAGGATGCTTTGCTGGTCTAGAGAAGAATAAGTTTTTTCCACCAGCAATCTTTTTATCCAGCAAAGCCTGCATAATATTTGCTTCCTGGCGAGGGTTTGATGAAAGAATATCATAATCTTTTGTTTGTCTTGTAAATGATAAGAAGCCAGGCAATTGCATCTTTAGAGCTTGTGCTCCATATATAATTTGCTTTTTCTTTCTAACTCTTTTCTCTATTATATCTGGGATTAATTGTTTTTTGAACAAAAAATCAAAGTTAAATCTCATGGGGTCCATTCACCTTCTCCTGCATTCCATCCTGTTTCATATATTTCTACTGGATCTCCTAATTCTTCAGGGTATTCCATTATTTCAACATATGTTGGAGTTCTAACTCTAATTCTTTTTCCGTTTTTCTTTTTCTTTTTCATCTTTTCCTCCTCCTTTTTCCAGTAATTACTGGTCTTATTAATCCAGTTATTGCAACCTTTGGAATTGTCTTTGAGGTTATTCCCATATAAGCTTCAAATATTCCTGGCTGATACTTTGTTGGTCTCTTTGTAATCTTCTCGAATGAGAATGACTTACCAAATGAAGGGAAAGGTAATCCTCCTAATGGAGGAACTAGTTTTGTATCTTTCCATGTATCTTCAAATATATCTCTTATTGGTTTTGTTGGTTGTCTAGGTAATCTAGTTTGTAAAGGAATAAGTAACTCTCTTTGTTTAGGTATTTGTCCAGGCAACTGTCCCATCTTTGGCATCTGCAATTGAAGTGGCATTAATATTTGTCTTTGTGATGTTCTTTGTTTCTGTCCAGTGACTTGGATTAAAACAGTTCTTTGTCTACTTCTTGTTTTTATCTTTGGCATCAATATTTGTCTTGTTGATTGTTTATATCCCAATAACTGTGTTGTCTTTTGTTTTGGTACTGTTCCTAACAATTGCCTTGTGCTTTGTTTATATCCAACTCTTTGTTTCTGTCTTAAATTAAATATTTGTTTTTGTTTAATCTTTGGTGGTTTTAAGGTTTTAATTGTTATTTGTCTTTGTAATAGAATTCCTCCACCGCTTCTAACTGGAATTAGTTTCTCTTCTATAAAAAATCTAGGTTGTGCTCTTCTTTGTGCTAAAGGAGATGGCACAATCTTCTTTTGATAATATGGAAGCTTCTTTTGATAACCTAATTTATATTCATATCCAATATATCCCGCTTTCCATATTGGTTTTATTGTCTGTTGGTATGGAATCTGTATTAACTTTGGTCTTCCAACTGGATAATATGGTTCAGCATAATATCTTTGTGTTGTAGATCTTAATGTTTCTCTTAATCCTACCCATCTTGAATATCTTACTCCAATAATTTGTCTTCCTCTAGGAGAAGTCCATATAAATTCTGATGTCTTTGGATAGAATGATGTTGCTCTTTTAGGCATTGTTGTCTTTTGGATGTTGAGTAACCTTGCAGAAGTTGTTTTTCCAGTTGGTGAAACAACTCTTCTCATTCTATACTCTCCAGCAAATCTTTTTGTCTGGAATTCTTTTATATATGACTTTGGTTTTGCTGTTACCTTTGTTTGTACTTGAGGTTTTATTCCAGCAAGCCTGTATCCTTTTGTAAAAAGTCCAACTTCAACTAAGCTTCCTCCTAATATCTTTCCCTTTGCTTGATATCCTTCTGCTCTATACACTTCTAATCCCTTTACTCCAACATATGTTGCTCCTGCTGCTCCCATAGCAAACTTTGTTGGTATTGTTGCTTTGCTTCCTCCCCTTAAAAAAGGAGCAATCTTTCCTGTAATATATCCACTACCAAATATTAATGCCATACTTACTGGTTTGTCTCTTACATAACCCCATCCGCCTTCAGCTATTCCTTTTTCTAGTTCTACTTTTTGTTGTAAGACTTTTTGTTCTCTTAATGCTTCTTCAATTGGTTTTGGTGTCCATAATCCAGATATTCCAAACGGAGTAAATACTTTATAAGAATATTCTCCTATGGCTTCCTTTGTTGCTTCCATAGTTATTCCTTTTTCTCCTAACCATCCAGCAACTTTCTGTGTAGTTCTTGATGCAACCCATTCATTTGCTTTCTCTAACCAAGTTCTATTCTGTAATGCTTCTTGCTTTGCTTCATAAGCAGCCATCTGTCTCTCATATTCATAATCATATGCTTGTTTTCTGAATGCTGCTTCTTGTTGTTTTGATATAGCTGATACTTGTCTTTGTGATTCTATTGCAGAAGAAGCTCCTCTCATCCATTCTCTAGCAGCACCTTGTTCTGTGTAATATCTTTCTAATGATCCTCCTCCTTTTACTGTTACTAGGCCAGCCTGAGTTACAGTTACTTCTCGTTCTGGCGTGCTAACAGTTGTTGCGAGTATCTCACCAGATGGCTTTCTTACAATCAGGCTTTCTCCTGTTCTGCTGCCTCCACTTTTCTTTCGTTTAACAATCTCTTGAGCAGCTTTATCAGACAGCTGATACTTGCCTGGAGAAGTCTCTTGATATCCTTTCTCTTTATACAATGATTTTACATATTCTGAGCTTATAGCCATTTTAGTCTGCTAAGTACCTAAAAGTACTTTACTAATTCATTATGATTGTATTGATATTATATCAATTAGGCAACCTGTATGTGTTTTGGCGGTTGGTGGGTGGCGATATATTATTATATTCTTAAATATTATATTTTTTTTGTAAAATTTCACTAATTCTTCTTCTTGATATATCTATTTTATTTGAAATTTCTTCATCTGTCCATTGCAATTCTTTTTTTATTAGATGTATGGCTTTATTCCTTTGTATTTCCTTCTTGCTTATGTTCTCTTCTTCTTCTGAATCATATGTTCCAGATAGTTTTTTCTTTTCATATTCTGTTTTATCAACAACCATGTTCTTTCCAAATCTACCTATCCAATCTGACTTTATAGATCCATATGAATAAAACTTTCTACCCTTCATATACAAACTGTTTTTCTTGTTATAATTAAAAGCTGTAAAGTACCCCCTTTCTTGTTTGTGTTCATATACATGTATCAAAGCTGAACTTCTCCATAGAGCAACATATTTAGTTAGATCAAAGAATGATGGCAATACTATTATCATAAACAAGTTCTGATGTCTAACTCTTGTGAATAATCTTACAAGAGTTTTATTCCTTTGAGATAGTGATTCTTTGCTGCTTAATGCACCATAAGCTTCATCGAATAGAACACAAGAATATTTTTCTGCATCTTTTACTTTATCTAAGAATTCTTTATCTGTGAATGCAATATTATTAATAGAAAAATTTTTATCAAGGAACGCTGCTATTTGCTGTGCTATTGTGGATTTTCCAGAACCTTCCTTTCCATCAACTATTAACATATAGTCTCTATCTTGCTTGATGTTATTTTTCCAGGTTTCTAAATTCTTTGCTAATGTTCCATCCATGTAAACTTCTGTATTATTAAATTTGAATTTCATTTTTTATTATGTAATTCATAAGCAATTGAATTTAGAGCTTTTAAAATATCCTTTAATATCCAATTAGTATTCTCTAATTCTGAAACTAAATTATCTATTTTCATTCTTCAAATGCTCTTCCTGGATCAGATTTATCTGGAATTCCAAGTTTATGTTTTTCTATATATTCTCTTAATATCAATTCAAAATCAATTAATTTTTGATATAGCTCTGGAGTTATTCCTCTATGTGATGGAAGCTTTTTAACTTCAGATGCAAGAATTGGTAAATCCTTTTTTATCTTATCTTTCTCAGAATTATCTAACTTTGAATTTATTTCTGTGAAGATTCTCAGAAGTGTTTTATACCATGCTCTTGCATCTTCTCTCAATGCTAATTCTGTAGCACGAGATAGTAATCCATCTAACCTCATGCATGCTCCCATGGCAATGTTCCATTCTGCTTCTTTAAATTCTTCACTCATGTTATTATTGCCCTCAATAAATATCCAAAGTTGTTTGCAAAATCATAACTATAATATAATAATGTAAGAGTTATAATATTTATCATCCATCTTAATTGCCTTTCATTATAAATGCTTCTTCTAAAAAAAAGATAACCCCATATAATAAAATATCTTATAAGAGCAAATAAAAAAAAAGAAATCATTGGTATGAA
>Ga0180438_10006004_pt1 | contig 16621 bp, 18 predicted proteins | sample SS_ome_12_FD_132455 | JGI IMG/M metagenome (GOLD analysis project Ga0180438, IMG submission 132455) | Hypersaline lake sediment archaeal communities from the Salton Sea, California, USA - SS_3_D_2 metaG | ecosystem: Environmental > Aquatic > Non-marine Saline and Alkaline > Hypersaline >...
GCGGAAAGGTGCAACGCACTTTGGGGCTCGCAAAACGTTCCAAAACACCGGAAAATGCTTCCTTTTGGCATCCAAGCAAGTGCGTTGCACCTCAAGCCAACTCATTTGAAACACACCCTTATCATTTCCCAACTGCGCAGAAAAGCCGCCACTCGTCAGCCGGTTCGTCATAAGCCAACTCGAAGCGATTACCTTCTTGTGTTTGGACACGAAAGTGGGGGCCAGACGGCGTCCGCCAGGCTCGCTCGACAGCGACGACGACGCGACGTTGTCCCTGCCAGGTGAAGGCGCGGGGTTCCTGGGCGTAGCTATAGCCCGAGTAGCATTCTACTGAAACCGGCTCGCACGCCATATTGCCCTCTCGTATCCCGTTATTGTCTCATTCTTGGTTGAGCCGTTGGCCAGAGTCGATCTCTGACGAGTCACCCACGTTCAGCAGTTCAAACGTTCCACGCACCAAGGCGTCCCGTCCCACCAGCGACGAGGAGAGCATGGCCTCCTCAATGTGCGATTCCTCATTAATGATCGTATCCTTGACGATGGAGGTGTGAACCTGGCTCCCTTCGGCCAGGCTGACATACGGTCCCACCAGTGAGTCAATCACCACACTGCCGGCGCCAATATGCACGTGCGGCCCGAGGATAGAGTTAACCACCCTGGCCGAAGGGTCTATGTAGACCGGCGGAAGGACGATAGAGTTCTCGGTGTGCTCGCCGTTGGCATGGGGCACCTGCTTGAGCAGATAGCGGTTGGTTTGTAGCACCGCATCGCGTGTGCCACAGTCCTCCCACACGTCCACCGTCCAGGCATTAAAGCGACTGCCCCGATCCACCATCACTTGCAGGGCGTCGGCCAGGAAATACTCGCCCTTAGTCTGAATACCCTTCTCGATCAGTTCGTCTATGCACTCAAAGAGCAGCGGCGCGTCCCTGCAAAAGTAGACGCCGATGACGGCCAAGTTGGAGACCGGTGTCTCGGGTTTTTCCACGAACCGGGTGATGAGCCCCTGGTCGTCCAGCGTTACCACGCCGAAACGACGGGGGTCATCCACTTCCTTGACATAGATGACACCGTCAGAGGGCAGGCTGGTCAGGCGTGCCAGGTCGGCTTCAAAGATGGTATCAACAAAGATGATCAGCACCTCGCCATCCACCCAGTCTCGCGCCAGGCGAATGGCGTGAGCCTGGCCCAGCAATTCCTTTTGCTCGACATAACGGGCCTTAAACTCGTAGTTGGCCGAGACGTATGCCTCGATTTGCTCACCCAACCAGCCGACGATGAAGACAATTTCCTCCACATTCAGGCCCTGAAGCTTGTCCAGAATGTGACCCAATACGGCTTTGCCAGCCACGTTGACCAGTGGTTTGGGCTTGGTATACGTGTGGGGTCGGAGTCTCTTGCCGAACCCGGCCAGGGGAATGATGACCTTCATGATGTACTCCTTGAATGTGACACTTGTATGAGGGTTGCGGGGTGGAATGGCGCGGCCCACAATCACTCGAAGCGACTTCAATTGTAACATAGAAAGAAGAAACTTGCAATGACGGACGAGACGAAGAATGGGCTCTCTTGACGCCGTGTGTCATTGATGCTATACTAGTTGGGAGCAAGCCCTTGTTGGACTCTGTTAGACGAGTGGCCACTTGTTGATTCTGCAAACTGCCCAAGGCTGCTGGCGCGCTGGCACGTCAGTGTAGCGTAGGAGTCCCTGAATGAGCATCTCCGGCACAGTGTTGCTGATCTGCCTGGATCCCAACACACGTCGCACTCTGGCAGAGACGCTGGTGAGTGCTGGTTTTTCCGTGGACGCATTTGCCGTGCCGCTGGCTGCTTTTGACCCTGCGAATGAGACAAGGGATTGGATGGTGGCTGTCGTCGATCTCCGAGACGGTTCCTCGGTCGCTTCTATGGACGAGTTTCGCCGACGACGCCCTGACTTGCAGGTGTTGGGGCTGATGGCCATGGCAGATGATGTTGCGTGTCGAGAGGTTGCCGACGACTGGCTCATCGCTCCCTGGTCGGAGCACACGCTGCTGACGTGCGTTCGGCGCATGATCGAGTGGCAGCAGTTGGCTGCCGAGAACCGCACGCTGCGAGCGCAATTGGCCGCCAGCGATGGGGGTGCTGAGAGGCAGCTGCCTCAGGTCGATCCTGAACTCTTGGCTGCCGTGGCCGATCCGGCGACCTTGGCCTTTGAGGAAGTGCCATTACTGCTGCAACTTCAGCAACAGTACGACGAGTTGGACGCGCTCTATCAGGTCAGTCTGGCTCTCGGTGCCACGTTGGAGTTGGACGCACTGTTGGCGCTGATCATGGACGCCATCATCAAGCTGACCAAAGCGGAGCGGGGCGCGATCATGTTGCGCGGCAGCGATGATGAACTAGAGTTGACCATCGCGCGCAACCTAGACAGTGAGACGCTCAACGGGGGCTCGTTCCGCATCAGTCGCAGTGTCATTGAGAGGGTAGCGCGTCAGGGCGAAGTGGTGTTGACGAGCAACGCGCAAGAAGACCCGCGTTTTATCGCCAGCGACAGCGTGGTACGCCACAGCTTGAGGTCGATCATGTGTGTGCCCCTGAGGGTGCGGGGAGGCATTGTCGGGGTCGCGTATGTGGACAATCGGCTGAGGGCTGGGGCCTTTACGCACAAGCACCTTAATACCTTGCAGGCCTTTGCCGGCCAGGCTGCGGTGACCATCGAGAACACGCGCCTCATCGAGCGTATTGTCCGGGAGCGGCGTTACATGGCCCACGTGCTGGACAGCATGACCGATGGCGTCTATACCGTGGACCGTGACTTTTGCCTGCAGACCTTTAATCAGGCTGCCGAACGGATCACCGGTTGGCGGACTGAAGAAGCCGTTGGACGCTTTTGCTACGAAGTTCTGGTGGGTGAAGAGGGTCAGCGCGTTGCCTGTGCGACAGCAGACTGCCCGGCCTTCAAGGTCCTGGAGGAGCAGACGACCGATGTTGGTCAGCGCGCGGAACGATGGGTGTTGAGACGTGACGGGCGTCCGGTTGTCATCTCCAGCGGCGCGGCGCCTTTGCTCGATCTGGATGGGCAGACCACCGGTGCCGTCGTTGTGTTCCGTGACGTGTCGGCAGAGAAAGAGTTGGAGCGGCTGCAGGCTGAATTCGTCTCTATGGTCTCGCACGAGTTGAGATCACCCATGACCAACATCCTGACCTCGCTGGAGTTAATGCTCTCTTCCGAGTTGGAACCAGCCGTACAGCACGAGATGTTAGAGATTGCACGGGATCAGCTTAACAGGTTGAGTACTTTTGTTGAACAGATTCTCGATCTCTCTCTCTTGGATACGGGACACATCGTGGTTCAGCAGGAGCCTGTGACCTTGCAACCACTCCTTCGAAGGACGGTCAGGGCGTTCGCGGCTGCGGGCCGTCAGGGGCATCGCTTTGTGATTCAGGAGAGCAAGATTCCATTTGTCCTGGCGGACGAAAGCAAGACGGAAATAGTTCTTACCAACTTGCTGGAGAATGCGGTGAACTATTCGCCTCCCGGCAGCGAAATCGTCATCGAGGCAGCGGCAGACCCTGAGACGGCTAGGGTGGTGGTGAGTGTGACCGATCAGGGCATTGGCGTCGCGCCCGAGTGTCAGGAAAAGATATTCGAGCAGTTCTACCGCGTGGACAACGGGCAAGGGGCCAACGTGAAAGGGCGGGGGTTGGGGCTGTACATTTCACGACGACTGGTCGAAATGCAAGGGGGAGAGATCTGGGTAGAGAGCAAGGTAGGTGAAGGCTCTCGCTTCAGTTTCACTTTGCCCAAGATGGAGGAAGGGATTGAAAGAGACAATTTTGATCATTGACGACGATGCCGATCTGGCCAAGATCGTGAAGCTCAACCTGGAAAGAGAAGGCTATACTACCGTCGTGGCCTCCAGTGGGGTGGAGGGTCTCCAAAAAGCCTATAGCAGCCAACCCGATTTGGTCATTCTAGACATTATGATGCCTGGCATGGACGGATGGACTACTTGCCGGCGCCTGCGCGAGATCTCTGCCGTGCCAATCGTCATGCTCACCGCTCGCGGGATGGAGTCGGATATCGTGAAGGGTCTGGAGTTGGGCGCCGACGACTATATTGTCAAACCCTTCGGGACCAAGGAGCTCCTGGCGCGCATCCATGCCTTGTTGCGTCGCGCCGAGACTTCGACGACCAAGAAACCTCCCGTTTACTCTGATGGCGAATTGACCGTTGACTTTGTCAAGCGGATGGTCACTGTGCGTGACACAAAGGTGGACTTGACACCCACAGAATTCAAACTGCTGTCTACCTTTGTGCAGAACGAGGGCCGGGTGTTGCCCCATCGCTTTTTGCTCACCCAAGTATGGGGTCCCGAATATGCCGACGAGGTAAACTATCTCAAGCTTTACGTCCGCTATTTGCGCCAAAAGATCGAAGAAGATCCCAGCAACCCCCTTTACATCCTTACTGAGTGGGGGGTGGGCTATCGTTTCAGAGAAAGCTAGTCGATGCAGGTCGGCTGGCACCAAGAGCTACCCCAAAAAGCCATGCAGGCTGGACCACAGTCGCCACCGGATTGTGGTCCGGTGAGAGTCATGAAACTTTTTCGGATAGGTGCTGATTCCTCGTCTTTTCCTCTAACCGCCATTTGGCGATCTCTCCTCAGAGGCTTTCTAACTCATTTCTAACAACTTTCTAACCCAACTCTAACCTCGGTATGCTATAGTTGCAATAGTTTCTGCCCTGGCGGGATGGTTTTGCATTCCTGTTTCGCACCGTTGCTGCGCAGGCTGATCCAGATCAACCGGCGTCCAGAACACCGCTCAACGAATTGTTCACCCTCGCCACAATGTCACCTCTTGCCTGGATGTACGGCAGGTGCTCAATCGCGTGCAGGGGGCAAGGAGTCACAGACTTGAGCAAGTGGTGGTTCAGGAGGGAGCCTTGCAAGAAAAAATACTGGCCATAGACGACAGTTCTGATTTGTTGCGAATTTTGCAGGTCTGCCTGGAGCGGGAAGACTATGAGGTTTTCACTGCCGGGAGTGGCAGGGAGGGCCTCCAGCGCACGTATAGTGTCCAGCCCGACCTGGTGATCCTGGACGTGATGATGCCAGGTATGGATGGCTGGGAGGTGCTTTCTCGTCTGCGAGAAATGTCGGAAGTACCGGTCATCATGTTGACTGCCAAAGGGCGGGAGGCCGATATTGTGCGAGGCCTGGGATTAGGCGCAGACGACTACATCGTCAAGCCGTTTGGCACTGCCGAATTGCTCGCTCGCGTACAGGCTCTGCTGCGTCGCAACAAGGCACCGGCCATCCAGCGACTGACCCGTTATCAAGACAATGGGCTGAACATTGACCTTGATCGGCATGAAGTGTGTGTGAAGGGTGCCTCTATTGACCTGACGCCTACCGAGTTCCGGTTACTCTCTGTGTTAGTTCAGAACGCTGGAAAGGTCGTGCCACATCGCGCTCTCCTCACCCAGGTGTGGGGCGAAGAGTATGCCAACGAAGTTCACTATCTCAAACTGTACATCCGATACCTGCGTCAAAAGATTGAAGAAACCCCCAGCAATCCCCGCTATATTTTGACTGAGTGGGGTGTCGGCTACCGCTTCCGGGAGCAGACACCCGACAGTTGATTGGCTAACAGCTTTTCAACTTGCTTCCAGCGGTTCTCTGACTCGGGCCTGTGACTCTGGAAAGCGAACTTAGAACCGTATGATCGTGAGAATCGTCATCGAACGTTGACGCCCGATGCACGAACCGTGGACAGCCATAGGTATCGGGCTCGAGGGAGATGACTCAGCGTTAATGAGGACAATGAGGGATGAAAGGATTGATTCTAGCTGCGGGTGAAGGGCGGCGATTGCGGCCCCTGACCTTGACCCGGCCCAAACCGATGCTTCCTGTGGCTGGGCGGCCGCTTTTGGAGTACATTGTGACGCTCTTCCAACATCATGGGGTGACGCAACTGGCTATTAATCTACACCACCAGCCAGCGGCAATCACCGCTCACTTTGGCAACGGGCGGCGGTGGGGGGTGCAAATTTTCTACTCCTACGAGCAGCATCTCCTTGGTTCCGCTGGCGCGGCCAAGAAACTCACCTGGTTCTTCGATCAGACCTTTGTCGTCTTTTATGGCGACCTCTACACCGAGTTGGACCTCGGCTCTCTGATCGCTTTCCACCGCGGCCGCAATGCGTTGGCCACCGTCGCTCTTTACGAGGTGGCCAATCCTACCGCCTGCGGCATTGTGGAGTTGGATCGCCAGCAACGTATTCGGCGGTTTGTGGAAAAACCTGCCCCGGCGGAGGTCTTTTCCAACCTGGCCAACGCGGGTGTTTACATCTTGGAGCCTGCCGTGCTCGGCTTTGTGCCTCCCGAAACACCGTTTGATTTTGGACAGGACCTGTTTCCGGTTCTTTTGGATTTGGGTCTACCGGTCATGGGTTTTCCGATCCAGGAACCCTTGATTGACATTGGTACATGGGACAAATACCTTGCCTTGCAGCAGATCTGTCGGGATCGGGCAGATCTGGCTGTAGCAGCCAGTGTCGCCTGAGGGTCCTCCCTTGTCCACGAAAGGTGGATTAATGACATGAGGACGAGCCCATACAACAGACACTCACTACACCTGAAGAGTTACCTGGGCCGTTTGCACGCCTTGCTCGACCGGTTGCCGCTCAAGGCTGTTGAGCAGTTGATTGACCTTCTGGTAGCGGCCAACGCCGAGGGGCGAACAATCTTTATCTTTGGCAACGGCGGCAGCGCAGCCACGGCGTCGCACTTTGCCTGTGACCTGGCCAAGAGCGCCATGTCGCCTGGTGTGCCTCGCTTTCGGGCCATGGCGCTCACCGACAACGTGCCTCTGATCACCGCCTGGGCCAACGACGCGACGTATGACAGAATCTTTGTCGAGCAGTTGGACGCGCTGGTCAAGCGTGGCGACGTGGTCATCGGCATCAGCGGCAGCGGCAACTCTAAGAACGTGCTGCATGCCATCCGCCTGGCCAACGAACGAGGTGCGACCACCGTCGGCATGTGTGGTTTTGACGGAGGCCAGCTTAAGGATCTGGTGGCCCTCAGCGTACACGTGCCACACTTCAACATGGAACAGGTTGAAGACGCGCATCTGATCGTGCAACACATGGTCTGCGCCATCCTGCGCGCCGAGTTGCGTGCCCAGGCAGGCGTTCAGACTGAGCAACTGATGACCTACCCACAACTGGCTGACGTATCCGCATGGATGGGCATGTGAGCCGGTGCCTCGTCCATGCCAGTCAATTCCCCAACCTTGCCATGGGGGAGCAGTCAGAGCTTTCCCGCCACAGCGGATGGCCAGAATTTGTCATTCTGAGCGGAGCGAAGAATCCTGTTTTCGGCGAACGAGACCCCCCTCGATGAACTCAGTGCAGGCTCTTCGCTCCGCTCAGGGTGACAACCCGGTCACACCGTTTTCGGCATCGTTTGTTGACTCTTGGCATTCGGTTGTTGGATTGAAGACGAGCGAGCCTTTCGGCTTTGAGGGCTCTGCTCAGCCAGCGCTTCCGCACAAGCTGAATGGCCTTGCCAGGGGAGTCGAGTGGCGGCGACCGTCATGACATCCACGGCGTTTTGACGAGGAGTGCCCATTGTGAAAGCTGTTTTCTTGGACCGCGACGGCGTCATCTGTCGCAACCTGGGTAATCACGTCAAAAGTTGGGACGAGTTCCAGTTTCTCCCGCAGGCAAAGGAAGCCATTGCTCGCCTCACCGAGGCCGGCCTGCCGGTCGTCGTCATCACCAACCAGGCAATTATCAATCGGGGCATCGTGCCCGCCAGCGTGGTCGAGGACATTCACCGCCGCATGATCGCCGAGGTGGAGACCCAGGGCGGGCGCATCGCGCGGGTCTATTACTGCCCGCATCGCCCTGACGAGCAATGCGGCTGTCGCAAACCGCAAACCGGCATGTTGCTTCAGGCAGCCACCGACCTGGGTATCGTCCCGGAAGACTCTTGCCTGATCGGCGATGCCCTCACCGATATCCTGGCCGCCCAGGCCGTCGGCATCAAGCCCTATCTGGTACTGAGCGGGCGGGGACGACACCAATACCTGGAGTCGCTTCGTCGAGAGATCGATGGCTTTTGTCTGGCGTTAAACCTGTGGGAGGCCGTAGAAGACATCTTGCGCAAAGAGTCCGCATAGCACTCGTCCAAGAGTAACTTGGCATCTCTGGCGCCATTGTGCGCGTAAATAGCGCCAAAGCCAAGTTATTGGGGGACAAGTACATAGTCGGCGTCGCTCCGGAACAGTCGCTCGAGGCGGACCACAGTTCGTAGGACTGTGGATTGGGACATATACCCAGCAAGATGATGACACCGTAGAGGAGAATTAGGACCTATCCACGGACTGGCAGGCGACGTTTGATTGGCGTCGCCTGTTTGACTTCACTGTCCTCTAGGGTATAATCAAGCTGGCCAACCCATGGCTGCGTGATATTCTTTTGAGGTGAGGAGTGTGCATTTCATGTTTGCCAAGACCATGTTACTGATTCTAATAGCCGTCCTCATGGGCGTCTTGGGGCAGTTGCTGCTCAAGATGGGGATGACCCAGATTGGGACCCTGGAGTCCACGGGCGGCCTGGCGGGACTCATTCAGGTGGGCATACGGGTTTTCAGCAACCTGAAAGTCCTGGGCGGCTTTGCGGCCTATGGCCTCAGTTCACTGTTCTGGATCGTCGTCCTGTCCAAGATAGACTTGAGCCTGGCCTATCCCATGCTAGCCCTCAACTATGTGCTTGTGCCCCTGGTAGCCTGGCTTTTCCTGAACGAGCAGGTTCCTCCGTTGCGCTGGCTGGGCATAGGCGTCGTCATTATTGGCGTGGTCGTGATTTCGCGGTCATAAGAGGTGGGCGCATGATAAGCGACGGATCGGCCCACGTCTCGAAAAGAGCGGATGCGGCGACGGTCGCCGCCGAACGGGGCCGGCTGAGGTACTATATCGCCGGGCAATCCACCAGCGTTGGGGCCTACCTGCTGGAGCAGCTTCTGTTCTTTGGCTTGGCCTGGATGCCGAGTCTGATAGGCGTTGGCCTGCGAGCGCTGGCCTATAAACTGATCCTCAACAGCAAAGGCCTGCCCGCCATCGAGAACAACGTGCGCATTGCCCAGGCGCGAAACGTGACGCTGGGCGAGAACGTCTACCTCGATAACGGCGTGTACCTTCATGCCTGTCCCCAGGGTATTCACATCGGCGACAACGTCTTTGTCATGCATCACACAGAGTTGCATGTGTACAACTTTCGAGACCTGCCACAGTCCGGCATCTGGATTGGCGATCACTGTTTCATCGGCGAATTCACCATCGTCCGTGGGCAGGGTGGCGTGCAACTTGGTGACTCGGTACTCGTCGCGCCGGGGGCCAAAATCCTGGCGGTGAATCACCTCTTTGGCGATGTGACACAGCCGGTGATGGCTCAAGGCATCGAAGGCAGGGGGATCGTCATCGAGGATGGGGCCTGGATCGGGGGCGGGGCGGTCGTGCTGGATGGGGTGCGCGTCGGCCAGGGGGCAGTGGTGGGGGCGGGAGCCGTCGTGACCGGGGATGTGCCGCCGTTCAGCGTAGCCGTCGGCTCGCCAGCACGGGTGGTGAAACGGTATGGCGAATCAGCAGAAAAAGCTACCTAGCTCCCGAGGACACCATCGGCAGCCAGCGCGCCGGTCCGGTGCTCGTTGCCGGGTGGACCGGCGCGGGTGTGTGTCAATTGATGGTCAGGAGTCGGGTCCGGTTGGCGGCGGCGCAGGCCGAGGCGGAACGATGTGGATCAGGCCTCCGCTGGTGCCTGGGTCTGCTGCCACTTTCCAAACTGCTCGTCAAAGTGGTCCCGGTGTGTCTTGTAGAAACGGTCGAAACGGTCAAAGGCGTCCTGCACCAGTTGCTCGAACCGTTCCTTGCTGACGACGGACTTGACGACGGTCAGTTCGAAATCGCCGATCTTGTCCGGCAGCATGGCATATACCGAGTCTGCAATGGCCTTTTTGTCCAGGCCCTTGATCCGATCGCCGATCTGATCCATGGCCTGCTCGCTCATGCGATAGGCCGCACAGATGGCTTCGTAGATGAGGGGCAGCAGCAGTGGTTCGACGATCGCTTCCAGTGGATAGCCTTGCGTTTCTCCTTTTAGTTTGGGATAGAGGACCACCAGCAGGGCAAAAATGCCGCTGGCAGTTGCCAGACCGACAAAGAGCCAGATCCATTCGTTCATTCTACTCTCCCTTTGTGTGAGTGTGTGTGCCGCATCCACAGGTTTGTGGGCGACAGGTTCGAGGACTACAACCTGGCAGCCTTCCGACTGACTAACCTGCCATCACGCCCGCCACGGCCCGGCGCACCACATTTAACGCCCGAGTCGAGACCCAGATCTGTGACAGGTGCGCGCTGCCGCCGATGTCAAACTCGTACAGCTCCGGCTCGCCCAGTCCCACCAGCGCCACGCAGGTGTGACCGCTCTCTTTGCCGTATAGACCTTCCGCCTCACCGGCCGTGCCCAGCACCGCCAGTCCCAGGCTGGCGTGGTAGGCACCTCTGAGACGGCTGGCTGCCTCGGCGGCGACCTGGCAACTGGGGTAGCCGTGCTGGGCGATGAGATCGCCGGGCACGCTCAGCGAGTGGGTGAGCGTGGCGGCTTCCAGCGCCACCAGTCCGCCCCGGAAAACGTCCTGGCTGCCCGGCACGCTGGCCAGTCGTTGGGCGAGCGCGCCCCGGGAGTTGGTCTCCAGCACGGCCAGCGAGTGGCCCCCCTGCCGGAGTACCTCGACCAGTGCCTCTTCCAGGAGTTGCTTCCCTTCGCCGTAGATCCACTCGCCCAGGCGCTCCCGCACGCGGGCTTCCATGCGGGCAATGAGCGCATCCGCGGAGGCCTCGCTGTCTGCTTTGGCGGTGATGCGAACGTCGGTCTGCCCGGCGTGGGCGGACAGGCCGACGGTGGGGTTAGATTGCGTCATCAGGTCGGCGATCAGATCGTCAATCGTGCTCTCCCCGATGCCGGCCGTGCGGAGCACTTTGGCTTTGATGATCTCTCGCAGCCCCAGCCGATCGCGCAGGTAGGGGATCACGCTGTGTTCCATGAGGTGTTTCATCTCGCGGGGAACACCGGGCAGGCTGATGATGATGCCCTCGTCGCTCTCGACGATGAAACATGGTGCCGTGCCGACAGGGTTCTCTACCGGGATGGCGTCGGCCGGAATGTAGGCCTGGCGGCGGTTGTTCTCTGTCGGCTCGCGGCCCCAGCGAGCAAAGCGGGCGTGAATCTGGTCCCACAGTTCCGGGAGGAAGACCAGTTCCCTGCCGGTCGCTCGGGCCACCGCCTCGCGGGTCACGTCGTCCACGGTGGGACCCAGGCCGCCGGTCGTGATGACGACGTCGGAGCGGGCCAGCGCCTGGCGCAGCACCATGGCCGCCCGTTCCTCGTTGTCGCCCACTGACGTCTTGTAATACAGGTTGAGGCCGACCTCTCGCAGTTGGCGGGCGATGTAGGTCGAGTTGGTATCTTCGATCTCGCCGAGCAATAGCTCGGTCCCAGTGGTGACGATTTCAGCGTGCATTGCTTCTCCGTGGGGTGTAGGGTGTGTTGTGCTGCATGCCTATTGTACCACAAAAGGTGCTGGATGCAACCACTTGTGACTTGACCGATCCTGCTAGCTTGTCACGAGCGATCTTTTGTGTCACATAAGCGATGCTTCGCAGGAATAAAAGACCTATTCTGACTTTGCTCACCTGCTTGACACTTTGGCCTTTGTAATGTACCATGTGAATGTGGCGCAGAAAATAGATCTCCTATCATTTTCTCGATGCTTCCTTCTGGCACAAGCGCGTCCGGATTCAGGAATAGAACATATGGGGTTGTGTTTTCGTTGCGCAAGGCCGAGGAGGGCACCTGCCAGCATCAAATGGCTCTTTGGAGGGGAGCATGGGTGGTTCTCGTCACGCATTGGGCCGTCTGGGTGAAGAATTGGCCGTGCGAGCGCTGACAGCGCGAGGGTATCGCATCCGTGAGCGGAACTGGCGCTGCACGGCCGGTGAGCTGGACATCGTGGCCGAGGATGGCGACGTGCTGGTTTTCATTGAGGTCAAAACCCGGCGCGGGAGGGAGTACGGCACGCCCGAAGAAGCGGTCACTCCGGCCAAGCAGGCCAGGCTGGTAGAGTTGGCGGCGACTTATGTACAGGAGAGTGGTTGGCAGAGTGACTGGCGGATAGACGTGGTTGCCGTCGAGTTGATGCCCGACGGCAGGCTGTCGCGCCTCGACGTCATTCGGAACGCTGTGGGGGAGTGGTAGCGTGATGGGTGTGAGCGCCGAGGTCGGCTCACTGTTGGTGATCGTTGGGCCGACGGCGGTGGGCAAGACGGCGCTGGCCATGCGCCTGGGCCAGGCTCTGGGCGGCGAGGTGGTGTCCGCCGATTCGCGCCAGGTCTATCGGGGCATGGACATCGGCACCGCCAAACCGACGGCCGAGGAGCAGATGCAGACGGCACACCACCTGATTGACATCCGCGACCCCGACGAGCCGCTATCGCTGGCCGAGTACCAGGCGCTGGCCTACCAGGTGGTAGATGACCTGCTGGCGCGTGGCCGGTTGCCCATGCTGGTCGGCGGCACTGGCCAGTACGTGCGTGCCGTCGTCGAGGGATGGGGCATCCCCGCCGTGCCTCCCGACGAGGCGCTGCGTGCCGACCTGTACGCCGAGGCCAAGGCGGCCGGCTACGATGTGCTGCACGCCCGCCTGCGCGACCTTGACCCGGTCGCCGCCGAGCGGATTGATCCCCGCAATGTACGCCGCGTCGTCCGCGCTCTGGAGGTCTGCCTGATTGCCGAGCGGCCTATCTCCGAGTTGCAGCGCAGGTCTCCGCCCCCCTATTGCATCGTGCAGGTCGGCCTTACCCGACCACGTCCGGTGATCTATCGGCGCGCCGACGACCGCGTGGAGGCCATGATCGCGGCAGGGCTGGTTGATGAGGTTGGCCATCTGCTTAAAGCGGGTTACGGCTGGCACTTGCCTGCGATGTCGGGCCTGGGCTACCGACAGATCGGCGCCTATCTGCGCGGCGAGACGTCACTGGAAGAGGCCGTCCAGGAAATCAAGCGACAGACCCGGCGCTTTATCCGGCAGCAATACAATTGGTTCCGCCCCTCGGATCCGCGCATCCACTGGTTCGACCTCGAGGTGACCCCTCTGCCGCAAGTCGAGGCCACTGTCACCAGCCTTCTTTCAATGTGACCTTCAGGGGGAGTCGATTTTCCTGCCCAGCAATTCGCAAATGTGATCTTTAGATGATGTTATGATACACAGATGGAAAAATCACCTCTTGACAAAGTGAGAGAATTATAATATAATCATTATACGTGTATGACATAACAGAGGATGGTACAGAGCACAATCGCCGAGGCGGGGAGCGTTCGATGGGCGATGACAAGCGCATCACAATCATAGTTCCCAAAGAGATGCACCTGGCACTCAAGCTGGAAGCGGCCAGACGGGAGACCACGGTGAGTCGCATTCTGCGGTCACTTATCGAGCACTGGCTGGCTGCCAATGCAGAGGGATCTGCGGGCCAGTCCTCATCCTCGTAGTTTGTCCGCCGCAAACGCATGTCTGTTCGACAAGTAGCACAACGACGCGGCTTGTGGTATACTAGGGGGGATCGAACTCTATTTTCCCTGCTTGTTGGCTGCGAGGGGCTGATGCGAGAGGCAAAGGCTTGGCAAGGCGCGGCACAGATAGACGGTTTGGCAGACTGGATCGCTCACCATAGACTGGTGACGCCAGCCCTGTTCCTGTTGGAGGTTAACAAGCCGTTCAGTTTTCTCGGTAGCCAGGCACTGTGGATGCTCCAGCCCCTGCTGGGGCCGGCAATGGGCTATGATCGGGTGGCAGTCTGGGCGCGGTTGCTGGAAGATCGAGCCAGCGTGGACCGTCTGCTCGAGCGTTTGGCGTCGCGCCGGAGCAGCAGTGACGGACCTGCTCTGGTGGATGACACCCTGTCCTGAGGCGGCGTGCCTGGAGGGCTGTCAAGTATGATCGAACCAGATGTTCTTGGCATAGAATCTGTCATAGCGATTCTAATCGTTTTGATCAGCGTGCCGCTATTCTTTTACGCGCATGCTCGTGCCCGCGCGGGGCACAGGCCACGTCTGCGACCTTTGCCGGCGTTTGATCAGCTCTCTGGACTGAGCGGCCGGGCTGCGGAGAGTGGCCGGGCGTTGCACGTTGGGCTGGGGACGGGCGGCATATCTGGACCGGACACCGCTGTTTCTTTGGCGGGCCTGACTGTGCTGACACATCTGGCCGATCAGGCTGTGGCCTGCGAAGCGTGCCTCGTCGTCACCGTCGCCGATCCCACCCTGTTGCCAGCGGCCCAGGAGGTCCTGCGGCAGGCCTATGCGCGGCGAGGCAAGTCTGACGTTTTCTCTCCGGCCCAGGTGCGGCTGTTGGCTCCAGACCCGACTGCCTATGCAGCCGGCGTCATGGGCATCCTGGAAGGCGAAAACCCTTTGGCCAGCGTCACGGTTGGTGCTTTTGGGGACGAGTATCTACTCATTGGGGAAACGGGTGCGAAAAGAGAGATTGAGCAGGTAGCGGGTACCGACGACCCGGCAGCCTTGACTTTTATGCACCTGACGGCCGATGAGACGCTGATTGGAGAAGAGATATTCGCTGCTGGTGCATACCTGCAGGGCACCCCCCAGTCAGTCGCGGGTCTCATGGTCCAGGACTGGTGGCGATACCTCGTCGTCCTTTTCATCATCGCTGGCGTCCTGTGGCACACGTTATTGTAGATGCTTGTCCAAGGAGACATTTCTGTGGAACGCAGGTTTCGCCTCGGCTCATTTCTTCTGGTGGGAACGGCTGGCGGTTTTGGCCTGGTCGTTTTCTTGAGCTACCTGGTGCCTGGCATGGACGCCATTCAAGCAGCCTTGGTTGACTGGGCGGTCATCGTTGGTACCATGTCCCTGGTCTTTCTGGGTGGCCTGAACGTGCTGGCCGTTCATTGGGACAAGATCCGCCACTTGGAAAAAGGTTGGGTGTATAGTCTCTTTCTGTGGTTGGGATTCGGGGTCATGTTGGGCACTGGTTTCGTGGAAGGGCCCGACGGCGAGTTGATTAGCCTGATCTTCAAGCACGTGCAGTTTCCTCTGCAGGCGACTATCTTTTCGCTGTTGGCATTCTTTGTCGCCACGGCGGCCTACCGGGCGTTTCGCGTGAGGAGTCTGGAATCGCTGGCTTTTCTTCTTGTTGCGGTCGTCGTTTTGTTGGGCCAGATCCCCGGCTGGGGCCTGGACGCCCTGAGAGAGACGCTTCCGTGGGCCAGAGCATGGATTCTTAGCGTGATGTCCCTGGGCGGTGCGCGCGGTATCCTGTTGGGTGTGGCGCTAGGGACCATCGTGGTTGGCCTTCGATTGTTGATCGGCATTGACCGTCCTTACACCGACTAGTGCGCTGTGAGCAGGGCCTATTGGGCAGCGAATGGAGCGATTTCTCATGATTCACTGTCCGCATTGTGGAGCAGCAAACGCAGACGACGCCAAGCTATGTAGCGCTTGTGGACAATCTCTGCCTGCGCTGACGGCAGGCAGGGTCAGATGTCCCATGTGTGGTGTGGAGAACGATTCGAGCACCGCGTTCTGTGGCGAGTGCGGCGCGCGCCTGAGACCTGTCTCCTCAATCACTACTGAAGCGGAACCGACGCAGCGTGCGCCGAGCGACGGCCTCTCTCCGCCTGAAGAGCCAACTGGCGAGCTCGACCTATCGTCGCTGCCGGGTGCCCCCGGTGGGATTCCTGAGGAGGTGCCGCCCTGGCTTGAGCAACTCCTCGTCACGCATGGTCTGGTGGAGCCAGAAGAGGAGGAGATCGAACCTCTCCATCTCCGTCGAGTGGCCGAACCCGATCGGGAACGTGAGCTCGCAGAGGAGCCTGTGCCTCTGGCCGAGACTGACACTGAAGAGTGGCTGTCTGCCATGCGAGAGTCTGCTGAGGAACCGGCTTCAGTCGAACCGGAAGAAGTGGAAGAGACAGAGGTCGTCGATTGGTTGGATGCCCTTCGTTCTGAAGGTGAACCTTGGGAGCCCGAGACGGAAGAAGCTGAAGAAACTGCTTTGCCCCTGGATGAAGACACGTCTGATTGGCTAAGGAGCCTTCGCGAACCCGGGGCCGAAATCGCGGTCGAATCCCCCGAGACAGACCTGGAGGAAGAAGGGCTTCCCGATTGGCTGCGTGAGCTGGGCGCGCCGGGAGCAGAAGAGGAGTCTCCTCTCCCCGAGGAACTGCCCCTGGCCGAGACGCCTGTGGCCGAGGAGGAAGATCTTCCCGACTGGCTGCGTGAGCTGGGCGCGCCGGGAGCAGAATGGGAGGAGTCGTCCTTGGCCGAGACACCTGTGGCTGAGGAGGAAGCTCTCCCCGATTGGTTGCGCGAACTGGGCGGACCGAGCGAAGCGGAAGAGTCCCCTCTTCTCGAGGAGCCGCCCTTTGTCGAGACGCCTGTGGCCGAGGAGGAAAAGCCTTCTGCCGTCGAGGTGCCACCATTGGTCGAGTCGCCCGAGGTTCCCGTCACGGATGAGGAGGAACTCCCTCCCTGGCTGGTTGAGTTGCGAGA
>Ga0180438_10006005_pt1 | contig 16618 bp, 8 predicted proteins | sample SS_ome_12_FD_132455 | JGI IMG/M metagenome (GOLD analysis project Ga0180438, IMG submission 132455) | Hypersaline lake sediment archaeal communities from the Salton Sea, California, USA - SS_3_D_2 metaG | ecosystem: Environmental > Aquatic > Non-marine Saline and Alkaline > Hypersaline >...
CAAACCCAATCAAAGCCCGATCAAAGCCGATTTGCTGGATGCTCTAATGAACGTAAGCTCATGTATAACAAACCATTATGAAAAAAAATAACTCCCAACACGCCGCAAGAACAAACCCAATCAACCCCAATCTCAACCCCTGCGCCCGAATCCATCAAAAACCACCACCCCCCAGCCATCCCGCCCAATAGATATTTTTGCAGGTAACTAAAGCTCTTGTCGCGTTTGAAGCAATGACGCACCTTTTCCAGGAACTCAGCCGACGCTGGTTCAAACGAAGCCAACTCTTCATAATTCATAACCAAACTCTCCAAATTATATGTCTTTGAAGAGTTCATCCGCTATGCCCTATATGATTCTTCTGCATTTTTAGCGCTGTCATACTACGACAATTGAATAGTCGGCAAGTTGTAAAACCCAACAGAGACTGTTGTATGACTGTTTTTATTCTATTAGCGAAAAAGTTAAGAGATATACCAAAAGCATACTTACTGACTGATGAACTGCAAGGCCGATTTTGCCAACAACCCGGTCGGTGACGACGTGTTTTTCTGGTCCGGTAAAGAGCCCTGCCATTGTGTACCTTCGTACAGACCTGTTGCATATCCTCGGAGTTGATGTTGATGTCGGCGCACACCGCTGCTATTCACCAATCTCTGTGAGCCAACACTCGGCAAGAACCTGCAAATCCCGTTCGTTGACGATGCCGTCACCCCCAGGCTCAGGTGCAATGTCCGCTGAGAGATTGTCTGTAGAATGCCCCCACTGCACGCCCAATATTGCGAAGTCCGCCGAGTCAACGCTCCCGTCTTTATTAATGTCGCCATGCTTGAGTCTTGCAGCATAACCGGTAATCGCGAAGTTCCACGAGCTATCATCCCATTCGGTCCCAAGCCTCCCGTGGCCATCGTAGGCCACAAAATCCCACCACTGACCGGAAGCATCTTTATAAAAGCTCTCATTAACACCGGCAGCCGAGTAAACATCATATGGTGGGCCAGTGATTGTACCCATCGCCCGTGACACGCTTGATGTATCAAACTTGTAAGAATTGTCCCAGGTTTCTTCCGTGTAGTATACGTCTTGCGGCGCTTCGGAAATCGGCCCCATCGCCGTTTCCACCACGAATGACGCATCAAAGGCATGGCCGCCTTTGTCGACTTCCATCGCTATGAAAAACACCTGGCCAGTGTCCAGCACCACCACATCGTCAAGCTCAACCTTGTGAAAACCCGGCCTTGCCATAGTTCCACTGATCTGGGTGACTGCAGCACTGCTCAGATCATCCCTATGAATTCGCACTGTATAACTGACATCCTCCGCTATAGTGTAGAAACCAACCGATTTGAGGCGCTCACTTTGTTCAGCTACAAAACGGTTGGCCGCAGCCGCTATAGCGGGATCGCCACTTGTATCATACTGCCAGCCGTGCAGCGAGTGACTGTAAATCGCATCGAAGCTGACCTTGTCAACGTCACGAAACGTTACTCCACCCATTTCCGGATGCCGGGCCGTATGCTTGTCGTAGTAAGAAATCCAGAAATGGCCATCGCCGTATTCGCCCCAACTGTCTCCCCAACTGTTCCTGCACAGCCATGCACCGTTAAACTCTGCTTGCGTAGCTTTGTCGTCGTCCCAGCCTACAATAGCAACTGCGTGATTAGGCAGATTCTCGTCATCCACAGGCTGGTAGTGTGTGCCCTCACTGTAAAAACCTCCCCCCCAATACATACAGGTCCCGACGGAACCATAGCTGATAACCGCTTGTTTTATGCGCTGTCGTTTCTCGGCGTCTGTCCCCGACAATGTGTGCCACTCGATGTGACGTGGGATAAAGTAAACGTAGCTGTCGTCGCACTTTGGTATCCCGTCTGTATCCGAATATCCGAATTTCACTCGCTTGGCGGGATAGTCACCCTCGATGATTTCGGTGTTCAGCGTTTCATTGACTGCCCCATGATTGACTAAATATGCCGTCGCGATGCGGTAGTCGCCCCCCAAATGGACTATAAGCCCGTGTGTCCGAGTTGCTAACGGTTCATCCGTATTGCTACCGGGAAAAGGAGGTCCCTGGCCTGTGAACCAACTATTACTCGGAATCTCATCACCGTCCATGCCCTTCCGGGTAAACCCGCTGAACTTATCAAGATGATATTCAGCCAAATCCGCCTCGCCCACCATGTCTGCCGCTGCCCAATTACCTGTAACGGTAAGATTGCTCTCCATTGCCGCGGTAGTGCCAAAAATCCAGCATGTTCCCCACGATTGGTCCCGCACCGCCGTCGTGTAATCTGTTGTACCGTCACCGTAGTAATCCCTGAGGTCAAACCTCGCATCGGTTTGGCTCGGCTGACCCAACAGACAAGCCGGTACGATCAGGTTAATCACAATAATTCCAACAAAGGACCTCACCATCCCGCTCCGGAAAACAGCCCCCTGTTCTCAAAAGCATATTATACCAAAGATTTCTGTGGCTCTCACCGGATTTCGTGTGAAGGGCGTAAAGAAATCGCGGCGGCTGGCGGTCTAAAACCACGGCGCCGCGCGGTCGTCACGCCTCTTCCACAACTTCCAGCCCCAGGGCTTTGCCAAATTCGATCAGCGGCTCCTTTACGTCGCCGAAAACTGTTACCCGGTGCCAACCGAAGATGTCCCACTGATCGAACAGCTTGCCGATATCGCCCCGGACTTCGCCTACCAATTGGGTGCGGCAGCCTCGAGGGGCGTCAAGGTTGCCAACCGACTTAGCCTGGTGGATGACCATGGTCTTGCGGGCGAAATTGGTACGGAACGACGTCGTCATATAGCCCGCAGGCAGGAACGACTGCGCGCAGGTCCCCCGTGGGTCGAGGTCGTGGAGCGTCCGGATGCGATACATGTTCGATGGCCCTTCGGGGCCAAAGGCCTTGGTCGTGGCCACGCAGTGGGCGTAAACGATCTGGTTCTTCGCCGTATCGAGCACCGGATCGGAGACGTAGCCCGGTCGGCCTGTGAGGACTCGGGCCATTAGCATACTCAAGGTGTCGTCGGGCATGGCCTCACAGACTCCGTGTCCACCGTCATTAAGCAGTTGCATGAACCCAAGGCATGGATATGCCGGGAGTTTCCCTGCATTAAATCCCCCGAGACAATTCATGGTGACCGTATCGGTGTCGTAGCGCTTGAGCAACTCGAGTGTGGCCAGATAGACCGCGCCGGCCTTGCGAATATACTCGGGCGTGGGTTCGACGACCTTGTCAGCCTTTTTAGTCCACCGGTCGGCCCATTCAGCCGCTTGATTCGGACCGACCTGCTCGTAGAGTGCGTTGAACTCCTCGAACCCGATGTAGATACCCTCGGCACCGAGGAAATCTTGCTTTTGGCCCGGCTTGCCACGGCCAACAATCAAGAACCGCGAGTTTTTGAACCGCTTGACGGCCTGACCGATTTGGGTAAGCTTGACGGCGTCTTCAATGCACTTCATCTGACCGACCGACGCGAAGGTTTTCCGGTACACGTCCCGGCACCTTCGGGCGAATGCGTCAGGCATGGTGCCAGGCTTAAGCTCCGCAAAGCAGCGCGCCACGGCCACCAAATCGTCCATCCGTGTGGTCGCTACGCCGCAGGCCGGAATGCTCTCCCCGCAAAGCCTGCTGTAACCGACCAGGAAGACGCCTGAACCGCCCAAGTATTCATCAGCCACAACCATCGGCTTGCCAAGTTTGCCGATCGCTGTGATGGCGCCGGTGAGAGACCAGGTCAGGGTGAGGGTATAAACCAGATAGCCGTCGAGTTGGTCCTTCATTGACGCCGCCTCTTGCACCTCATTCCGGTCGCGAACCACTATCGGTATGAACTCAACTTTGCGGCAGGCCTCTTTCAGCACCGTCAGGATTTCTTTCTCGCGGGCTTCCACGTCAAATTGCGGGTGCGGCCAACTCGCGCCGGCCTTCGACAAGAAGACCAGGCCGACCCGAACCGTTTTATCAGCAGGTTTGTCAACGGCGCTTGTCTGCGAAACCGTCCAGCCCCCTGTTGCCAGGGCTATCCCGCAGCACTTGACGAAGTCGCGTCTGGTGACCCCATGATGGCAACCGAAACATGAACAATGGTGATTTGAATGCGTCACGGGAACGTTATGAACGATAGGCCTTTCTTTCATAGCTTTTCCTCACTATTTGCAGGATAGTCGTTGGCGGTAACATGCACGGCGGAAGTAGTCCGCTCGCCGGTATTATACTCCAAAACTCAAAATCGCTGCAATATCATTTTAGATACGGCTAAATGAATTGTTTCCGTTTACGGGTGGCAGCCTTGTGCACACTGCGGCGGATAGCGGCATGACCTTCTATCCAAATATTAGAATGCGTGGTTTTGCAGGCTGTATGGGAATTGACGTTAAATTAACAGTGACAATGATTTACGATGCTGGCAGAGAATCAGGCGAAAATCGCAAGAAAGGTGGATACGATCACTTTCGTGCGCCCTTGTGTGCGAGGCCGGTTCTCGTATGCCGGCAAGACCTATCCAGACAACTTAATCTCCCAGGAAAATTTGCTGCGGCAAAATACGGCGATACCGCGCCGGGAAGAGAAGAATCGCGTTTTTTCCAGAGAAAGCTTGCATTATAGGGCATTTCGTGGTATAGTTGGTGGTTGGAGCGTCCGGGATTACTTCCACATCGCGTGCGAAAATCGCTGAGCATACGGTTGAACGGTAATTACAAGGAGAAATGTTATGACCAAGAAATTGATTCTGCCGGCAATTGTAGTTTCCGTTTTTGCAGGCTGTCGCGGGCATCCTGCTCGATGCAGGAAGTCCATTTATTGCCTCTTGTAAGTGACAAGTCTAACGTCCTGAAATAGGAGAGAAATGTGAAAACAATGAGCAATATCACGAAGAGAATTGTGCTGCTCGCTGTTTGCGCATCTGTGGTCTCGGCTCTATGTGGAGACGTCTGGGCGAATTCTTCTTTAAGAGTGGATTTCGAGTCAAGCACACGAGGGCCCAGTCTTGGCAGCCCCGCAGGCTGGAGCAGTTTCAACGATGTTGACATAACAAATGGTGACACGGCATCGGTGACTTTCGGTGATATCACCGTCAGCATTACAAACGAGAATACAAACAGAAACGGCGGGTTGAACCTGCACTTTTCCAGTTGGATCGATCCGCCTTACAGTCCGTCCGGTCCTCTGGCCGGGCTTATTCAGGACCACTTGTACGTGCACGACTCCGAATCAGGGGACCGTGTAAAGATCAGAGTAAATATAAGCGGTCTTTATACAGACCAGCCTTATCAAGTGACCACCTGGCACAACTCAGGATACTCTCACCTTGCCGCCCCTGCAAGAATTGATATTTACGCAGGGGACGATCTGGTTGTGGATGATCTTCAGCAAAGTCTTGCCGCATCGAACAGCGATGCCGCGTCGAAAGCTGTTTTTACCGCTATTGCGGATGCAGAGGGTAATATTACGCTCGATTTTGTGGCATGCAACACTACGAGCGGAGGCGCCTGGGAGAGCAACAACGTGGTGATAAACGGTTTTGAGCTGGTACCCCATCCCACTGCGACCTCTATCGTATTTGCCGAGCATGATTCCAGCGAACTGGAGTGGGTCGGGACCGCCGCGGTGGTCGATGTTTTACTGGTGAATCCACAGGCCGGGCAGAGTTACACGGTTGACTATGCCGCTATCGGCGGGACGGCGAGGGATGGTGTGGACTACAGCCTTGCGCCCGGGACACTTACGTTTAATCCGGGCGAAACCACTAAAACCATTAGTATCGATATCACCAATGATGGCTTGGATGAGTCTGATGAGACAATCATTCTGGAATTGTCGAATCCAACCGGCCCGGGTGTGTACGTCTTCAACGCCCGTCATACGTACACGATTGTAGATCCCAGGCCGGAGATTTCTTTTGCCGCGGAATCGAGCAGCGGTATAGAGGACGGAAGGCCGGTATTTATTGAGGTGGTTTTGTCCAACCCCTATCCCGAGACGGTCGCAATCGACTACGCTGCCACGGGCGGCACGGCCACAAACGGGGCCGATTATGACCTTCCACCGGGAACGCTAACCTTCGCTCCGGGTGTGGTGAGTCAGCACATCACTTTTATAGTGGTCAATGACTGGCAATGGGAGCCGGAGACCATTGTCCTGACGTTGTCTAATCCCGCCGAGCCCGGCCAGATGGGCGCTATCACACAGCACACCTACACTATCGGCGACAAGGGCGGCCTTCAATGGGACGGAAAGACCTGGTACTACTCCGAGCTACCTTCCCGGATATTCATCAACAGCGACGGCGACCTTGAGTGGGCTCCGATAGCAGGTGGCCAGTTTATTACAAGGATTCAGGAGCAGCGTCTCAGCCAGACCGGGGACGCGGTGGAAATGTCTTACATCTGGATGACTGACGGCCTCCATGAGTGTTCGGACTGTTTTGACTGTGATGCTTATTGCTTTGATTGGGACATCACTTGCATTGCCGGAACAGGGGATATGCGCGTTGGTCTGTTTGAAGCCGACGGCGAATTTGTGGAAGAATCCGGATTACAGGCGGGAAACGAGATCATTCGCGGCTACAAAGGCTACAACTTCCGCTTCGGACCTAACATGGTGGAAGGCCCCAACCGCTGGGTGGATTGCACCGGCGAAGTGCACAAGACCGGGTATTTTGTAAAGACCGACCCTGATACCGATGCTCTCATGCGTGCAAACGAGAATCTGATGGACTACATCGACGGTTTTGAGCTGGACCCCGGCGAGTATTCTCTGTTTACGATCCGGCTTGAACGAACATCTTCGAGCTGTGTGAAACTGTCGATTACACTCAACGGCAAAACGCAAAGCGACACCGACTGCTCGCCCAGCGACCAGCCTCAGAAGATAAACGTTTTTGCCGTCTATATGCGCAACGGCAGGGATTATACCCGGGTTGTGCTCCGGGCCCCCCGTGAGGCAGTAACATCGGCACCGGGTCCGACCAACGGCGCCGAGGAGATACCGACAGACGTCATGCTTTCCTGGAGAGGCGGCACCGAAGCGACCTCGCACGATGTTTACTTCGGCGGCAGTTTCGCGGCGGTAAACAACGCTACGCGTTCGTCCGGCGAATACAAGGGCAATCAACAGGCGGAAATCTTCGATCCGTCATGCCTCGAACGCGGCGGTACTTACTACTGGCGTGTCGACGACGTGACAGAAAGCGGGACGGTCAAGGGGCCGGTGTGGAGCTTTACGACATTACCATGCGCTGCCTTTGAGAGTTTCGAGGCATACGAGAATTCGGATGCACTGGAGGCCGACTGGCCTGCCGGCGGCTGGGCCTGGGTCGAGCTTGCAGGCGAGCACAGGAGCGGCGGCAAGTCACTCGAATTGGACTACTACAACAGAAATGTCGGCGGCGGAGCGTACAGCGAGGCTACCCGGACATTTGAGCAGCCCCAAAACTGGAGCGGCGGCAGTTCTGCGGGTTTCTATTTCAAAGGGCTGCCGAGCAACCAGAATGACAAGCTGTACCTTGTGCTGGAGGATACAGCCGGCGCCACAGCTTCTTACAGCGGCGGGGTAAGCAATCTTTGCAGCGAGAATTGGCAGTTATGGAGCGCCTCGTTCGAGCATTTCGGAGGAGTTGACTTAGGTTCGGTAAGAAAGCTGACAATAGGTGTCGGGGACAGAAACGGCTCGCCGAGCAGTGCGTCGGGCATCCTGTACGTCGATGACCTTGGCTTGTGCGGCGGCGGCTGTGAGCAGGCAGGATGCATTTGTCCGGGCGATGTGAACACCGACAGCCAGGTGGACCTCGAGGACCTCCAGGCTATCGCGGGCGTCCTGCTCGATGCAGGCAGTCCGTTTATCGCAGCAGTTCCTCCGGCGCCGATATGCGCCGACATCAACGGCGACAGCCAGGCCGACCTCGACGACCTCCAGGCCGTCGCGGGAATCCTCCTGAACGCCGGCAGCCCGTTCATTGTGCCGTGTGAGTAACAACTTGGGCGATGACATCGGATAACAAATCGGGGCCCGTGCTGATTTGTCGCGGACCCCGTTGATTTTTCAAAACCGCCTTAAAGAATTGTCGGCATCATCCGGCGCAGCCTTGTGCACACTGCGACGGATACTTGAATCCGGAAAAAAACCGCAAGACAACCAACCATAAGAAAAGAACCGCTCTGATGGAGGATTACTTGGAGCGGACACGTAGACAGATTGAACCTTCGACCCTCAGGTCGGCTACGCACTTCATGTCATGAAGCAGTTCATCACCGTTGTCGGAGACATATATGCAGATCGTGTCACGTACAAGCGCTGCCAACGGTTCTATCAGTAGTGTGCCGAAATAAACCTTTCCTTGTTGTTAACATACGAAAGCCTTCATTCATCTTCAACGCCTGCCTCAGACAATAATGGGCCCGACATTTTCCGTAGAACCTCAGCTTATATTCGTTCCCGCATGCTCAGTATCCTGTAATACCACTTTTCCGGCAAAAACGCAGGCCCTCAAAAACGTCTTTTCTTGCCGGATGTTTTCTCCAGGAGCGTAAATCTCAGGCAGGACGCAATTGGGCATCGTTGTCCCTGTTGTAAGGAACACGGTCCAAAACGGCCACATGCCGAAAAACTGAAGCTTCACAAGGAGGTTGCGGTCCCTGTGTTCTGAATACACGGTCGTCCGTGCGAACGACATAGAATGCTTATTCTCCGAATTACTACGGGTTAGGGATAGGATTCATCCACTGCGGCCAATCGGGCAATTCCTGGTATTCTCCGCGGTGATAGGGCCAGCCGCGATACCAGTCAAGGGTCCACAGTTCCTTTATAGTAACCTTTCTTACGCTCCAGTCGAGAAAAAGACTGTTTACAGTATATGCCGGATGCCGGTTAAGGGAGAAGCCCCTCATTTCATGGATGTCCATGGGTTGGGAATAATAGATTTCGCCGTCGTATTCCGGAGGGTCATCCTCGGGAAGCGGGACACCGCCCTCGCGGGCGCAATCGAGCAGTACCGGAGCGTTATTGATGCCCTTGTGGTGTACGGTGAGCCAATCGGTTTCAGGCGATGTTTGCGCGCAGCCTGTGCCGCCAACGTGGGCATTGCAACCATAGCTGCCCAAAATATCCTTCTCGATCGTCTCATCTTTCCCGGGGATATTCACGGGGAACTCGACGGCGACGTCATACCAGGCATGCAACTTGCCGCCCCTTCGGGAGCCGTCATTTTCATCCGTGCTGCCGGGTATGTTCCCTTTCTTTCTGGCGCACGGGCAGAGCAGCAGCTTTTCTTCCTTGTAGCACCTGTACAAATCGAGTAACCAGTCAGGGGGCAGCCTGTCGTTGTTGTCACCAGCGTAGACTTCGTAGCAAATGCTCCACTGCTTCAAGGTGGACTGGCATATTGTTGCCTGGGCCTGTCTTTTCACCATGCCCAGGGCGGGCATCATTATCGACATTAACAGGGCAATGATGGAAATTACCACCAGAAGCTCTATCAGGGTAAAACCTTTCTCCGCTTTGTTGACTGACATATTGCTGTAGCTATCCCGTGTTATATCAGTTTCGACGTGTATATGATTATCAAAGAACCTGTCAAATTCACCGTTTTCCATGTTCCATTATACGCTCCACTCTGCAGCAGCGACAGGTTAAGGCCAGCGTGCGTCAGAGAGCCAGTTTCCCGCCATGATAGCCAGGTCCTTCAGGTCGATCACGTGGTCGGTTTTATTGAGGTTGGCCCGGACCCTGGATGGGATGGGAATATCGGCCCCGCTGCCGCTGGCCAATCCAAGAACCTCGGCCTGAGAAAGTGCATAGTCGTAGATTCGAAAATCGTCAACCAGTCCCGTGTATTGATCATGCCATTCATCCGTTGCCGCGCCGATCCTGGCCAGGTCCACGGGCAAATTAATAGGCGCGGTGCTGTGTGCTTCGGCCACGATTTTTCCATCAAGATATATCCTGATATACTCCCGGTCGTTGTTCTTGACAAAGGCATAGTGTCGCCACGAATGTGCCCAGTCCTGCTCCTGGGCCTGATAGAAGGCTTCCTGCTTCGAATCTCGGAAACGAACATGACCGCTGGGCCATGCCGTCTCGATTCCCAGAATTCGCTCGTATTGCTCACCGGGTCCGCCGTGCATGTCGAAAATATGGTGGGACGGCTCGGGCATCGTCGTCGGGTCCTCCCAATTGACCCATAACGAAACTGTCATTTGATTGGTAACCGTGCTGAAGACCTCATTAGGTACTTCGATGGCATAGCCATAGAGGAACGTGTCAAACATAATGCACCCGCCGAATTTCCCCTCCGGCTTCCACGATGCTTCATCGGCGCTGCTGTTTGCGTCCCCCACCGTCAGAACACCGTCGAAGTTGTTTCCGGACGAGTCACCAATGTCGCTGCCGCTCGTCTCGTCAAACTCGTACCAGAGCCGCAAATTTGCCGGATTGGGAGTGACTCCCTCTACAAAGTCATTTTCCATCCAGCATTTTCCAACAAGTCCGAAGTCCTCGAAATTGATAATGCAATCATCATTCAAGTCACCAGGCGGCGCGTCTTCGGGAACACAGATGGTCGGATAAAGTCTGATATCATCGATGAACAGGTAACCGGTGCTGCCGGAAGATGACCCGTCCGGTGTGCCCACCCCGACAGCAAATTTCTTCACGGCGGCCAGGTCAACGCCCGCATCGCTGAAGTCCTTCAGATCGATCCTCCATTCCAGCCATTCCTCGCTCTTGAGATCATTGTCATCGCCGTCGTATGTCACCATCGCACGGTTGTGTAGATTATCCTCAACGGCTGCATACAGGGTGTCGGCGCTATTTGACGCCTCCCCGAGAAAGAACAATGCCATCGACTTGATTTGGCCTTTTGTCCAGTCCTGCACCTCGGGGAATGTTCGTTCTACTGCGGAATGCTTATACGGAGAGATGTTGTAATAAATCAACGTCATGGACTGTATACCATCATGATATTTATGGTACAGAATATGCGGTCCTGACCGCTTTGTTGAAAGTTCGAGCCATGTGCCGCCAACTGCGGTCCATGCCTCCGACAACTCGTCGGGGTCGGTGTAGCTCTCGATATCATCGACGACCAGGTAATCACTCACGTTGAAGCTCCATACGGCGCCTTTGATATTCTTTCCGGCGCTGAGTTCGTCGATGCGCCAGTAGTACCTATGCCCGAAGGTCAAAACACCCGGCGAATACGTGTTGGAGCTTTGGTTCCCCTTGAAAGCGCTTGTACCGACAGGCATCGAATTATCTGCATTGTAGACCTCCTCATAAGTGCCGCCGAAGTAGACATCGTGCGATTGCGCCCCTTGTCCCGATGTCCAGGTGAGCGAGACTTCGATCGGGGTATTGCCCTGATCCTTGGGGCTGGGATTGTACGCGCTTCCGACTGTTGTAAATTTCCAAATCCAGCCTTTCGTCACGCTGCCACCGGCGACCTCATCGATTCGCCAATAGTAGGTTTTCCCCATTTCGAGGTCTTGTTCCGGATCATAACTGGTGCCCGTCGTGTTCGCCTTGTAGACGCTCGTTCCGAGGGGAAGGGAGTTGTCGGCGTTGTCGATATCATCGCGGCTGTCACCGAAGTAGACATCATAGCTTGTTGCCAAAGGGTTGACCGTCCAATTCAAAACAATGTCGACAGGTACGTTTATCTCGCCGTTGTCGGGGGTGGGTACCAGACCCGGCTTCGCAGAAAGCCTGTAATAATAAATGTCGTCGCTTTCGACGATCCATTCGACGACGAGTTCAACATAACCCGGCGCCAGCTCGACGACCCCTCCGTGGTCGATATAACCCTGCGGGTCATTCTCTTCATTCCGCACCTGATATATCCCGCCGCCGACAATAAAATGCGGTTCACGAAGGTAGTTGAGTTCGAAGCTGTTGCAGTCGAATACTCCGCCGTTGAGATAGAGATACGAAGGCCCCCAGTCATCCCCAAACTTAATCTCGTCCTCAACATTGAATTTGGCAAGGCCGCCGTTAACGATAATGGCGGCATCGTTCACGTTTAGCCTCTCATGAGTGTAGGTTATGGTACCCCCGTTTACTATGAGTTCGGCGCCGCCGCTCATTTGACCGAGACCCGTTACGGAGAGGTTTCCGGTCGGCCCGATCTCAAGGACATCACCCGCTGCGAGCGTGAAACCCCCCTCCCATGTCTGCGTGTTGTTGATAATAATATGGCCGGCGGATGCGGCCCCGGTCACAACAAGCACCGTTACAAGGCTCAAAAGGATTTGAAGCTTCATCATTCTTCTCCTCATTTTACAAGAAAAGTTTTCGTGCCCGAACAGCCACGGCAAAACAGTTCGCTTCTTGTCAAACCCTCCCGGAACTTGCCGCTAATCTTCGCCATATGCGCAACCGTTTGTATAAGCGCATACGCAAATTACACTGCGCATTATAACTCTTAGCGTCCCATAAAGCAAGTTTTTTCTAGCCGTCCCAAAAAGTTGCCCCGGTGTGCTGGGACAACTTTCAGGACGATGCCAGACTTTCTTGAAACGAACCTGATTTCAAATCGTTCTTTTTCTGCACTTACCAGGGCTGTCATTCGCACGGTGCAATAAACGGACTTCCTGCTTCGAGTAAAATGCCCGCCACCAACTGCAAATCGTCAAGGTCCACCTGTCCGTCCTCGTTGATGTCGGCGCAATCGCCTTCGGCCGCGGGGACAATGAACGGGCTTCCTGCCTGCAGCAACACCCCTGCCACAGCCTGCAAATCTTCGAGGTCTACCTGCCCATCCTCGGTCAAGTCACCCGGGCATGGGCAGCCCTTCGAAACCGCCGAGACCGTGATGTCGATCCGTGCTGTTGCTTCTTTTCGCATCCATACAACCAGCGAAGCAACTTCGTCGGCTGTTTTCTCGATGCCCTGGCGGAAGTCTCCAACCTCCTGCCCGTCGACGGTCAAGGCCGCTTCAGTATCCCAGTTCTCGATTACAAAGCAGGGATTATAAGCCGGTGACTGAGGCGATGAGTTCATCGTAAACTGAAGTTCCGTTGCCTGTTCCGAATCACGCCTTATCTTGTATGCACGTTCGGTCTTGTCGTATGAACCTCCGGAAAAACCTGCACTGTTGATTTTCAGGGCCGGGGCGTATTGCCAGGACCTTGCCAGCGGAATCAGGTTGTTCACATTCCGGGCCTCGTCGGCATCGACCATGCCGTAGAGCATGATCTTGGTCCTTCTCTTATCCTGGAGGTGCTCATAGTCTTTCCATTTTATGTGCAGAGTCGAGCAGTGGGCCGGATACCGCTTCCAGAACATCCTGTAACAGTGAGTGCCCGGGTCCTCGCCCCAGCCGCCCATGCCCACGTCCTCTCTGGGCCAGGCGGGCCAGTCGTCATAGTGGTTGAAAGGCCTGCAATCATGAGCCTCGACCGGATCGTGTTGCGTTGAAGTGCCTTCAAAAACGGTAAGCGGAACGGTACTGCCCTTCATTCTCACAACCATGATAGGACGATTGGCCGAGTCGTCGAAATCACCGGGCGAGCCGCCGTTTCTGTCCTGCCACACCCAGTCCTTTTTGCTGCCGTCGTAGTTGGTCATCGAAAGGGCGTTCCAGTGCATGCAGTCCTCCGGAACCGTGCCCGGATTGGTGATCGGAATCATCTCGTGGAACTCTATATGCGGGTCTTCCTGATCCGAATTGCCCGTCCGCCGGCTCCATACCGTGACCTTACGTACGCTTATGGCGTCGGGGTATATCGTGAAGTATTCGTTGGCCCAGTCGCCCCATATATCGCCACCACTGTTATTCCGCTCGTAGGTCAGATGACATGGCGCGTAACGCCATTGCACAATCGCTCGGGCGGCGTTGCTCGAGATAATCCGCACGTGTGAAAACCGGCATTCCCAGTCGGACATCGGCTCGAGATACCTCTCGATGCCCCATTCACTGCCGCGGCGCTCGATAAATTCCGTTCCGTACCAGTTGGAATGGTTTGGCGTTTCGCTGGTGTCGGTCGCCCAGTGCGGGTTGTAGTTCGTGCCCCGCCAGAAGACAAATCTGTGGGCGTTGTCGTCAAACTGGACGACGACGTCGGCGTGTTCACCGACCCGCCATGGTTCGTCGAAGCGGTTGTTAAACGGAAGGCGCGTGTAATATGCCCCAAACGGTCCCGGTTCGACAGAGCCTAACGGCAAAGGCGGTGCATCGTCGAAATTCAGGCTGACGTTGGGAGGCGGGGACCTGTCGACAAACTGGCCGCTGCCCCCGCGGGGGGTAATCGAAATATTCAACGAACCGGCAGACTCTACGCCCAGCCATACTACCAGGTCGGCGCCGTACATGTCGCCGGCATGTCCGACGTAATATATTTTCGGCTTACTGCCGTTGACGGTGACGACTGCGTCGGCATCACCCCAGTTCTTCAGAACAATCACAGGGTCATGACTTGACTTGACGCCGCTGGCACTGAGCGTCAGATTCAATGGCGTCGGCGCGCATTTGACATTGCACTGCAGCGTATAACACCTGCGAGTTTCGTCGAAGCCTGCGTCGCTGTAGTCGCCGGAGGTTATCGAAAGGTCAGCCGGATTAAGCCATGTCGCGGCAAGCGGCTCCACGCCTTCGTCGCTCAACAGCAGCGACCTGACTTGCGGCGCTCCATTGGTCCACTGACTCAGGCTCGTGCCCGCTGTGTCTTTGATTGTTCGTATGCAGACGCCGTCCGGATAGACCGTGAAATATTCGTCCACCCAGCCGGTCGTCGAGATATTGCCGCAGTCGCGAGCATAACGCCAGTGGACAATCGCGCGGGCGTCACTGTTCTCGATCAGCCTCACTCGCGAGTACTCATTGACGGTGGTCTCGCAGCCGTTGCGATTTATCTCGACAGGCAAATCCTGCTCGCCGCCATCGGTGGACCACACCGGCAGAAAGCCTTTATTGCGCCGGAAGATTAGCTTATTATCACCGCTGCCAAGCCGAACCATAATATCCGGATGCGGGCCGACCCTTGCGCTGTTGTCGCCGTCGGCGCGGAAGTGGAACGCCCCGCGAAGTATCATTTCGGCATCAGGCAGCTCACATACATCGCCGGTTCCGTCACCGTCACTGTCTATCTGGTCCGGGTTGTAGTCCTCCGGGCAGTTGTCCTGACAATACAGCAAACCATCCTGGTCTGCGTCGGTATCTGGTATGCCGCAGCCACAGATCCCGGGTTCGGTCTTGCCGGGGTCATCGGGGCAGTTGTCGCACACATCGCCCACGCCGTCGCCATCGGCGTCGGCCTGGTCGGCGTTCGAATCGTCAACACAGTTATCGCAGACATCGCCAAGCCCGTCCTGGTCACTGTCAGCCTGGTCGGGATTGGAGTCGTTCGGGCAGTTGTCATCGCAAGTGAAACCGTCCTCGTCAACATCGGCGTCGAGTTTGCCGCAGCCGCAGACCCCGGGTTCGGTCTTGTTCGAATCATTGGGGCAGTTGTCGCAGGCATCGCCCGCACCGTCGCCGTCGCTGTCGGCCTGATCAGGATTGGGCACCTGGGGGCAGTTGTCCGTGTCATTGCCGACTCCGTCCCCGTCTGCATCGAGACAATTGCTGCCGGTCCACACATGATAGCCTTCGCCGTCCACACCATGATAGTTAAGCGGCTCGTTACCGGGTGCCGCCACGACGTGCGTTCCGCCGCACCAGTCGCCGGGAGCGGTTCTCATTCTAAACGTACCGCAACCGACATATATGTTGCCGTCGCGCTCGCAGTTGGAAGCTACACGATCCTCATCGATGGTCATAATCCCACCATAGACGTAGATCGCAGGTTTCTTGCCGAGTCCGACCTCATCGGGAAAATGTAAACCGCCGCCGGGCGAACGAACATACACCTCGCCGCTGTTCACCGTGATGTCACTGTCGTATTCGATGCAGACCCTTCCGTCGTCGAAGTTGGTTCCACCATATATATTCACAGTCCCGCCGTTGACGACAAGGTGTCCGCTGCCTGAGGCTGACTCCCCGATGAACATCCTGCACAGACCGCCCCCGCAGGAACTGCAGTCAGCGGTCCAGGTTTCCCCGGCCTCAACAGTCACGGTCTCGCCGTTCAGGATGCTGTCGGGGCAGATGGTGCCTCCCGCCCAGGCTACCCCGGCCGCTGCCGCCACTAAAACAGCGATAATGACAAATGCTAATTTCCTGTACATCATTTACCTCCTTTTCTTTCTAAACTTAATTTGAGAACCTCTTGTTTCAGCCTGTTCGCCGAAACAAACCCTTTGTTGTTCTTAACAAACATCGACACCCTTACGTCGCACACGCATGCGAAAGCCTTCATTCACTTTTCGACGCTCGCCTCATACAATAATTGAACCGACATTTCCCATAGAACGTCGAATTATATTCGTTCCTCCATATCCTGTCCTATAATACCAAACTTCCGGCAATAATGCAAGGCCCAAACCAGGCAAAACCACAGACCGTTACAAGGGGCGGGCTAAATCCTGTATTGATAAGCCCTTACGACACACAATGAATCTCGAAGGTTTTCAAGAAAGTCCCCCAAAACCACTGCCGAAAACAGCCGCCCAAAGAATTCGGGCAACCGGCGAAGGCCCCTGCCAAAAATAATGCAGTGCGACCAAAAAAGCGGGGCCCGTAC
>Ga0180438_10006006_pt1 | contig 16616 bp, 12 predicted proteins | sample SS_ome_12_FD_132455 | JGI IMG/M metagenome (GOLD analysis project Ga0180438, IMG submission 132455) | Hypersaline lake sediment archaeal communities from the Salton Sea, California, USA - SS_3_D_2 metaG | ecosystem: Environmental > Aquatic > Non-marine Saline and Alkaline > Hypersaline >...
AATTTCGCCGGATCTTGGAAGACTCTTGTCACAGTTCAGGTGCTGCGGCGCGAGGCGTGGCAGAAGATCAAGGGACAATCGCCCCCGGCCGACCCCTGGTGGCACCTGGTGCAGGCGCGGGGCTATGCGCTGTTGGGTGAATCGGAGCGGGCGGAACAGGAATTCGCCGCCGCGGTGGCCGCGGCCCCCGACGACCCCGAAATCTGGATCGCCCGCTCCCGCGTGTTCGAGCAGTTGGGCGATGGCGCCCGCGCAGAGGCCGACCGGAAAAAAGCGATAGAACTCGGCGCCGACATGGAACCGGGCGGCGTGCCGTCTCCCGAGCAGTAGCAGACAACCGTGTGAATGGAATGATGGAATGATGGAATGATGGGGTGATCGAGTGATGGAATGATGAGGTGAAGGAGCGTCGGGGCACATCGGTGCCGAATCCCATCACTCCAATATTCCATTACCCCAACATCCCACGACACGCACCCGCGGCACGCGGGTGTGCCGGAGGAGCCGTAGGGTGGGTCAAGCCCGCCAGGGCGTAGCCCCACCACTGAAGCATTGACGGTGGGGCATCGGCCTGAAGGCCTCGACCCACCCTACCAGATGAAAACAAGCGGCCGGTGAGTCCCCAGCGACCACGACCCGCTACGCGGGTGCCCGACACTCACCGGCCTGGCATCCCCCGGGCGGCAGGTCCGCGCGCCCGGCGGGGGTGTCCAATTTCATTGTATCGGCGGACCAGCTTCGACAAAAGGAGATCTCCAGTGGATCCCATGAAGCGAGTCCTGTTCCTCGTCGTGGCGGTGCTTCTCGCAGGCACAACTGCGAGCGCCAAGCCCCGCGATCCCGCGCCCCCCGAGCCTGACTTCGTGCTCTCGCCGGTGGGCGATGAACCCGGCGCGTCGGGCACAGCGTCCATCAAATGGGAAAAAGGAGACCAGATCGAGGGGGCTCCCCCCGGAGAACACTGGTACCTGGGCGACGTGATCGTCAGTTGCAGGGGCCTGACCCCTGGTGCAACCTACAGAATCGATCGCCACGTAGAGTGGGAATGGTGGCATTGGAATGAGTATGGGCAGTGGGTGTGCGAGCGCGGTTCGTACGTGCGCAACGTTTTCGAGACAACTGCCGACCAAAAGGGCCGGTTGAGAGGCGGCGCTACAGTCTACTTGTCCCCTGACTTTAATCCTGGAACAAAGCGTGACAGGCTCCTGGTCTATCGTGTCGACCCAACCCTCGGCGACGTCCTCGTGCTGCTCAGTGGGTGGCACTCGTTCTATTGAACGACGACGCTCCGGGCCCTGAGTCGTAAGGTGGGTCAAGCCCGCCGGGGCGCAGACCCACGTCCCAGGTTGATGGTGGGTCGTCGGCCTGAAGGCCTCGACCCACCCTACCAGATGAAAACAAGCGGCCGGTGAGTCCCCAGCGACCAACTGACCACTCACCGGCCTGGCATCCCCCGGGCGGCTCGCTCCGCGCGCCCGGCGGGGGTGTCCGATTGCATTGTACCCGCGGACTGGCTTCGGCACAAGGAGGTGATGGCCGACGAGCAACAGATACTAACGCACCGATAGCGGAGCAGGCTGAGGCGCTTATCGGAAAGGTTGTAGATCCAAACTGGAAACGTAACAGAAAGGAACATCGCGATGAAACGTTACTGCTTGTCAGGCATGTTGGCAGTCGCGGCAATCGGCCTGCTTCTTGCTGCCAGTCCGGTCAGTGCGGACGAAGAACTGCCGTTCAAGGCGACCATGGAATGGACAATGATCCCTCCTCCGGGACCGGTATTGACCTTCGCGGGCACGGGCAACGCCACACACGTCGGGTACTGCACGGGAGTGAATACGGTGACCAGTTGGTGGGATCCCGAAAGCCAGGTCTACAGGGCCCACGCGACCCCCACGATTATGGACACCCAGGGCAATCAGATCTTTCTCGACGTGAACCAGGTCTGGAATTGGGCCAAGGGCCGCTGGGAGGGCACGTACGACATCGTCGGTGGCACCGGGAAGTTCGAGGGCGCGAGCGGATACGGGCAGAACAAGGCGAAGCCCACGTCCACGCCGGGCGTCTCGGTCGCCGAGTTCGAGGGGATCATCATCTTCTGACCCTTTTGTAGTCAAAGGATGCCAACAGGGCCGGTGAGGTCCACGGGCGCGACCCACGGCGGCGGTCGCGCGGCCCTCACCGGCCAGCCGCTTTCAAGCGTTACCGCCGCGACCTCCAAGCGCCGGCACGGGCCGACCATCTGACCGTCTCCGGGTCTCCAGGTCAGGGCTTCATCGATGGCCGCCGAGGCGTTGTCTCATGCCCTCGTTGATGATCCGATAATACTCGATCGACGACTTCCAACTCATCCCGCCAATGAGCCCTAGGATCTTCATTGCCGCCTCGGTATGATGGAGCAATTAGGGGTCGAACCGGCTCCCGGTTTCGCCGGCGCCGAGTATATCGCTTCCGATCCGGCGTTGCCAAGCCTTGCCCGGCGGAGGCCGTTGTGAAGCACACTGCGTCTCCGACGATGCCTCGAAGACCGGGCAGGGAGGATGACTGCGCTTCACCAGGCAAACGTGCTGTATTCCCCTGAATAGGCCGTCGGGCGGAAAGGCGAGGAGTCGAATCATGGGTGAGAAGCAGGTTGAATTGAAGAACACGTTCACTTGGCACGAAAAACTGTTCATGCGGGCGGGCGTCGCCGCCCTCGCGGGCATCGGTACTCTCGCCATTTACCGCAGCACTCCAGCGGCAGCTATTGGCTATCTGCTGTTCGTCGGCATCAGCGGGCTGGTTGTGATCTACGATTCCCTTTGTGTTTATTGCCCCTACCCCTTCAAGCATTCGGACTGCCTTTTCTTGCCACATCAGCTCATCACCTCGCTGACGACAATGCGGGCCACTCCCATTCCGCGGTACAAGAATGTACTATCGGCTTTGGCCTTCGGCGGAATCGTGCTGATTCCACAGTACTGGCTTTGGGGGCAGTGGGGCCTGTGCGCTGCGTTCTGGACGTTGACGGTGACCGGTGGCATCGCCGTGCCCTTTCACTTCTGCCGCCGCTGCCGACATCAGCGCTGCCCGATGAATCTGGTGACGCCGGAAACAGAAGCTCAGCGATGATCCAACATGGGACAAACGAGGTCAAGACGGCGGCATTTTCCCCTTCCCGGCAACCGCCATGAAGAGCCCTTCGCATCCGCTTATCAGGATGAGTCCGGCAGCCACAAGCCACAGGAAAATGCGGCCGCGCATCGGGATGTCGAGCCTGCCCCACAACAGCCAGCCGGCAAGCACGACGGCTCCACACAAGTTGATCGCAACGGCACCGGCCAGTCCCAGGCCGACCGGGCCGGGGCGCTTACGATAATGCTCGATTGCCAGGGCCACGGCAATCCCGAGAAGAACGCCACCAAAGATACTCGGATAGAAGGTTGTATCGGTGTTGGGGACGCCGAGCACGTGCACGACGCTCTTCGGAAAAGTCAAAAGCAAAATGCCGAGCACGAAGTTGATCAAAGCGTCAATCAGGAGAATCTTGGACTTCCACATCGGATCACCATCAGTCGTCGTTCTACGGCTCTGGGAGAAGACGTGCGGCGCTCGCGTTGCCGCCAAGAGGAGAATCCCTGAAGGCGTCCACCTGGAAGAGGGGCATCTCCATTCGCATCTTCCGTCGAGCGTGCAACCGCCCCCACCAGCGCTCATAGTAATGCTTTAGGGCTGTCGGTGGAATAGCCCCGACCCCGGCGGTCGAATCACAGTCCGTTCTCTCCAGTCGCCCTTCAAGGAGATACCAAGATGTCGCCGACAGACGTCAACGATTTGCTCGACGTGGTTGCCAAGGTGCTGCTGCGATGCTTGATTTTCGGATTCATCTTGATCCTCTTCTGGGCCGGCTTCTTCGTGCTGGCCGGCAGCGTGGTCTACGACCTGCACGGCAGCATGTTCCATCTGGAGCAGCACGAGCTGAACGTGATCCACTATTGCGGCATAGCTTTCGTCAAGCTGGTTGTGATTTGCTTTTTCTTCTTCCCTTGGGCGGCGATCCGGTTGGTCTTGAGAAGGCGGTAGGGCAACAAGAGTCATGGACCTCCACAATCTGTACGTCACTCCAGTTCCTTCAATTCGACGTCCTTGAATCGAATGAGCAACTGCTTGCCGGAATGGATCTGCAGTCCAATGTGCCCGTTCAGCCCGACGTTGTGGCTGCGATGGGCATCGTCATCCAGCCGCCCTGAGCCGTCGTAATCGGCGATCGTGACGCCGTTGATGATCGTCTTGATGCGGGTGCCACGGCAGACGATTTCGACGTCGTTCCACGCATCCTCGTCGTCGGCATGGGACCATTTCCAGCCCTCGGGGGCATGTTCGGGCTTGGCGTTGGCCGGCCGTCCCACGTCGGGCCACAGCCACACCTTCGCTTCCCTCGTTTCGTCATAGATGAAGCCGCAGCGCCAGGGGCCGGGCGGGTTGATGTCCACCTGGGGGCCGTCGAGCCAGTCGGCCTCGTCGTCGTAGCGGCTGCGAACCTGGACGCCGCTGTTGCCCGTGCTCTCGCCGTAGGTCTGGACTTTCAGCCTGAGCGCGAAGTCGCCGTATTCCTTTTCGGTGAGCAGCCAGATGTAGTTGTGATTGCTGTCGGGCGGGGTTTCGGCAGTGATCGCGCCGTCGGCCACTTTCCAGTAGCCGGTCTTGTCCTTGTCTTCGGGGCGGCACTTGACGACCCAGCCGTCCAGGTTCTTCCCATTGAAGAGGCTGGTCCATTCCGGCCCGTTGCCATTCCCTTCCACGGCGGCGATCCAATTGACGATGTCCTCGATGACAACACCCGCCACGTTGCCCGGCTGGGAATACTCCTGCGGCGTGCTCTTGTCCTCCCCTTCGATGAACAGGTGGTTCAGATGCGGATAGGAGGTCAGCTTCACGTCGTCCCTTCCTGCCAGAGCTTCCTTCCATCCGGCGAAGTCTTCCATCGTCACCTGGTAATCCCGCTCCCCGTGGAGAACGAGGATCGGCTTCGTGACCGTTTTGACTTCTTTCGCCGGATCGTAGTCGCGCAGGTCCAGCCAGTAACTTGCCGGAACTCCCAGCGGAAGCTCCGTGATTGAGGTCGACGTGGCCAGCTCGGGGGACTTGACCCGGGCGACCTGCCGCTCGATCTTCTGAAGTGTTTCCTTTTCCTCCTCCGTCAGTTCACCGTCCAGCGTCAGGACGTATCTCATCTGTTCCAGGAAATGATCCTCCAAAGGTCTCGTCGACCCGGCAAAAATGATGAACCCGGCAATCGTGTCTTTGGATTTGGCGATCCTCGGAACGAGCATCCCGCCGAGGCTGTGACCGAGGACAAAGACGCGCTCCGGATCGATCCTCTCGTGCTTTTCGAGAACCTCGACGGCGGCAACGGCGTCGTCAATGGTCTCTTCCTTCACCGTGATGCTGCCGCTTACCATCGCCATCAGGATCGGGTGCTCCTTGGTCCGCTTCTCGTACCGCAGGACGGCAATTCCTCGCGAGGCCAGGCCGTGGGCGAGATCACGAAACGGCTTGTTCGGACCGATCGTCTCGTCTCGGTCGTTGGGCCCGGAGCCGTGCACGAGAACGACGGCCGGCAGCGGCCCCTCGCCATTGGGTAAAGCCAGCGTGCCGGGAAGCCGCAGCAAGCCTCGGCCGACGGTGGCGTCCTCTTCCTCGAACGTGGCGGCGTCAACGTAGTCGGGGCTCTCGTACTTCCCTGACGGGACAAAGAAAAGCCCGCCGATCTCGTTTTTCGTGTTGAAGACGACCTTGGTATCCAGTCTTCCCCGCTCGAACTCACAGGTCACAAAGACAAGGGTGTATTGCTGCGCCATCTCGGCCCTCGTGTCCGTGGCTTTCTTTAACGGCCCGTGCTGCCTGAGCAGCCCCGCCCAGATTTCTTCGAGCTTGCTCGCCGGCAGGACACGCGCCATCGTCTCATCGAATGGCGTGACGACCTTCTCAAACTCACCTGCCGCCATCCGTGCGACGAGTTGTTTCGCCGCCTCCACGCACTCGTCGGTCCGGTCCTCAGCGGCGGCCGCTTGCAGCATGGCGGCGAGCGTCAACAAGCTCGCCACCAGTCGATTCAGCAAACGCATGGCAACGTCCTCCGTCGCGATAAAAAAACCTTCGGCCTGGTGCGTGCTCTCCCAAATCGAAGGCGACACGTTGTGTGCCACTGCTGGCTTGCCCAGCAGTGCCCGAAACGCGGTTGGACAAGCCAACCGTGGCCCCCGTCAGCTTGAGCTTGGCGTACCACTAGCGCGTGACCTCGATCTCGCTCAACGGATACCAGCCATCTTCGGCCCGGCCTTCGATTCCGAGTTGCACCACGGGCCGATCCTCTTTCTCGCCTACGACCGCCAGGGACAACTTGTAGTTGCCCGGGGCCAGATCGGCGGGCAGTTCGAGCGAATCGTCGACGTCGGCGACCTCGCCGGGCGGCAAGTCGTCAGGCTGCCGGAAAAAACCTCCCGTGAACAATGCTATCGACCCCGGGAGCCACTCGTTCACGGCGATGCCGCTCACGAAGACGCGCTTGCGCCCTTTGGAATCGGTCAACCGGTAAGCCAGTCGATACGGCCTGTAGCAGGGCGCCGAACCGACGTTCTGCCATTTCATGGCAAAGCGGACCGTGTCTGCGGGCCGAGCCGTGGCAGGGTGCATCAGTTGCGTCAACACGAGCCGATAGCCCAGCCGCCGCAAAAATCTCTCGACTTCGGGTCGGATGTCTTCTCCCTCGGGCAAGGGTGCGGACTTGTTGTTGATGCAGGAGCCGTGAAGGGCCAACGCGTAGTTGAAGATGAACCGCAGCGACCAACCCTCATCCACCCATTTCCGCATGTCCCAGCACGTTTCCCAGGCCACGGGCGCGGTCTTCCAGGCGTCGAGGGCATTCGCCTCGGGAAGCAAACTCGGATAGGCCATTCGCATGTGGCACCACGTCCTGGAAAACCCGCCCATGTCGCCCAAGCAGTCCGCCCGCCAGCCGGCGCCTTGCTCGACTGCATGTTTGAGCATCTCTCGGCCGCCCACGAGCATCACCAGCGGCGTCTTGTCGAAGGCGGCGAGATAGGCGTCGACGATCTTCTTCTGGGTTTCCGGTGTTGGCATCGGGGCGCTGGAGGAACGGCTCATGTGCCATTCTCCCCACCATCCAACCGAACCGAGGTCGACATGGTCGACGTCGGGATGACCGTCGTAGCGGGCGCCAAGCCGCTCGATGAAGTCCAGATGGGCATCGAGGACCTCCGGATCGTCCAGAACGGGAACCTCAAGCTCGGGGCCGTCGCCGTAGCGGGTCGTCACGACTTGTCCGCCGACGTCCGGCAGCCAGCCGGGATGGTAAGGTCGGCGAGGATACGTGGAGCAACACATCACCCGAAATGCCAGCGTCTGGCCCGCCTCACGGGTCTCCTTGAGCACGCCGTCGAGAAAGTCGAAGTCGATCTTTCCCTTTTCGGGCTCCAAATCGCCCCAGCCCCAGCGGGCGTAGTGGATGGTGGAGGGTATCCAGGAGGGCAGGTTCTTGTCCTCCGTCCGGGTGCGATGAAAGGTCTGCCATCCCATGCCGGGGTTGGCAAGGATTTCGTCCGATTGTTCGGGCGTGATCGTGACCAGCGCCTCCGGCGCCGCTGCTTGCGCGTGGGCAGGCGTGAGCAGCATCGCGCAGAGCGATGCGAGCCAAGCCATGCGGCCTGCGGAGTTGATTCTCATGACTCTGATCTCCATAGTGGGTGGAGAGCCGTTCTCCAAAGGTTTCGGCGGCCTCGATTCTACCAAGCGGAATCGCCAGATGGTAGAATGGCCGGCGGTTTGGCGCCCCTGCCCTGGTTTCCTGGAACAATGAGATGCGCAGGTGCTTTCGTCTCTGGTTGTTTCTGATTGCCCCGATGTTTTGCCTTCCGGCCCCGGCGGGGGCCGACGAGGCGCCGAAGGCGCCTCGCACCGTGCAAGACCTATGGTCGGAGTTCGATCCACGCAGCGAGCCGCTCGACCTCCAGGTTGTGCGAGAATGGGAGAAGGACGGCATCGTCTTCCAATACGTGACGTACCACGTCGGCACGTTCAAGGGCGCCGAGGCTCGTATGGCGGCCTTCTACGGGTTCCCCAAAGGAAGCGGCAAGGTGCCCGGCCTTCTGCACCTGCACGGCGGCGGTCAGCGAGCGTTCCTGCACGAGGTCGAGTTCTACGCCAAGAAGGGCTACGCCTGTCTGTCGATCAACTGGGGTGGTCGTGAAATGGAGGAAAGCGGGCCGGGCGACCCCAACACGGACTGGGGGACTGTCGATCCGACTCAGCAGAACGTGCCCGGCTACTTCAACCTCCAGCCCGGCGAGCAGTACCTCGATCCGTTCGAGTCGCCGCGGAACAACAACTGGTATCTCTTGACCCTTGGGGCAAGACGCGGACTGACCTTTCTGGAGCAGCAGCCCGAGGTCGATCCCGAACGACTCGGCGTCTACGGGCACTCGATGGGCGGCAACCTGACGGTCTATGTTGCCGGCACGGACAACCGGGTGAAGGTCGCCGCCCCGTCTGTCGGTGGATCGGGGTTCCGCACCTATCCCTGGCCGCTCTTGCCCGAACAGAGGAAGCACACGCCGCAAGGCGACGTGGGACTGTTCCGGGCCACTTTGGGCTTTCAGTCGTACGCGCCCCACGTCCAAGCGCCGCTCGTCTGGCTGGGGGCGACGAATGATTTTCACGGCATCATGGACGACACCTATCGAACCGGGGCATTGATGCCCCAAGAGAAGGTGCGATATGCCTTCACTCCGCACATGAATCACCGCTTCACGCCCGAGTTCGCCGTCGCCCGGCCGCTTTGGATCGACCAGCATCTCAAGGGCACGTTCCATTTTCCCGCTACGCCGGACTCAACGCTCGCCCTTGCAACGGAGGATGGCGTGCCTGTGTTCAAAGTGATGCCGGACGGCTCGATGCCGGTCGTCCAGGTCCACCTTTACTACTCGGTCGATCCCGACCCACAGGCAAGGTTCTGGCGGTCGGCACACGCCGTTCGGGAAGGAGACACCTGGAGCGCGAAGCTGCCGATCCCGTCGTCGGACCAGCCGCTTTTCGCTTTCGCCAACGTCTATTACCGGCTCGGTGAGCCACAGCCTGTTCCATTTGCCCTGCCGGCCGAAACGTTTGCGATCAGTTCCTTGATGCACGCGGCTATACCCGAGGACTTGCATCGAGAAAGCGTGAGGGCCACGGACACGCCGGCCCTGCTGATCGACGACTTTGCAGACGGCTTTCAAGATTGGTACACGTTGTCGCCCGATAACCCTCATCACTGGCAATTCTGGACACGCAAGATCACCGATCCGAAATGGCGGGGGCGGCCCGGTTACCTGCTGACGTTCGACGTGAAGGCCGAGAAGCCGAACGAACTTGTTGTTGTGCTAACGGAAAACTTCTTCCGAGGCTATCGAGGCAAGAAGCAGGACTTCGCAGCAGTCGTGAAGCTGGCGGGCGGCGACCAGTGGCAGACCATTTCGTTGTCGCCTGACGACTTCAAGGCAGTGGACAGTGAGACTGTTTTGTCGTCGTGGGCGGAAGCTGATTTGCTGGGGTTTCGGGCCTATTGCGAGGAGGGTGGAAGATTGTTGGGAAGCAAGAGTTGGGCAGGATCGCAGCCGACCTTGCGAAACCTGCGGTGGGAGGAAGATCGAAGCACGTCATAATACCACGCTATTTGGAGAGACAATCCCATGAGAACCGTTGTTGCCTTGCTGATCGGCGCTTGCGCCCATGCATCCTCTGTTTGGGCTCAGCGAGCCGACGATCAACTCCCCCCAGTCCCCGAAGGCAAGGCGTGGAAGCTGGTTTGGCATGACGACTTCGATGGAACGAAGCTGGACGAATCGAAGTGGGACGTGCCAGACAACCGGCGTCGGGATGGATGGTGGTCGCCCAAGGCCGTTTCCTTGGACGGCGAGGGCAACCTGGCGATCAGCACGTTGAAGGACGGCGAGCGGTATCTTGACGCCTGCGTTCGCACACGGGGAAAGTTCGAGCACGCCCATGGATACTACGTCGCTCGAATCAAGCTACAGGACCAGCCGGGCCATTGGTCGGCGTTCTGGCTCTACAACTCCTGCGTCGGCACGGTCGGCAATGAGGGCCGGGACGGCACGGAAATCGACATCATGGAGAAACCTTGGCTGGACGACCGGGTGCAGCACGCCCTGCACTGGGACGGCTACGGCAAGGAGCACAGGTCCGAGGGCAAAGTTGCCGCCGTCCCCGGCGTCATGGAGGGTTGGCACACTTTCGCCCTGTGGTGGAAGGTCGATGAATACGTTTTTTACGTGGACGGCAACCAGACATGGAGGACCAATGCTGGCGGCGTCTGCCAGGTTCCGTTGTACATCAAGCTGAGCGACGAAATCGGCAAATGGGGCGGCGATATCACCAAGGCGAAGTTGCCCGATCATTTCCTCGTGGACTACGTGCGGGTGTACGATGTAGTCGATGCGAAGTGACCCAAGAGATTCTTTCACTGTGGGAACTCAACGATGAAGAATACACGTCTTTCGGGATCGTTCATTCTCTTGGCGGCTATGACCGCTGCCGTGTGCGCCAGCGGACCGGAGCCCGTCCGCCTTATCTTCGACACGGACATGATGGGCGATGTGGATGATGTCGGGACGGCTGCCGTCCTGCACGCCCTTGCCGATCAGGGCGAGGTGGAAATCCTGGCGATGGGGCTCTCGGGCAAGAACCCCTGGAGCCCACTCTGCCTGAGTGCCCTGAACATCTACTTTGGCAGGCCGGAGATCCCCCTGGGCGTGGTTCGGGGCCCGGCATTCGAGAGGGAGTCCAGGTACGCCGAAACCATCGCCGAGGAGTTCCCACGCCGGCTGAAATCAGCCGAAGATGCTCCCAATGCCGCAGTGTTGTATCGGGATGTGTTGGCCGAACAGCCCGACAAAGGCGTCGTCATGGTCAGCGTGGGGCAGGTGACCAATTTCGCCAACCTCTTGAAGACCACGCCGGACGAGCACAGCGAGCTACCGGGCACCGAATTGGTCAAACGGAAGGTGAAAGCATGGGTCTGCATGGGAGGCAGGTTCCCGCAAGGGCGGGAGGCAAATCTGATCCATGACGGCCCGGCCGCCGCCGACGCCATCGAGAACTGGCCCACGCCGATCATCTTCAGCGGGTGGGAGATCGGCCAGGAGATCATGACGGGGGCCAACTTACGGCAAGTCCCCGAAGGAACCCCCGTGCGACGGGCGTATGAGCTGTACAACGGTTTGAACGACCGTCAAAGCTGGGATCAGACGGCGGTCGTATACGCCGTGCGGGGCCTGGGCGGCGGGTTGGCCGACTACTGGGGTCTTGAGACGCAGGGGCACCTCCACGTCAACCAGGATGGCTCTAACGTATGGCGTTCTTCACCGGACAAGGACCACGCCTACCTCGTTCGGAAGATGGACCCGAAGAAGATCGCCGCCGTAATCGAGGAACTGATGTTGCGAAGGCCCGCTTGCCCGCCGTAGCCGTCCACCGACGGCGCGCTGTCCGCAAAGCGTCCGCCAATCCTCCGCCATCGCAGCCGATTCTCAGCCCGGAACCGCGGATCTCGGGGCAGCCACCGAGGTCAAGGTCTGGTAAAGCGATTCCGGTTCGATCGGTTTGGTGAGACAGCAGTCCATGCCGGCGGCCAGGCATCTGTCCTGGACCCCCGCCAGCGCATGGGCGGTCATGGCGATCACCGGCAGGTGTCCGCCCGACTCCTCCTCCCGGTTGCGAATGATCCTGGTAGCCTCCAGGCCGTCCATTTCGGGCATTTCGATGTCCATGAGGACGACGTCGAACGGCAGTTCGGCCGCCAGCTCGACGGCCTCGCGGCCGTTATTGGCGACCACCACCTCGTGCCCAGCCAGTTCCAGCAAGCCGACGGCGACCTCCTGGTTGATCGGGCCGTCTTCGGCCAGCAGGATGCGGAGCGGGCCGGATCGGTCCGGCGAGCCGTCCGCGTCGCGGCCGGCGGCCTCCGCATCGCACCGCCGCAGCGCGGCCTCGACCGCTTCGATCAGGTCGGCCTCTCTGGCAGGCTTCATCAGCAGGTGGCTGACGCCCAGCCGTTCGCAGCGGGCGTAGCTTTGCGGGTCTGCGGCGGGCAACAGCAGGATCATTGCCGGTTCCCGGCCGCGTAGATCGCGGCGAATCCGCTCGACCAGCCGAGGGCCGTCCAGGTCCGGCATGACCGCGTCGATCAGCACGACCTCGAACGGCTCGCCTTGCCGGGCAGCGCTGCTCGCCAAGTCAAGTGCCGCCCGACCGTTCTCAGCCAGCGTCGTATTCATGCCGCAGCCCTCGAAGAGTTCGCCGAGCACGCGGCGGCTGGTGGCGTTGTCGTCGACGATGAGCAAGCGGGCTTGCGGAAGACGGACGGCAAGGCCCTCGCAGCCTTGACCATCGGCTGGCTGCCCGAGCGTGGCCGTAAAGTGGAAGGTACTGCCGCGGTCGGCTTCGCTGTCGACCCAAATCCTGCCCGACATCATAGCCACCAGCTCGGCGGAGATGGCCAGCCCCAGGCCCGTGCCGCCGAAGCGGCGGGTGGTGGAGCTGTCGCGCTGGCGGAAGGGCTCGAAGATGCAGGTTTGCTTGTCGGCAGGAACGCCGATGCCGGTGTCACGGACGGAGAACGAGAGCTCGATATGCTTCGCGCCGCGCCGCGCAATCGCGACTTTCACGAAAACCTCCCCGCGCTCGGTGAACTTGATGGCGTTGCCCACGAGGTTCACGAGGATCTGGCGAAGCCGGCCGGAGTCGCCGACCATCCGCCGGGGCACGTCGCGCGACACCCGCGCGATCAGCTCGAGCCCCTTCTGCGAGGCCGAGGCCGCCAGCAGCCCGACGGCGCCGGCGACGACCTCGCGGACGTCGAATTCGACCGATTCCAGCTCCAGCTTTCCGGCCTCGATTTTGGAGAAGTCGAGGATGTCGTTGAGAAGCCGCAAGAGGGCGTCGGCCGACTGGTTGACGAGGTTCAGGTAGTTTCGCTGCTGCAAGGTCAGCTCGGTCGCCAGCGCCAACTCGGTCATGCCGATGATGCCGTTCATCGGGGTGCGGATCTCGTGGCTCATCGTGGCCAGAAAGCGGCTCTTCGCGTCGTTGGCGGCCTCGGCCGTCTTGATGGCGACGCGGAGCTGCTCCTCGGTCCGCCGCAGCTCCTCGGTGATTCGTTTCAGCCGGCGGTTGGAGCGGGCCAGCTCGCGTGCCCGCTTCTCCGCCGCTTGCGTCCTCTCCGCCACGCGGAGCTCGAGCGTCTCGTTGAGGCGCTCGAGCTGCTCGAAGCCCTCGGCGTTTTCCAGGGCGGCGCCGGCGATCGCCGCGATGAAGTCGGCCAGCCTCTCCTCGTCGCGGCCGAACAGTCCGCGGACGTACTGGTGAGTAACGTAGAGGCAGGCGGTGATTCGGCCGCGGTCGGAGATGGGCACGCAGACGCTTGAGCGCTCCTCCGCGCCGCCGAGTCCTTCCCCTTGCTGGCCGCCGTCGTCCTCCGCCTGCGCCACTGCCCGTCCCGCCTCCAACGCGCGATCGACCACCGCCCGCGAGAAATCACCCTCGACGTCGCCTGCGACGGGCGTGAACTTCAACCGGGCGGCGTTTTCGTGGACTTCGAGCATCAGGCAGCGTTCGCCCCGCAGCAGCTTGCGGGCGGCGGCGGCAACCTCCTGGTAGATGGCTTTTTTGGACAAGGCGGCGGCGATCTTGCGGCCGCTGTCCAGGACGGTGTCGAAACGGTCGGCCAGCGAGAGCGTCGCTCGCTGGCCGTCGGGCCTCTGGTGCCGGCCGAGAACCAGCTTGCCGATTTCCATCTGGCCTTCGGCGAGATCGCTTTCGGCTTCCGGCCAGCCGACTTCGCTCCCGACGCGTCCGCGGGCCACGAGCGTCTGCGCCCGCTCGTATCGCGCGCCCTGCCGCTCGGCCTCGGCGAGGCTGCGGTCGAAGTATTTTCGGGCGGAGCGGAGGCGGCCCCGCATGGCCAGGAGGAGGGCGTGCTCGCGGGCGGCATGGGGAAAGTCGTTCTTGGAGATTCGCGTTGCCCACAACGCCCGCCGCGCCGCCCGCTCGGCCTGCCGCCGCAGCGCCGTCCGCTGCGTGGGGACGTATCCGGTTTGTTTCTCCGCCAGGCAGCGGAGCGCGGTGACCAGCCAGACGTAGTTGGGCAGGATATAGGTGTTGTGGACGCCGGCTTTTTCGGTAACCGTGATCGCCTCTTGGAAGACTTCGGCGGCGCGGGCGAAGTTGCCGGCGGCCAGCAGCCGCGTGCCCTCGGCCAAGAGCACCTGACCCGTCCCCTGCGCGTCGTGCCGCCTCCGCTCGAGCTCGCGGTAGAGGATGTCGCGGGGGACGTCGCCGCCGGTGGCACGGGCCCAGACGTCGAGGATGATCCCCGACGCCTGTTCGTCGCCGAGCTCCAGGCCGGACTTGTGGTTGAGCCTTGCCTCTTCGACGGCCCGGCGGAATTCACCGAGGCGGTAGAGCGAGGCGGCGATCTGGTAGCGGGCGATGTGAACCTGCCAGTAGTCGCCCATCCGCTCGAGCAGGCGGACGGCCTCGCGGCACTTCTCGATGCACTCCTGGTAGCGGCTGGAAGCATAGAGGACGACGCCGTAGTAGTGCAGCGACTGTCCCTGCCCCCAGAGGTCTCCCAGGTCCTTGCGGATAGCCAGCGATTTTCGGGCGTAGGTAACGGCGCGGCGGAAGGCGGGCAACAGCGTCATCGCGGGGGCGTGTTCGGAGTAGGCGGCGGCCAGCTCCGCGGTGGGCGGATGCCGCTCGCCCAGGTTCATGCCCCGCAGATGCGCCCACATCGCCACCACGATGCTCTTGGTGTACCAGCCCGCGTGTCCCATGCCGCTGAACATCCGCAGCGCCAGCCGCTCGGCCTGCGTCGGATACCGCTTGAGGCGGTGCACGAACAGCCGGGGGAACAGCGTGTGCAGCACTTGCGCAAAGACTTCCCAGACCAGCAGGAGGGCGAATACCGGGAAGTGCCGCGGCACGAATCGGCCCAGCATCCGCAGGGCCGTCTCGAAGTCGCAGTTGGCGCCTTCCATGTCGCCTCGTTTGAAGGCCAGCTCCCCCAGCTTGCCCTGGATCTGCGCCTTGGCCAACTGGCCGTCGGCAAGCGGGATGGCCGACTCGAACAGCTCCGCCGCGTCGTCGTAGCGGCCGCGGAGCATCAGCACGTCGCCCATGCCCTCGAGGATCCAGTAGCGGATCTCGCGGTCGGCGTTTTGCGCGCCCCGCTCGGCGATGCGGTATTGCTGTTCGGCGATGTCCAGGGAGTGCGCGGTGCGGGCTTTTTCGGCAGCCTGCAGCGCAAAGGGCAGCGCCGACTCGCTTTCGCCGGCCGCGTCGAAATGATAGGCGAGGTCCGAGATGCGGTCCGCCGCGCATTGCCTCAGGTACAGCGCCGCCTGGCGGTGCACCCCCCTCCGCTGATCGGCCGACATCCTCGCCAACAGCGCCGAGCGGATCTTGTCGTGCACGAAGATGCAGCGGGAGCCGTCGGGCCGGGTCCAGACGAGGTTCCGCCGCCGCGCCTCGTCCAGCGCGGCGATCACTTGCGACGAGGTCTGGCCGGCCAGGTGGGCCGCCATTTCCAGGTCGAACTCCTTGCCCAGCACGGCGCCGATGGAGAGAAACTCCAGCGTCTTGGACGGCAACAGCTCGATCCGCCGGGAGAGGAACGACGCCGCCCGGCTGGACGACTGCAAATTGGACATGGCCAGCGGGTCGATCTCCCAGCCGTGCGGCCCGGGCACCAGCGCGCCCGACTCGACCAGCCCGCGCAAGACGGCCGAGGCCATGAAGGGGCTGCCCTCCGACAGCCGGCTGACGGCGTCGACCGCCTCGTCGGGAAGCGGCCCCGCCATCGATTCCACGAGCTGGCGGATCTCCTCCGGCCGGAAGGCCGAAAGCCGCAGATGCGCCGAGGGCCGAAGGCTTCTCAACAGATGGCCCTCGGGCACCTCTTCCGAGCGCATGGCGGCGACCAGCAGCACGTGCCGCGGCGAAGAAGTCTCGTCTGCGGCCCTTGCGTGCCACCGCCTGATCAGCTTCGCCGTCAGCTCGTCGGCCCATTGGCAGTCGTCGAGGATGATCAGGGCCGGCCGCTCCGGCGTGCCCAGCCCATCGAGAAAGTCGCAGATCGCCCAGATGCTCCGCGCCTCGCGGAACGTCTCGGGAACGGACCAGCCGTCCGCGTTGGCGCCCGCGGCCGACTGCCAGCCGAGCGCGGCGGCCAGCCACGGCAGCGCCGCCGAGAGCGCGTCGCGGTGGACGTGCATCCGCTCGCGCATCGCTTCGACCAGCGCCGGATCGGCGGCGGCAAACTCCGCGATGACGCCGTCGAGTGTCTGAAAGGGCCGCTGCCCCACTTCGCTCGCTCCCTGACCACGGAAGATGCCCAGACGCTTTCGCGCCGCCCGTCGGGCCATCTCGGTCAAGAGCCGCGTCTTTCCGCTGCCCGACTCACCCTCCAGCAAGACCAGCCCGGACGTGCCCCCGACGGCAAGCTCGATGCGGGCGTCGAACTGATCCAGTTCTTGGGTACGGGCAACGAAGGCCGGCTC
>Ga0180438_10006007_pt1 | contig 16615 bp, 13 predicted proteins | sample SS_ome_12_FD_132455 | JGI IMG/M metagenome (GOLD analysis project Ga0180438, IMG submission 132455) | Hypersaline lake sediment archaeal communities from the Salton Sea, California, USA - SS_3_D_2 metaG | ecosystem: Environmental > Aquatic > Non-marine Saline and Alkaline > Hypersaline >...
GATGGTGTCCTCTGCAGATCCTTCCTTCGCCATGCTGTAGCTCCTTTCTCAGCCAGCCTGGGCGGGGAAAGTATCTCTTAAGTTTACACCACTTTTTCTCCCACGAATTCTGACGCCAAACAGCTTTCAACACATATCTGTACCCCCACTGGAAGAGGCAGCCACGTCTGTGTTGAGCGTTCTCTATGCCCCACCCTACCAGCCTATCATGCCGCACAACACGCCACAACCCCAAAGAAATGCGGAGATCCGTTCCCGCTATGCGGAGGGAGGTTGGAGCATTCCAAGACTTGCTCGTGAATACGGTATATCCAATGCCAGGGTCCATCAAATATTGAAGCAGAAACCGCAGGAAAGCGAGATCTGATGGAGCCTTTTGAGAAATCGTGGGTTCGAAGTGCTTCGCTCGCTGGTCGCCACAATGTTACTCTACTCCCTCCTCTCAGGGCATGGAGGAAGGGAGAGCATCTCAGTTAGCTTTGTATATGCGCGTTCGCCCGATTGGGATCGACTACCCGCGTGCATACGTCGCCAACTTTCCTCCCCTGCCATGTCACGCAGCCGTATTTCTGTGATGGCTGCGTAGACTTAGCTGACGCTGCATGGCATTGAACGACAACACGTGATATGTGGGCCTGGCATTTGAAGTCGGATCCTTATCCTCGTTGTCTGGCTCCTTGAACATAGCCGAGAGCAATGACTGGATGCCAAACCGGACCCGGGACTAGGCTGCTGGCCGTGGAGGGCCATCAGATTGCGGGACGAGTCGAGGCTAAGCGTGGATGCAGGCCACTTCGTGTTTGGGGGTTAGCTCGCGAAGTTGTGGATCAAGTTTTAGGCAGTCGTCTGTGGCGATGGGACAACGTGGGTGGAAACGACAACCCTGCGGCACATCTGTGGGATTGGGTATTTCTCCATGCAGAATCACGCGCTTGTTGCGCTGTGCGGGATTAGGGGTCGGAATGACCGAGATAAGTGCTTTGGTGTAGGGGTGAAGAGGACTCAATAGCACATCTCTGGTAGGCCCCAATTCCACGATGCGGCCCAGATACATAACTGCCATCCTATCCGTGAAGTAACCGGCGGTAGCTAGGTCATGAGTTGTGTAAAGGATGGTAACGCCTTGTTCTTGGCGTATTGATAGCAATAAACTAAGGATCTCTGCCCGGATAGATACATCCAACATCGAAACAGGTTCATCTGCTACTATTAGAGTGGGATTCAATACAAGCGCGCCAGCAATTGCCACGCGCTGACGCTGCCCGCCAGAGAGTTCGGTGGGGTATCGATGCCAGAAGTGCTCAGCAGGAACGAGTCCACATGTTTCTAGCGCCGATCGAACCAGTTCCTCCAGTTCCTCTCGGCTTTGAGTTATTCGATGAATCACCAATGGCTCGGCCACAATCTCGTAGACTTTTTGTCGCACATTCAAGGACTCGTAAGGGTCTTGAAATATCATCAACGCTCGTTCGCGTAAGGCCATTATCCTTTCTCGACGGCTCATGCGTGCCAAATCAATTCCTGAATTCTCCAGGCGCTCGACGCCTAGTGAAGGTCCGAGGCCCTCTGCCCACTCTGCCACGTTGTACCCCGCAAATGTGATTCTCCCACGGGTTGGCTTCTGTAGACCCAACACGTTCATGCCGACAGTCGTTTTACCCGACCCAGACTCCCCCACCAGAGCCAGGATTTCGCCCTTGGACACGGTGAAATGGACGCCATCAACGGCTTTCACGTAGCGGGCCGGTTTGCGCGCCAGGTATCTCAGGATATCTCGAGGAAGGGGAAAGTATTTGTACAAGTCTTGGACCTGAAGAATGGGTTGGGTTTCCATCAAGATTCCCTCCCAACCAGGTGACAAGCAGCCAGGTGGCTGTTGTTGACTGCGATACTTGGTGGAATCCTCTGCGCGCAGATGTCTTCCCGCAAATGGCAACGGGGCTCAAAACGGCATCCCGGAGGAAGGGCATCCAGTCGGGGGGGGCTCCCTGGGATAGAAACAAGGGGTGTGTCAGGGGCCTTCACATCTGGGAAAGCTTGCAGCAGACGCTGAGTGTAGGGATGCACAGGATCATTGAAGATCGCACTACTTCTCGCAATCTCAGCCACCCTGCCACCATACATCACCAGCACATCGTCACACACTTCCGCCACTAATCCGAGATCGTGAGTCACGAGGAGAAGAGAGAGTTTCAGTTCCTCTTTCAATCGTTCCAGCAACTCAAGAATTTGGGCCTGGATCATCACGTCCAGTGCCGTGGTTGGCTCGTCGGCAATCAGAATGTGGGGTTCGCACGCTAACGCCATCGCGATGATAGCCCGCTGCTTCATGCCACCACTATACTGATGAGGATGCTCCCGACCACGAGTTGCCGAGATCCCCACCATTTCAAGCAGTTCGCCCGCCCTTTGACGGGCCTCGCTAGCACCTCCTACGATGTCGTGGATTCTGAGTGCCTCCACAATTTGGCTCTCTATCGTGCGGACTGGATTAAGGGCATTCATCGCTCCCTGGAATACCATTGACATCTTCTTCCAGCGAACTTTGCGCATCTTCGCTTCGCCAATCTGCAGAAGATCTTGCCCTTCGAGCAACACCTGCCCGCTAACGATGCGTCCCTCTTGAGGTAGCATGCGCAACAAACCCAACATCACGGTTGTTTTCCCACAGCCACTCTCCCCAACCAGGCCTAACGAGCCACCCTCCTCCAGGCAGAAGTTCACGTCTTCAACTGCACGCAGCGGGACACCATCTTCTGTCAGGTATTCAACGGACAGATTACGGACTTCCAGTATGGCCACTAGGCTACTCCATCATCTCCTCGACCCTCAGGGGGACTCCAACTCCAACTACTGCTGCCACCATCTTGCGTGGGTCAAAGAGATGGTGGGTCCTCAGCTTGGGATTAACGATTTCCTCTAGCGCGTTGCCGATCAATACCAGTGACACGCTGACCAGGACGATGGCAAAGCCAGGAGGTAGCAAGAACCACCAGGCCTGTCGGCTGATAGCTCGCGCGAAGGCGTAGTTGAGCATCGTTCCCCAGCTTACGAGTGTGGGGTCGCCGAGGCCAAGGAAGGCCAACGACGATTCGGTCAATATGGCTACGGCGATATCCAACACTGCTTGAGAAATGATGATGGGAACCACCTGGGGAAGAATGTGGCGTATTATGATGCGAAAGTGACTGGCTCCAATGGATCGGGCACGCAAGACGAATTGGCGCTCCTTGACCGAGATTACCTGCGAGCGAACCAAACGTGCCATCCAGGTCCAGCCCAAAAGCCCAATCACCAATATCATGTTCAGTATGCCCCTTCCCATTATCGTGATGATGACCAGCATCAGGGGCAGGTTGGGAATCACGAGCAAGAAATCAACCAGACGCATCAGCAACGTTTCGACGCGACCTCCATAGTAGCCCGCCAAGATGCCGACTGTCGCGCCGATAAACATGGACATAATGGATGCAGCGAAGCCAACGATCAGGGATACACGCACCCCGAAGATGAGTTGGCTGAACACATCCTTGCCAGCGTCGTCCCGGCCCAAAATGTGCTCTTCGTCGGGCGGGGCTAGAATCTCCTTCGCGGGGTCGGTTACTTCCACGCGTGCATACGGATCGTAGGGAGCTAGAATAGGCGCGAAGACACCGGTGGCTACAATTACAGAAAGCATAATTGCACCAACCACACCCATTGGATTTCTCGAAAACTGTTTGAGTGCTTTTAGCGCGTCCATCTGCGTCCTCTATTACTTGTCCTGCACACGAGGATCCAATACCGAGTAAAGTAGGTCGGCCACCAGGTTGGCCAGGACAACGCTGACTGCCAGGAGCAGAAAAGCTCCCTGAAGCACAGGATAGTCCCGCTTGGAAACCGCCTCGAACATCAGCCGCCCGATACCGGGCCAAGAGAAAACGGTTTCCACCTGTATTGCCCCGCCAACCATGATGCCTAGCGTTAGGGCAAAGATAGTCACCATTGGCAGCATGGCATTTTTCAGTGCGTGGTCACGCATAATTTGCAGAGTATTCAGCCCTTTGGCTTTGGCAGCCATGATGTAGTCCTCGCTGAGTACTTCCATCACACTGCTGCGCATGATCAGGATATACTGCCCGGTGACGACGACTGCTTCTGTGACGGTGGGCAAGACGAGGTGTTTGCCCACATCCAGATAATAGACCAGACCGTCTTTGGGGGTCAGGCCCGGCGTGACCACGCCGCCCATCGGTAGGTGACCCCTGGCTAAGAGTAGCAGAATGATTCCTAGGAAGAATGTCGGCAAAGCCCACGAGAACAAGGCCCACAACAGAATAGTCGTGTCCAGCCAACTCCCGCGCCGCCAGGCAGCCAACAAGCCAAAGGCTATGCCAAAAACAGCCGCCACCACTTCACCACCGAGGAGCAGCATCACCGTGCGCCCGACCCTCTCCCTCAGCAATTCGGCAACATCCCGCCGGGTGTGGAAGGAAACGCCCAGATTGCCGCGCGATAGGTTGCGCACGTAGGCGGTGAACTGGGTGTCGAAGGCCCCTCCCACGTCACCGGCTTTCAAGCGCTCGACGTCAAGCCAGACCGGTTTGTCCAATCCGAAGTCTTCCCGAATACGCTCTCTGGACTCCCGGGTCATGCGCGGATTATGGATCAGTATGCTGATCGGGTCGCCGGGCATAATGCGAAAAAGGAGAAAATTGAACACGATTACCAGTGCCAGCGTGACTATGGCGAAACCGACACTGCGGATCATGTAGTTTCTTCGTCCCATAAACGCCTCGCTTAGACGCGCTTCCCGCAGCTTTGGAGTCGAATATTACAAATGATCGAGGAGTTCCGGCCTGACCCACAACTGGAGTGCGAGCCCCAGCTCACCCCTGTATCCATTCTACTTGAAAAGGGCTGACATGTCTGCTTCCGACACGGCTATCTACCTGGGATGGCTAGGATGGCCACGGTACATTCTTGCGGCCATCCTTCTGTACCCAGTAATTCCATCCTGGAAGAGCGAACCGTGAAATAGCATCCAGTCGGTCCGAAGCGGACGCAAGCGGGCCGACCGGATGCTGGGTAACCAGGACCTACTGAACAGGTCTTATCTGTAGAAGGGTATGCGGCCAAAAGATCGGAGCGAATTCGTCACTGAAGCCGGTGAAGCGGTCGTTGCGATAGGCATATACGATGTCCACGTATGCGGTAATCACGTAACCGCGCTCATTGTAGAACAACTCCTGCATCCGCCAGATCATTTCCTGGCGCTCCTCGTCGCTGACAAGGGGGTCATTCTGCTTGATGTACAGGTCGTCGTACTCCTCGTTGCAGAAGCCGGTCTCGTTCCAGCCATCGGGTAGTTCGGAGCAGCGGTGGGCACGAAGAGGTTCGTCGACGCTCGGGTCGTACCACCACCACCAATAGTGCAGGTCGAACTCAAATTCGGGATATAACTCGGATATGTCATTCACCTCGTTGGGGAAGGCGGCGATGCCAATCTCCCCTAGGCCTTCGGAAATGACGTCTAGTGCGCGGATGCCGGTGGGCCCCATATCCGTGACCATGCTGAACTCGAGCGGCTCGCCATCTGGCGTCTCGCGGATCCCGTCGTCGTCGGTGTCAAGGTAACCGGCCTCGTCCAGGATGCGATTGCCTTCAGCAATATCGAATGGAACGTCCTCCATATTGGGGTTATGCCACTGGCCGAAGGCCGGTGGGATGTGCACCGTAGCAGGCGCAGCATATCCCAGGTAGGCGACGTTGACGACCTGCTGCTTGTCGGTGGCATGAGCAATCGCCAGACGGACATCCGGGTCCAATAGGGCCTTATGCCCATTGCCCGGCTCGTACATGTTTATCGTCAGTTCATGAATAATAGGGGCCGGCACGGGTACCAGGGTTATGTTTTCTTCTCCCTCAAGGGCCCCAATCGCCGTGTAAGAGACCGTCTCAATCAGGTCAATCTCGCCAGCTAGGAGCGCCTGTACAGCCGCGTCGGGGTTGGCATAAACCTGCAGGACAACCCGTTCGATTTCCGGCTTCCCTCGCCAGTAGTCCTCGAAAGCCTCCACAACCAGATACTCGCTGTCCTTGAATTCTACGGCCTTATAGGGACCGGTGCCGACCATTACGTCTGGTTCGCTGTATTGGACGGCCTCGTCGTAGGTCAGGCCTTCCCAGACGCTGCGCGGCAGGATCCAGCAATAGGTCAGGCGTTGCTGTGGGAGGTCCCTAATGGGATCCTCCGTGGTGATTACCAGCGTGGTTGGGTCTGGCGCGGTCGCCTCCACAAAGCCAGAAACGAAAGCCGAGGTAGCTGAAAACTCGTTGTCTATCATGAAGTTGAGGCTCCAGGCAATATCCTCAGCCGTGCAGGGCGTGCCGTCGTGGAAGGTGACACCCTCGCGGATCTTCAGGGTCCAGGTCTTGCCGTCATCCGAGACCTCCCAGCTTTCAGCCAGCGCAGGCTTTACGCTGATAACCCCCGTTGCCTCGACCAACCGCTCGTGAAGGACGGGAAGTACGCCATAAGTGTGAGCATTGAGCGGGTTAAGAATGCTCCCTAGATATTCCGCAGACATGGCAACGCGCAGGGTGGTGGGATCAGCGGCACCTGCTTCTGCTTCCGCTTCTTCAGATGCCTCCTCGCCTCCTTCTTCTGGTTCTGGGCCTGGGACCGCATCGGTATCTGCGGCAGGGGCGGTTCCCCCACACGATATTGACAGTATCGCGACAACTGTCAGAAGGAAGGCCACTCGCCAAATCTTGATGGTGGTCATCTTCTACTCCTTATGCAAACCAAGTAGATGGACACTTAACGACAGACGTATAACGTCTTACGTCGTAGCTAGGGTATCAGAGTTTCCCTGCTATGTCAAGCGCAACAAGAGTTGGAGGACCTGACGCTTCGCGCGTCGCTGGCGATCGAGACTCACATAAGCATACTTAGGAATCGCCTGGCCCACGCCGTAATCGACAAGATATGCCCAAACCAACCACACGTAGTTGCTCAAAGATCGACAGACTATGGCGCAACCGTCGCCGATTGTTCCCTCACGTGACCCAGCCGCGACAGAAGCAAGAGAGCCAGAAGCACGAGTGGGGCTTTGCTGAGTGGTTCAATGTCCCCGGCAAACAAGCACTTTGCGCCCATTTTCGGGTAGAATGTCTGCATACGAAGCGCATTACTTGGCTCTTTTGCGGATACGTGGTGCCGGCGCGCAAAAAGTCGTTCGTCCTCCAAAATTCGCCAACGGGGGGGCGGAGGACTTGCTTCTTGACAACAGATTCGGAGTTTGCTACACTATCAGCGCGAGAGTTGTAAGACGTTATACGTCTGCCAAGCTGACATAACCTTCCTTGGAGAAAGATTGTGCAACCTGCAACCTGGGATAGAAAAAGAACACTGACTCTGCAAGTCGCCGACTGGTTGCGAGATCAGATCAGGCAAGGCCACTGGTCGGCAGGTGCCCAGCTCCCAAGTGAGCAATGGCTATGTGAGTTTCTCGACGTGAGCCGTATAACACTGCGGAATGCGTTGATGACACTGGAGGCGGAGGGATTTCTCGTCCGGCGGCATGGTGTCGGCACCTTCGTGCGCGAAAGGCTTGTACTTCGCAACAATCTAACTCTGATCTGTGGTACGACTGATATGATCCGCTCCATGGGAATGGAGCCCGGCATCGCCGAGATCGAACTGGTGGAAGAGGATGCCAGCCGCGAAGTGGCACTCCGGCTCGGACTCAAAGAGGGCGAAAAAGTCATCCGTGTAGACAGGGTTCAGACGGCTGATGAGGAAAGAGTGGTTGTTTCCACAGAATATCTCGCGACGCTTCTCCTCGCCCGGTATCCTGACGGCCCATTCAAAATAACGGACCTTCGTCAGTATATTCTGGACAACCTGTCCCTTTACCATTTCATACAACACGGTCTTAAACAGAAGATCCACCATTCTGTGGTTGAGCTTCGCCCAATCAACGCCCCCGAAGATATTGCACAGGCATTAGGGGTAGAGGTCGGTGACGCGCTGATGTACATCGAAGAAGTGGACTACGATATTGAGGAACACCCACTTCTGTATTCGATAGAGTATCACGCTGGCGAGGCTTCGGTGTTTACCGTAAACCGCCAGTTGTCGTAGTTTGGCTCTCGCATAGCCCAAGGGGTCGGTCGAAGGTGCTTTGACAAGACTCCTGGCAAGCACCTTGCTCACGCTCAATTGACTCACGAGGACTGTTGCTTCCATCATGGAACACTTCCAACCCACCCCTTGGACCCCAGTCAAGAGACATCGCTCCACTCCAACAGGATCGGACCAGAAATGACCATACTTGATTACGTGGTGCCCTGGGCACGTGAGGGAGAAGCCTATAGCGAGGGCCACCTGGAGTACGCCTGGCAACATCCGGAAGTTCTTCGCATGATGTCCAATGAAAACCCACTAGCCCCGTCGGATGCGGTCAAGGAAGCCATTACCGCGGCGGTCGAAATGGGCAATCGGTATCCTGACCCCGGAGATCGTTTGCGAGAGAAACTGGCTGAGATGAATGGACTCACCAGACACAATGTCCTCTTGGGCAATGGCTCCACAGAAATAATCGACATTCTGCTCCGGACATTTGCCGAACCCGGGCAAGAAGTAATCATACCGGTGCCCACATTTTCGATGTACGAAAGGCGGGCGCGTTGCAATGGCATAGTCCCTGTCCTGATTCCCATGACCCACGAATTCGACTTAGACACCTCATCGATTCTGGGAGCAGTCAACGAGGAAACAAAATTCATCTTCCTGTGCAGCCCGAACAACCCGACGGGGCGGCACATCCCCATACCAATCATTCGCAAGATTCTCGACCTTGGCTTGCCAACACTGATTGATGAAGCATACTACGAACTGGGACGCAAACCCCGAACCTGCGTACCTCTCCTCGACGAATTCCCGAACCTGATCATCAGCAGAACGTTTTCGAAAGCCTACGGCCTCGCCGGATTGCGAGTTGGCTATGCCTTCGCTAGTCCCCTACTGATCGAGTGTATGGATAAGGTCAAGCTTCCATGGAATGTGAGCATCCTGACCTTTGCCGCAGTCCTTGCCCAGCTTGGTGACATCGCTGATCTCAAACAGAAACTGGAGCTGATTGTCGCGGGGCGGGAGTACATTCAAGCCGAATTGAGCACCATCCCTGGGCTAAAGGTATATCCTTCGGAGGGCAATTTTCTCCTGATTGACGGGTCGGGTCTGGGATTCTCCTCAAACGACATTTATGAAGCCATGCGAGATCAATACAAGATTCAGCTAAGGCCAATGCAAGCCCACCACGGCAGAGATGGGCTTGTGCGGATCACAGTGGCTACAGAGGAAGAAAACAGAGCTTGTGTTGAAGGCCTAAAACAGCTCTTCTCGAACGGACAATAATTGAGGGGCGATGTGAGTTTCAGGGGGAGCGCCACTTCCGGATGCGTGTAGCTAGTGGCAATTGGGGCGGGCCCGAGTAGGAGTGTGACAATGAGCAGGGAAGGACCCTTCGTGCTATCCGTGGACCAGGGAACGTCTGGAACGTCGGCCTCGCTCTACGATGCTGCCGCTCATTTGGTGGCAAGCGTCGACGTTAAGGTGTCATCTTCCTTTCCAAGACCCGGCTGGGTCGAACAAGACCCGTTCGAGTTGCTCGAGTCAATCCGTGAGGCAGTCCATAAGCTAGTTCGACAGGAGAATCTCCAACCGGGCCAGATCGAGTGTCTCGGCCTTGCCAATCAGGGAGAACCACTGCTGCTGTGGAACTTGGAAACTGGTGAACCGGTCTACGACGCAATCGGCTGGGAGTGCGTTCGCAGTGGTGACCTGTGTCGGCAAATGATCGAAAAAGGCCTGGAACCAGCCTTCAGGCATCGAACCGGCCTCTCAATCCACCCCATGTGGCCTGCTACCAAGGTGCCATGGATATTGGAGAATGTGCCCGAAAGCCACGACTTACTCAAGGCCGGGAAGCTTGCATTTAGCTCATTGGACACCTGGTTCATACACCATTTGACCAAAGAGCGCCTGTTTGTAACTGACCCATCCACTGCTTCACGGAGTGGTTTCTACAACATCCATGATCGAAAGTGGGACGGCGAACTACTCGATCTGTTCGGCGGTGAAAGTCTGGTCTGCCCGGAAGCGATTGACAGCGCGGGCTACTTCGGTGAAGCCGACTTTGGTGAAGGCTGGCGAATCCCCTGGACGGGCAGCGCCTTGGACCAGTCGATTGCATTGCTGGGACAGGCTTGCTGTAATCCTGGTGATACCAAAGTCACGTATGGGACATGCGCGGAACTCTGGCTCGTCGTTGGTCATTCGACGCAAGACACCGGAAACCTGTCCACGAGTATTGCATGGCAGATCGACGGCAAACCCACTTACGCGATTGTGGGGGAGGCTGGAACGGCAGGTGCGATGGTGGTTTGGTTGAGAGACAGATTTGACATGAGTTGGAGCAACGCCGAACTATCAGATGTGGCCCAATCCGCTGGGGGACAAGCAGAGTTGGTTTTTGTTGCCGCGCTCAGCGGTCTTGATGCACCGTATTGGGCCCCTCATGCCCGTGGCACAATCTATGGACTCACCGCTGGTACGGGCCTGGAGCACATTGTGAAAGCTGGCCTTGAGTCCGTCGCCTTCAACGTTCGAGACGTTGTGGATTCTCTTTCGAAGGACGAAGTGCTTCCCATATCTGACGTGGTAAAGGCCGATGGTGGAATGGCTGCAAACGACTATCTCATGCAGTTTCAAGCGGACATCCTCGATAGAACCATCCTCGTTCCAAGTAATCTGGAGGCGACCTCGATGGGCGCAGCTCTCCTCGCTGGTCTTGCCACTGGATACTACTCCGACATGGATTTTGTTCAGCAAACCTGGCAGCTCTCGCGGACTTTCGAACCGCGAATGTCACCTGAGGAACGAGAACGGCACTGTGCTCGCTGGAGTGAAGCGGTTGAACACACCATATCCTTTCACTCCAAGAGGAACTAGCCATTTCGCGAGCCCTTGGAACCGGCGGAACCCATAGGGCACCACGGCCCCCAACAGAATCTGGAAATGCGAGGCCCCAAGATGAAACCTGAATTGATCGTCATGCTAACCTACAACGATCAGACCGTCGAGAACGCTCAAGAGCTCTTTGAAGAAATGAGGGACACACCTGTCGTCCATTGGGGATTCAAGGACGTTGGGCTTCCAGCCGAGAGGATGGAAGCACTGGTCGGGGAAATGAAAAAGGCTGGTAAGAGAACTTACCTGGAAGTGGTCAGCCTTTCCGAGGCCGAAGGGCTGGCTGGAGCGAAGCTTGCTGTTGAACTCGGCTTCGACGTTCTGATGGGTACCGTCTTCTTCGAGTCAATTAACGAATATCTCCAAGACAAACCGGTTCAATACTATCCTTTCCCTGGGCACGTCCACAGCCATCCGTCAATCCTGGATGGGAGCATCAGGGAGATTGTGGAGCATGCCCGGTTCCTCGAAGCTCAAGGGGTCAATGGCATGGATCTGCTCACCTATCGTTTCACTGGTGACGCAGCCACCCTGCTCAGAGAGGTAGTCAAGAACACGAGCGTGCCAGTAGTCTCCGCCGGTAGCATTGCATCCCTTGAGCGCATTGCCGAGGTGTGGGATGCCGGAGCATGGGGATTCACCATTGGAACCGCATTTTTTGAAAAGAAATTAGTCCCAAAGGGGTCATTTAGAGACAACATGATGACGGTGTGGGACTGGCTGCAAAAGACGACTGCGTCCAAGTTAAAGACAAGCCCGAACCCCACTACTTGAACTGAGGGGGTTAGCAAAGTGAACGAGATGGTCAGCTTGCTGTCCGATCTGGTACGGATCGACTCGGTAAACCCCTGGCTGGTTCCTGGGGGAGCCGGGGAGGGGGAAATAGGGGACTACATCGCGCACTGGTTGGAGCCACTGGGTTTGGAGGTAAAGCTAGACGAAGTTGAAGAAGGACGTAGCAATCTGATCGCTCACCTGCCGGGCACCGGTGGAGGCAGGAGTCTTTGCTTATACGCGCATTTAGATACAGTTGGGTATGCCAATTGGGAGGACCGAGCCCTCGTTCCGCAAGTGGAAGGCGATCGGCTCTACGGGTTGGGAGCCGTGGACGATAAGGGCCATTGTGCGGTAGCCATGCTAGTGCTGAAATCGCTGGTTGAATGTGGTGTTCGGCTGCGCGGCGACCTCATCGTGGCATTGCTGGCAGACGAAGAAGGCACGTCCAGCGGCACCATGCACTTCGTAAAGCACTACAATCCAGATGCCGCAATTATCATGGATTCACCCTCGGGCCCATTGAAGGTCATTGTAACGCATCAAGGATTTGGCTGGTTTGACATCGTCGCGAAAGGCAAAGCGGCCCATGGTTGTGAGCCAGAAATCGGCGTGGATGCAATCGCCCACATGGCCGAGGTGATTGTCCGCCTTCAACAACTGAACCGGGGAAAGTTCGCGCTATCACCTCACCCGCTCAATGGAAAGGTTGTGTTCCACACAGGCACAATCGCAGGCGGGACTGATTACGCCACCTATCCAGATTGGTGCAAGGTGGGGCTTGAAATCGGCTTTCAGCCGGGCGAAACCGTCGATGACTACATAGCTGAAATTGAAGACGTTCTCCAGGAAGTCAAGTCAACGTATCCAAATTTCAGTGGAGACGTTCGGCTTAATCTTGCTCGCCCCCCCTTTGAGGCGCAGAGGCACCAAGAGCTATGGAAAGTGCTGTCAGAAGAGATAGAATATCTATACGGCCAACCGCCTGAGGCGGTCGGGCTGAATACGTGGGCAGATACGGCGCTGTTCCAGGAGGCCGGTGTTCCCTCCTTGATGATAGGTGCTACCGGAGCCAACCTCCATTCCCCGGATGAGTGGGTGTCTCTGACCGACCTGGCAAAGTTAAAAGAGATTATTGAAGCTACAGTAAAACGGTACTGTGCCTAGGTGACTCGGCCTTCTCCCTAGTATCTCAAAACCATCTGTGGTGGGATAGTGTAGTGCTTGTGTTTGATCGCAAAGAAGCCCAGCCGTGCGCGCACCGTGATGAGAATGAGAAACCGGTTTCTTGGAGCCAACGTTAGAATCGCCAGAATCCTTGTCTCCCCGCGCCATTGATCTGATTATCCACTTCCCTTCCAATTGGGCCTCATAAGAGGCCTAGTAGAGCCAGAAGACCGTCCAATACGAGCATCAGCTATCGCAGAAAGATGATTGCGGATGCAGTCCCAACACACGTGTGAGAGGGATGGCTATAGGCCTTGCTCAAAGAGGCCAAGATAAGCAAAAAGAGCCTTGATGTCTAGGCTCATAGTAATTCACTATAGGTGCCCCTAAGTGGATCTGCTCCGAACCACGCCCACTGGCGTCTCTCGTTCGCAGATCACCTACCAGGGCTGTGAGGTAGGTGAAGGGCGAGTGTAGCTCGTGGCCTATCATCTCGCCATCTGGACTTACTATAATCTGCTTCGCCAGGATTTGCAACAGCGCGGCACGCTGTTTCTCCTCAAGTCGTGAGTACAATCCGTGTGCATTCGCCAGCAACAGCAAGGCCACGTCCAGGTCGTCGATATACCGGCTGGCGTCGCGTTCCAGGTTGGCCAGCCGCGCCTCGGCGTGGCGCATCTTCTCCTGCCACTCAGCTCTCACCCGGTCATAGGTCTCCTGGCTGATGTGACCAGTGATGCGCAACCTTACCAAGTGGGCTTCCTCATCGCGCAGTTGCGCCAGCCGGCGCTCCACATCGGCCATCCTGGCTGCCTGATCCGATTGGGTGACCTCTGATACCTCGGCCTGATACACGTCGCGGATGGTTGGGAGCAGATCAGAGTCAACAGTGACGCCGCCAAGCCAATCGGGAACCTGTCCGTCGACGACGGCGCAGGGCACCCGGACCTTCCTGCCGTTGGGTTTGGCATGTGTCAGGTAGTACGCGTAGCGTTGGTTGCGGCCGCTGGGCGTGGAGCAGTACATCCTGTAGCGTCTGTCGTCAACCTCCAACCACAATAGGCTGCGCAGCAGGTAGAAGTGTCTCCGGCTGCGTGACTTCTGTCCGTCGTGCTCCCGCAGGATCTCCAGCCCCCGCTCGTACTCCTCGGTCGTCACGATCGGCTCCCACTGGCCGCGTATCTCGCCTATCCGGATGCCAAAGCGCTCGCTGACCACCCAGCCAGCGTAGAAGGGGTTGTGGAAGACCTTGTGCAGCGGGCTGACCGCCCACTTGCGCCGCCCGGTCCTGGGGTCGTCCCAGGCCCAGGGCTTGCCAATTCGGCGGCTGTGGCCACGCGCCGTCAGCTCCTCACAGATCCGAGCTACCGTGTAGCGTCCGGTGAGCAGCAGGTCCCAGGCCTCACGGATGACCTGCGACCGCGCGGGGTCAAGCTCAACCCAGCGATGGTACTTGTTGCTCTTGACCAGTTCTTCCTTGTTGACGTAGCCATCGGGCGCCTTGTGCGGCCAGCCTCCGGCGCGCAGCTTGGCTTCCATCCCATCGTCGGTGCGCTGGCGCAAGACATCCACCTCGCGCTGGGCCAGACCCATCTGCATCAGGAACATGAAGAAGCCGTCGGGGGTCTCCGGCTGCATGCTGGGCATGTGCGCCACGCGGATCTTGACGCCCTGGCCGATCAGCCTCGTGGCGGCCTGCAGGCCTTCGACGGTGTCCCGACCGAAGCGGTCGGCGCGGTAGAGGCCCAGATGGGAGAAGCGCCCGGCCTCGGCATCGGCCAGCATCTGCTGGTAGTCTTCACGCTTTGAGGTCGTACCGGTGAGCAGGTCGCGATACTCGCGGTAGAACGGCTCCTCTGAGCGAGCGATCAACTGCTCCTGGATGCGCTGGCGCTGAAAGGCAAACGAGCGCTCAGGCGATTGCTTGTCCTCGTCGCTGACTCGCAGGTAGGTGGCCCATCCAGATGCCCGGCTATCGCTCAAGACAGAAGGTTCCTATTGCAAGAGCACATCATATCAACTCTCTTCCATGTTCCTCACCGCGTCAAGTGCCATGAGGGTGATCTAATCCTCTGTGCTCTCCACTTTGAGCGTGCCATCTCCTGCGCGGTGAGTCGGGAGCTCATTCCGGAGGTGTCGAGCGAGCATCTCAATCTCGGATGGCGCGAGAACGGACAGCAGCAATCTTCCTACCTCAAGAATGCGTTTCACGTCTTCGACAGTGATCTGCACGCCGGCTTTGGTCTTCTTCATCTCTGGCACTAACGAGTGCACCTCTATGATGATTAGAACGCACGTTCCAATCATAAGATGCGTATCGTGAGGATGCAATAGTCCAGCGTCCAAACGACGAATTTCTGTACTACAAGTTTTTGTAGTTGGGCACGAGGAGTTTGCGGGCAGGCAGTATGCCGTTGTGCTTCACTGATGCAAGGAACGGCCTTTTGTGAGCTTTCGTGCAGGCTGCGATGGAGTGGCAGCTATCCTAGTTGTGTACTGAAGCTACATCATGAGGCGGGGCAAGGTCCGAGATGCATGTAACACATACAGAACCCTGAGATCTCAGGGACTGGTGGCATGATGTGGTCGGTCAGTGGCCGAGTGTAACACACACCGGAGGCTGAGTTCTCAGGGCTGGGTCGCACGAAGTGGTCACCTCTTTTATCTTGCCACACACGCCAGCAACGAACGATGCGGTGACGGCGCAGCCGTCAGGCGTGTGTAGAGGCGCGTGCTCAAGGCACGCGCTGGATACCCCGACCCCATCCTGTACACCCAGGCATGTTGAAATCGCAACTGGTTCGGCGCAGGGTGTTACTCAATGGTCGGATCGGTGGGCAGCGATACCCACTCGCATGTCATTTGTATTCGGAGCCGCGGAAAAGTGGCAAAACAATGCAAAGGCTGCTGAGGTGTCAGATCCTGGAGCGCACAGAACAAAACTGTGCTGGGAGCACCGAGAATCGACCACCTGCGCGTATGCGCTCGCCTACCTTCTTCCCACGGCACATCGTTCATCATACTTTCGAGTTGGCTATGCAGGCATCGCAGTTGGTGCATAGCAAAGTCAAGTCGAGCAAAGCACATGGGGCTTGAGAGTCGAAGTCAGGCCTCTTCAATTTCCCCCATTGGTCCCTTAGCTGCGTTGGGGGATGTTCACCTTAGTTTCACTACAGCTGTATGGGGAGTGTAGCGATTTCTGACTTGGCGCTAGCAATGCCTAGGCAGTCCGCGATAAGACCGTGCCAGAGAAATCCCGGGGGAAGAGCGGTCCCCCTATCCCACTGGGCAACTGCCGCGCGCAGACCAGTCCGTCGGCAAGGTCAGGACCGTGAGCCGCAGTAGAAGGTGCAGCGCACCGTCTACTATGCGATGGGCGGCGCCTTCCGCATCATCGGCGGCGACGACGAGGGCCTCTACTTCCGCCACGGCGACCACTTAGGCAGCACCAGCGTCCTCAGCGACGAGGACGGCCTCAAAGTCGACGGCAGCGAAGTGGTGTATGCCCCCTTCGGCGAGATTCGCGCGGGCGACCTCAGCGACCTGACCGACTTCGGCTTCACCGGCCAGCAGTTGGACCGCTCCACCGGCGGCCTGATGTACTACGGCGCGCGGTATTACCTGCCAGAACTCAGGCGCTTCATTTCAGCAGACTCA
>Ga0180438_10006009_pt1 | contig 16613 bp, 15 predicted proteins | sample SS_ome_12_FD_132455 | JGI IMG/M metagenome (GOLD analysis project Ga0180438, IMG submission 132455) | Hypersaline lake sediment archaeal communities from the Salton Sea, California, USA - SS_3_D_2 metaG | ecosystem: Environmental > Aquatic > Non-marine Saline and Alkaline > Hypersaline >...
GTCCAGGACAAAGTGCTTCGCACTTTGAGACGCAGATTAGGCGCAAGACGGCCACTAGATCCCAAAGTTGTTTTTGGACAAGTACATAGCACCTCTAAATTCTCAACGCGATGAAAAAAAGGAGGTTGTGTTGGCAAAGAAAAGATACCTGCTGGAACACATGACTTGGCCAGAAGCCAAGGAGGTATTTGAGCGTACCTCTGTTGTGGTGATTCCAATCGGATCAACTGAGCAGCATGGTCCTCACCTGCCTGTTGGCACCGATTTTCTGGTGGCACAGAACCTTGCCAGACGGGTGGGTGAGCGGGCAGATGTCATCGTCACACCCACCATTGCCATCGGGTATGCCAAGTACCACACCACTTTTCCGGGTACGCTGTCCGTCAGTGAGGACACCCTGACCCGGGCGCTGATCGAAATATGTGACGAGCTGATCAAGTATGGAGCGACACATATCCTCTTTGTCAACGGTCACGGGGGCAATATGAGGTCGATCTCTCGCTGTGGTGAAGTGTTGCGCCAGCAATGCGTACCGGTAGCTGCTGCCTGCTGGTGGGAGATGAGCCAGGTTGTGAATCCTGAGTGGCTTGCCATCGGGCACGGGGATTACATTGAAGTGTCGGTGATGTTGGCCATCGACGATTCATTGCCCAACATGGAAAAAGCTCGCATTCCGGTCAACAAGAACCTGAGCGATACCATTGCCTTGGATACGCCACACCATGCCAGGTTCAAGGGTGGTACTCTGACTGTGAATCTGGTTATGTCTGATATCACCGATTCCGGTGACATGCTGGAGTATGGCCTCACTGCAGCCAAGGATTACGACATTCCGCCTACCGCAGCAACCAAGGAGATGGGGGAAGCGATTCTTGAGGGGCTGGCAGACTATTTGGCGGAATTTGTGGCAGAATTCCGCCAAGTCTCACTGCCGCCTCTGGAAGAGATGGGGCCGCTTGCCAAGTCATGAGGCGTCAAAGCCTATCACAAGGAGGATTATCATGACCGAAAATCTAAAAGTTGGTGATTTCACAGCCGCGCCCGGCAGCAAAGCAGTTGGGCTGCAGCAGGTTGCCCTGGCTGGCCACAAGGTAGACATGCCGGTCTTTGTCATCAACGGCGTTCAGGAAGGACCGACATTGACCGTGACGGCTGGAATCCACGGCGGAGAATATGCCAGCATAGCCGCTGCGCTAAAAATCGGCCAGACGCTGGAACCTGCAGATCTGAAGGGGCGGGTTATTGTCATGCCAGTGTCCAACATGCCCGCGTTTCGGGCGCGCTCCGTCTATGTCTGCCCGCTGGACGGGACGAATCTCAACCGCGTGTTCCCAGGAAAGGTCAATGGCACAGCGACGGAGCAACTGGCATATTGGCTGTTCCAGAATGCGATCAAACCGGCCGACTATTATGTGGATATGCACGGCGGCGACTTGATTGAGGCCTGTATTCCCTTCACTATCTATTGTCATTCTGGCAACGAGGCCATCGATCAAAGATCTTATGAATTGGCACAGGTCTTTGGTATTCCATACGTGGTGCGCAGTGAGTCTCGCGGCGGCACCTATGCGGCTGCGGCACTCGCTGGCATTCCTGCCATCCTGACAGAGGCCGGAGGGCAGGGGATCTGGCCGCCAGAGGCCGTGGCAGCTCAGGCTGACGGGCTCAATCGGCTGATGCGCTACTTGGGTATGTTGGAGGGCCCTGCGCCGGAACCGGTGCCGACCCAGCTTCTGGAGCAGTTCATCTGGCTGCGAAGCGAACACGATGGTTACTACTACCCCAAGGTCGAGGTGGGCGACGCTGTGTGCAAGGGGCAGGAAACGGGAGTTGTGACCGATTTCGAGGGCAACGTACTCCAATCCCCGGTCGCACCTGAGAATGGGCGGATATTGTTCCTGGTGTCGTCGTTGGCGATCAACCAAGGCGACCCTTTGTTTGCCGTCGGGGCTTGAGGCCGGGCAAGTTCAGCCCATCTGTGATGCAGACATGGGCGAGCGCTGGCTGAGCAACTTTCCCGGCGCTTGGAGCCTTTTCCGCTGCCCCTGGCAGCACAGCCGCTGGCTTGCAGCCCGTGACGGTTGCTGACCGGCAGGTGGACGTACCGGTCTTTCTGGTGGGCTTGCCTGTGCTTCGAAGGGAGGTGATGTCGCTCATCCATCAATGGCCAAGAGTCGGTTTATGTGTCTGGCAAGAGAAGAGAGAGGAGGAAGAGAATGCTCTCACGTAAGCGATGGACAACTGTGTTCGCCCTCATGGGGATGGCCAGTATGATACTCTCAGCCTGCGCCACACCGACGCCGGAGGTCGTCGAGAGAGTGGTGACCCAGATCGTTAAAGAGACGGTCGTTGTCGAGGGCACGCCGCAGGTAGTAGAGAAGGAAGTCACCAGAGTCGTTGTCGCGACGCCGGAACCCGCCGCTGGAGGGCCAAAGCGCGGTGGCGCGCTCACCTGGTCACGGAATTCCATTCCTGACGACCTGGACATGGCCTGGAACGACGCCAACTCTAACATCTGGGTCATGGTCAACATCTTTGAAAGCCTGGTGCGAGTCAATGCCAAAGGCACCGACGTTGAGCCCGCCCTGGCCGAGTCGTGGACTGTGAGTGACGATGGGTTGGCTTACACGTTCAAGCTGCGCCCGGGTCTGACATTCCACGACGGTACAGCGGTCACGGCGGAAGACGTGGTGTACTCGATGCAGCGGTCTTACGACAACGAAGGTCCGTGGAACTGGAGCATTTCCAATGCAGACACCTTCGAGGTAGTCGACGAGTCCACGGTTCGGATCACACTGAAAGAGCGCTCTGCCGAGTTCTTGGCCGGGTTGGCGCTTTTCTCCAATGGTGTCTTTCCCAAAGCAGCCTACGAGGCCGCAGGATCGCCGGAGGAGTTCTTCCAGAAGGTGCTCACCGGTACGGGGCCGTTCATGGTAGATGACTGGATTGTGGGTGAGTACATCGTACTCAAAAAGAACCCCTACTACTGGGAGATGGGTGAAGATGGTCAGCCGCTGCCCTATCTCGACGAGGTAAAATTGACCCAGGTGCCTGAGGACAGCACGCGGGTGCTGCAAGTCCAGTCTGGCGAGACCGATGCCACCGATGCCGTTCCGTTCAGCCAGGTGGCGCAATTGAAGGACGATTCGACGGCTAACCTGACCCTGTGGCCCTCCACGCAGAGCTACTGGATCATGTTGAACCACACGGTGCCGCCTTTTGACGACGTCAAGATCCGGCAGGCCCTGAACTATGCCGCAGACAAGCAGGGGTTGCTCGACGCCGTCTTGTACGGCAATGGTGAAATTGCCATCTCGTTCATGCCCAAGGCCGGCCCGTGCTGGAACCCCAATCTGGAAGGCTTTCCCTACGACTTGGCGAAAGCCAAGCAACTGGTGGCCGAGTCCAAGTATCCTGATGGCCACACGGGGGCCAAGATCATGGTGCCCAGCGGTCGGGTCATCGGCCGGGACCAGGCGACTGTCCTGCAAGACATGTGGTCCAAGATCGGCATCAACGTGGAAGTGAACGAGATCGAAGGGGGTCTGCTGAGCCAAATGAGCAGGAACAAAGAGCACGAGGCCATCTCTGGCTATCAATGGACCAACGACGTGGTCGATCCTGCCCAGCAGGCCTACTGGTTTGTCGTCGATCCGGCCATGCGTAGCAGTTGGGTGAACGAGCGCGCTATCGAGCTGGTCGAGCAGGCGGCCGTTGAACTGGATCCCCAGAAACGCTGCGAGATGTACTACGAGGTGCAAGAGCTCTTTAACGAGGACGCTGTGGCGGTCTTGCTCTACCATACACCTTTTACCACCTTTATTAACAAGGATGTGAAAGGTTTCTACCAGATCCCGCTCGGTTGGTTGGTGTTCAAGCAAACCTGGATCGATCGGTAGGGTTGGCAAAGGTCAGGGCATCCTTGGAGTTGGCTTGCTACTCAACGTCTGGTGGGTCAGGCTCTTGCCTGACCCACCAGAATATGAATCATTGGAGGATGAGGTGGATAGGGTTACCTATATCATCGGTAGACTGCTGCAAATGGTTCCCACGGTTTTCACGATTACCGTGCTGGTGTTCCTGATGATACATCTGATTCCCGGCGACCCGGCGACGATCAGGCTGGGGATCAAGGCGACGGAGGAAAAGATCGAGGCGATGACCAAGCACATGGGACTCGATAAGCCACTGTGGGTTCAGTTCGGTCTATTTGTCAAAAATCTGCTCCGTGGCGATCTGGGAGATTCCCTCATCTCGCGGATCCCGGTGATGGAATTGATTCAGCGGCGCCTGCCCTTGACCTTGTTTCTGGCAACCTACGCGGCCGTTCTAGCAGTGACTATGACGATACCTCTTGCACTGCTGGCTGCTTTGAACAAAGATTCTTTCATCGATCAAGTTATTAGGACCGTCTTTGTCAGTCTCTTGTCAACCCCTGCCTTTTGGATCGGCATCGTCTTGTTGATAGTACTGGGCATAAAAATCTCCATCTTTCCCGTTGGGGGCATGGGCGAAACGTTCGGCGAACGTCTTTATTACCTTTTCTTGCCGGCCTTTACCTTATCTTTGCATCCCGCTGCGGTTCTCACACGGAATCTGCGCGATGGCATTCTCTCCACGCTGCGTTCTGAGCATGTGGTGTTTGCCCGGGCCAAAGGGCTCCGAGAAAGGCTCGTTTTGATCAAGCACGTGTTGCGCAACGCGATGGTCTCCACGCTGACGCTTCTCGGTCTGTACATGAGCTGGCTTGTCGGCGGGTCGGTCATCATTGAGACCGTGTTCGCACTGCCGGGCATGGGTTGGACAATGGTACAGGGTATCATGGGGCGAGATTATCCCGTGGTGCAGGGGCTCACGCTGACCTTTGGCATTCTGGTATCGGTGGTGTATCTCATTACGGATATCGCGTATTCGTTTTTGGATGCCAGGGTGACTTTGTAGGGGGGGCGGCAAATGACGGCCATAGCTCAGGATCGAAACAGACGCTTGGTAAGCGGATTATACCTTCAGGGTGTCAGGCGACTTGCAAAGAAGAACCTGGCCCTCTTGTTGGGGGTTATTCTCGTCACATGCATATTCATCCTCGCCGTTGTAGGGCCGTCCATCGCGCCCTATGATCCGATCGAACAGACGCTTTCGGAGCGCCTTCAGCCCCCCAGCCGGGCGCACTGGCTGGGCACGGACAAATTCGGGCGGGATATCTTTTCGCGAATTCTGTATGGAACGCAGATCGATCTGAAAATAGGACTGATTTGCGTCATCTTTCCCTTTATTTTCGGCGTGCTCATTGGGTGTATTTCAGGCTACTATGGTGGCCTGGTTGACATCCTCTTGATGCGCTTGGTCGACATCAATGTCGCCTTTCCGTTCTACGTGCTGGTGATCGCTATCCTTGCCATTTTGGGGCCAGGTGTGAGAAACATGTACCTTGCGCTCAGCCTGGTCGGCTGGATCGCCTACGCCAAGATCGTTCGGGGCGAGGTGCTCATCGCAAAGAACCTGGAGTATGTCCTGGCTGTCAGGGCGTTGGGTTACAGCGACTTTCGCATCATCGTGCGTCACCTGTTGCCCAATGTCATCAATCCAACGGTCATCTATGCCATGTCCGACGTGGTGCTGTGCATTCTGGCCGGCTCCTCTTTGGGTTTCCTGGGGCTGGGCGTGCAGCCCCCTATGCCTGAGTGGGGCGTGATGATCGCCGACGGGCGAGAGTTTGTCACGTCGGCTCCATGGTTGGCTGTGTTTCCAGGTCTGGCCATTGCTGTCGTAGGCATCTCGTTCAGCCTTCTGGGGGATGGTCTATCGAGCCTGCTGCGGCCGACAGACCGTTGAACGAATAGAGAGAAGAGATATGACGGACCCTATTCTACAGGTCGAGAACCTAAAGACCTACTTCTATGTGCAGGACGGCATTATCAAGGCGGTAGATGGGATTTCTTTCTCCCTGGCGCCCGGCGAGGTACTGGGATTGGTGGGAGAGAGCGGGAGCGGCAAGAGCATGACATGCCGGTCGATCATGCGCGTGGTGCCTTTGCCTGGCCGGATTGTGGAGGGGCACATATACTATCGCGGCCAAGATATCATGACCTGGCCGGAAAGCCAGATGCCATCGTTTCGCGGCAGCGAGATCTCGATGATTCTGCAGGAGCCGATGACGGCGCTGAACCCGGTGCTGACGGTGGGGGAGCAGATCGTGGAGACGATTTTGCAGCATGAGAACGTTTCCCGAGGCGAGGCCCAGGTCAGGGCCGGGGAATTGATGCAGTTGGTGGGGATTCCTTCTTCGGAGCGTCGACTGCAGGAGTATCCGCATCAATTCAGTGGAGGGATGCGCCAGAGGGCAATGATCGCCATTGCGCTGTCGTGCCGGCCGCAGGTGCTGCTGGCCGATGAGCCGACGACGGCGCTGGACGTGACGATACAGGACCAGATCATACGGCTGGTTCAGGGGCTGCAAGAGGAGCTGGGGATGAGCGTGATCTGGGTGACCCACGATATGGGGGTGGTGGCCCAGTTGTGCCGACGGGTCGCGGTGATGTATGCGGGTCGGATCGTCGAATTGGCCAAGGTGATCGAATTGTTCGAGAACAGCCGTCACCCGTACACGCATGGGTTGATGGAATCGATACCGACCAGCGTTTCGCGAGAAGGGAGGCTTGTCCCGATACCGGGTCAACCGCCGAATCTTTTGAACCTGGCTCCGGGTTGCCCGTTCGAGCCGCGATGCCGATATTCGGTGGAAGAATGTCGTACGGTTGATATACCGCTGAGGCCGGTATCTCGAGAACATTTTTCAGCCTGCATACGATTTGAGGAGATATGGCATTGAACGCGCAAGAGACATCGTTTCAGGACAACGGACAGCCGTTAGTGCAGATCAGGGACCTCTCAAAGACATTTGTCTTGGGTGCTTCTATCATCAAGCGTGTGCTGGGTAGGAAGCCGGAATATCTCAGAGCCGTGCACAAGGTGAACCTGGATATCTACCGCAGCGAGGCATTGGGGCTGGTCGGAGAGAGCGGCTGCGGCAAGACGACGTTGGGTCGCTGTCTCTTGAGGCTCTATGAACCGGACGAGGGTCAGGTGTTGTTCGACGGGCAGAATTTCCTCGCTGTGGAGGGGGCTGCCCTGCGGCATATGCGAAGCAAGGTACAGGTGATCTTTCAGGATCCCTATTCCTCCTTGAACCCGCGGCAGAAGGTGAATCAGGCGCTGGGTGAAGCGTGTCTGGTACACGGCATCTGCACGCCGAAAGAGGTGCAGGAGCGGGTGGGGTATCTGCTCAACACCGTGGGACTGGGGCCCGATGTGTCGGACCGATATCCGCACGAATTGAGTGGGGGGCAGAGGCAGCGCATCGCCCTTGCCAGGGCGTTGGCTGTGGAGCCCGAGTTCATCGTGGCAGACGAGCCGGTATCAGCGCTGGATGTGTCGATTCAGGCGCAGGTGGTCAACTTGTTGATGGAGTTGCAGGAGCAGTTGAATCTGACCATGCTCTTCATCACGCACGATCTGAGGTTGGTACACTATGTGAGCCATCGGGTGGCGGTGATGTACCTGGGGAGCATCGTCGAACTGGGACAGAGCGAGGGACTGTTCAACAATCCGTTGCACCCCTATAGCCGCGCCCTGTTGGCTGCCTTGCCCAAGATCGATCCGAGGGACAGGGCCAAGGTTGCGGCCATCCAAGGGGAGCCACCCAGCCCCATCAACATCCCGACGGGTTGTTCGTTCCATCCCCGTTGTCCGATCGCGGTAGACCAATGTCATGTCGACGATCCACAGCTGCGTCAAGTCGGCGATGGTCGCCTCGTGGCTTGTCACCTCATACATTGGGGTTCCTTGTAATCGACAAAACTGCGAACCCCTGAATTCTGCAGGGTTCTCGCGAGCCCATACACACCAAGGAGTTGCAGGAATTGCTGCAACGACGGTTCACCCTGTCACGATCCGGGCATCGAGCGCCAGCGCACCCTTGCCGAGCACGACCAGCGGGTTGACGTCTACCTCCTGGATCTCGGGGTGCTCCACGATCAACTGTGACGCGGCCAACAGCGCGTCGGCCAGCGCATCCACGTCGGCCGGTGCCTGGCCGCGAAGGCCTCGCAGCAGGCGGCTGCCCCGCACCTGGCCGATCATCTCCTCGGCGTCGAAACGGGTCAAGGGGGCGACGCGCAGGCTCACGTCGTCGAACACCTCCACATAGATGCCCCCCAGCCCCAACATCACCACCGGCCCAAAAGTGGCGTCCCGGCGGGCGCCGACGATCATTTCTCGGCCGCCCGCGATCATCTTTTGCACCAGGAATGCCTGGACGGCGCTGCCGGGTACGCGCTCCTGCAGGCGGTGGCGCATGGCTGCCCATGCCCGGCGCAGTGCTGCCTCATCGGCGATGTCTAGCGCGATGCCGCCCACGTCGGTCTTGTGGCTGATGTCGGCCGAGATGACTTTTAACGCCACGGGGTAGCCCAACCGTTTCCCGGCCGCCACGGCCTCGCCGGCGTCCCGTGCTACGGCCCAGTCTGCCGTCGAGATACCGTATGCTTCCACGGTTCGCAGCGCCTCATCAAGAGTCGGTGATTCGTGTATCGGGTGTTGCGGACCGCGTATGGCGTGTTGCGTATGTCTGGCATGGGAAGCTGGAAATTGAGAATAGAGCGTTCTTCTCGTGTGCCACTCCCTGGAGACCGCCAGGGCGCTCAGCGCGTCGCCGATCTCGCGAAAGATCGGAAAGCCCAGGCTGCGTTCCAGGCGGTCTATGTCGTCCACTCTGGCGGCGGGCACAACCGCCAGCGGGATCTCGATCCGGCGGCCCAGGTCACGCAGGGCCTCGGCCACCCGGCGGGCCATCTCGCCTTCCCAGGCGAATGAATAGATGTAGGACATGACTGCTGCGTCGGGCCGCAAGGTGGTGATGCCTTCCTCCAGCAGGCGGACCCAGGCCTCGGCGTCAAACATCGCGCCCAGGTCTACCGGATTGGTCGGCACGATCACGTCGGCCCGGTTGTGGCGCCGGATCTCTTCCCCGAGCGACGGCGGGATGTCTATCAGGTGAAAGCCGTGCGCCTCGGCGGCGTCGGCGGCCATGACGGCCGTGCCGCCGGAGCGGGAGAAGACCAGCAGGTCGTTGCCCCGCACGGGTGGCAGGGCGAAGGCTTTGGTCAGGTTGACCAACTCTCGAAAGTCGTTCACCCGAACGATGCCGGCCTGCCGTGCGGCGGCGCTCACCACCCGGTCGTCGCTGGCCAGCGCTGCGGCGTGAGAGCGCAGGATCTGCTGGCTGGCCCGTCCCCGGCCCGCTTTGAGCATCAGGATCGGCTTGGACGACGAGCGGGCCAGCTCGAGCAAACGGCGGCCGTCGGACAATCCTTCCAGGTAGAGCCAGATGACGTCGGTGCCCTCGTCGTCCAGCAGGACCTCCAGAAAATCAGCCTCGTTGAGGTCTACCTTGTTGCCCATGCTGACGGCCTTGTTGATCCCCATCCCGGCCGCCGTCAGGAGCCAGCTGGCGTGCTGGATCAGGCCGCCGCTCTGGGCCAGGACGGACACCCGCCCGCGGTGGACCCAGTCCTTCGTCATCGGCGCAAAGGGGACGCACACGCCCTCCTCGAGGTTGATGACGCCCAGCCCGTTGGGGCCGGTGAAGCGGATGCCCCACCGGCGGGCGACCTCGACCACCCGCGCCTCCAGGTCCGGTCCGCCGATCGAGAACTCGCTGAAGCCACTGCTCTCGATGCAGGCGCGGCGGATGCCCCTCCGCCCGCAGGCGTCCAGAACATCCGGCACCGTGGGCGCGGGTGTGAGGATGACGGCCAGGTCAACCCCGCCTGGCAGCTCGTCGACCGATCGGTGCACGCACAGACCGGCGAGTTCGTCGCCGCCCCGCCCGACCAGGTAGATGTGGCCTGTGTAGCCATGGTCGCGGAGGTTCAGCAGTACGCCCTGGCCCAGGTTGCCCGGCCGGGGAGAGATGCCGACGATGGCGATGCTCCGGGGGGAAAAGAGTCTGTCCAATGGTTCCTCCAATGAGGGTGTCAGTTTCCCTTCCTGTGAGTTCAACGTGATACTGCCCTACGGTTTCTCGGCGCGGAGTTGACCTCCCTCAATGATAAACTGTACGTCCTCACCCTAGAACTTTTTCGTCCAGCGATAGCTGACGTATCTCTTTTGAAAGCCAATCGCTTCGTAGAACCGCTGGCCTGATCCAACCCAGACGCTGTCCGCACCGAGGGCGGCTGCACGCCGGATGCCCTCCATGACGATTTCCCTGCCCAGCCCTCGCCTCCTGAAATCGGGATGCGTGCCGACAGGTTCCAGGATCCCCATCCGATTGTCGCTATCGTACCACACAATGCAGCAAGAGGCATACTTGCCGTCAGGGTCTACGACGTACAGATCCTGATCCTTGCGGTAATCTGGCGCTCTTTGCAGTTCCTCATAGGCGAAAGCGCTGGGCCAATCTGCCGGATCGGGGTGGTTGAATGCCCGTCCAAAGATCTCGCGCCTCAACTCGATGTTGTTCTCCTGGGCCATGGATTGGATGGCATAGCCATCCGGCAGGTTGGGTTCCGGCAGGGCCTCGATGACGAATTCCGAATCGAAGCCAAAATCTTCCGCGTCTTTCTGATAGCCCCGCCCGTGGACCAATGCCTGGAACGGCGCGTCATGGTCGTCAATGTAGACGTGCAGCGTTCCAGTTCTCTTGTTGACCAGGGTTGCTTCCGCGTAATCGAGCATCTCATCTAGAAGGAATGTGTATTGCGGGTGGCGCTGGAAGAAGGCTTCCCCAAACCCCGGGTGCTCGGGATCGGGGTATTCCAGGTTCACCACGCCTACAATGTCGTTATCGTCGTTTTCCCAGACCCCGATGGACGCTTCCCAGAAACGGATGGCTTTCAAACCGTCTTCCAGATGGGGCTCTTTTTGCCCATACGTACCCAACCGAGGCGCGACGAAATATCGGGCATAGTTCCACCGCTCTATCCGCCAGTTGAGGGGCTGTCCAAAAGCCTGATAGGTGCTCACGAGAAAGTCGCGAATTGTCATAAAGTCCTGCTCTGGTTTGTATGTCCGACGTCTCACTTTCATTCTCTACGCTCCATCTATGCGCGATACGGTCCTGCTGATGTTGCCATACAAATCCAAAGCAAAAACCCCACCCGATAAGGTGGGGCATTTGACGTCAGGTGCGGCATCATGGCTACCTGCCCGCAGCGCCTCTCAGAATTCTCAAAGCTGTCTTTCCACGCGACCGAGAAGCGCCACCTCAGAGAATGATGTGGGGCAGAGCTCTTTGCACTTGTCCATCAATAACTGCGCACTTTAGGGTGCAGATCAGGCGTAAAAAAGCCACTAAACTCCAAAGTTGTTTTTGGACAAGTACTTTGCACAGACGAGTGGCGACGCCCAGATTTGAACTGGGAACCAAGGGCTTATGAGTCCCCTGCTCTACCATTGAGCTACGTCGCCAACTAGATCGCGTTTGAAAGCGCGGTCTTTTTTATTGTCACAAGATTATACCACAACCCATCACTGCGAGCAAATCGCGTAGACCCTGACAAAGGTCTCCCATCCCAACGGCTATAACGCAACGAGAGGGCCGAAAGTAAAAGACTTGCTATCCCAAGACAAATACATCTTGACGATTTGTGACTTGACGTGCTATAATCAAGGCGGTTCCCTTCCAGCCGCCAGCCGCCCAGGCTATGATATGGATAAAGCTAGCATTTCGATCTAGCACTCAGTGTTGAGCACTAGATGGACAATCGGCGATCTAGTATTTGGTTAGCGCAGAATGCTTCGCGTCCTGCGCTAACGCGCGGCTCATCCGCCGCGCGTCGACGGCAGGACATCTCGAATGCGAGAGAGGTGCTCAATGACTGATAGAGTGCAATTTATCTTGTCTAGCGGCTCACAGTTCTTTCTCCTGATTTTTGGACTTATACTGGTAATTGTAGCCATTCCGAGAAGAATTGAATTCGCTGGTATAACAATCCGTATGTTCCCAAGACAACGATTGGTTCTTGGTACTGCTGGTTGTGTAGTGATTATCTTGTCGGTATTAATGACGCTTTCGGGTGGCGAAATATCTGTGCAATCTACCACTGGCATACCTTCGCCTGCTACCATAACTGTGCTGCTCATATTACTGATAAGTGGGATAATAGCGGCAGTCTATCTGAGTGGAAGAGAAAAAGGAGCACTGAAAAAACCTATCCCACAGTCGTTGTCCCCAACTCGTCCTGCCTCATCCTCAGTCGGGTCCGGAGATGCTAGCGTTGAGGGGAATGGGACGATCTTTTCTATCTTATTCTTAGCTGCTGACCCCACTGACGCTTCACGCCTGCGATTGGGTGAGGAGTTCCGAGAGATTCGAGAACAGCTGAAAAAGGCCGAACTGCGGGACCGTTTCAGGTTGGAATTGCCCCAATTGTCTGTCCGACCGCTGGACATTAGCCAGGCGTTGTTGGATATGCAACCACAGATTGTCCATATCTCTGGTCACGGCACATCTACAGGTGCGTTGTGTTTCGAGAATCAAGTGGGAAGAACCCAAATTGTTCAGCCCAACGCGCTGGCAGCATTGTTCGAGCAATTCACCAATCAAGTCAATTGCGTGATTTTGAATGCCTGCTACGCAGAGATCCAGGCGAATGCTATTGCTCAACACATTGACTATGTCATTGGCATGAACCAAGCAATCGACGATAAAGCTGCTATTGCCTTTGCCATTGGCTTCTATCAGGCGTTGGGAGCCGGACGCGCAGTTGAAGAAGCGTACAAACTTGGTTGCGTGCAAATCTGGCTTCATAACATTCCCGAACACCTAACACCAATTCTAGTGAAGAAAGGGCAATAACAGCCATAGTCGCCGCCCAACCCCCGCTGGTGTGTCCTGAAGCTATCGTCTGCTAGTTGGTGCAAGTCCAACCGTGGCAACCGCTAGGCCGCCACATAGCAGGCTTCCAGGGCCTCTGCAGCCCACGCTATTTGCTGTTTTCTCCCATGGCCCGGTGTTTGCCCAGGCCAGCGCCCCCTTCCCCGCACCCCGACTACCTATTACACTTCCAGACTGGAAGCTGTACTTGTCGAGGCCCTGTACTGGCCGACAGGACAGTGCCCTGTACTGACCGCCCTCGTCCTGGCCGACAAGCCCTTGGTCCTGTGGCACTGGACCATACGGTCCAGTATGGTGCCCAAGGACACAGGGGACAGGGTACAGGACAGTGCTCTGGCGAAAGCGGATCTCAAGGGAGCGCAGCTTTTTCAGGTACAGGGTCGGGATCACGTCCTTGTTGCCGGCGCGGATGCGCTGGCGTCTCACGTCGCCGTGGGGAATGCCTAGCTCCTGGTAGGTGGCCCGTGTGGTGAACGTGCACTTGTCCAAAAACCATTTCGTATGTCTGGCGCCATTCTGTCCCCAAACCGGCGCTACAAAGTGAGGAGTCATCCATGGACAAGTACAGGTGGCCCCGTCAAAGTCTACGTCTACCAGGACGCCCTCAGTTTGGAGCTTTTGGAGTTGGAGCCGGACGGCCCCGACTTCCTTCGGAGCGACCCCGGCCTTTTGAGCGAGGGCTGCCTTCTTGTCTTGGATCGTCTTTGGTGTCATGGCGTGCCTCCTGTTCTTGGTTTAGGATAGAAAAAAGAAAGCCAGTCTACCTGTATAACGCAGCGAGGAGGCCGAAAGTAAAAGGAGTTTGCTATTCTAAGACAAAAAGGGATTGACGGTTTGCTCTTTGATGTGTTATAATGAAGACGGCTCCTTTCCACCCGCCCGCAGGAGAAGGCTCCGGCGGGCAAACGCTCCTGCATCACTCCCGAATCATCGCGCATCTTGACTGTGACCAGCCACCAACTACCCAGGCTACAATACGGATAGAGCGGGTTTTTCGATCAAGCACTCAGTATTGAGCACTAGATGGACAATTGGCGATCTGGCAATAGTTGGGCGGCGAAATTAGCTGCTCATCGGACAAAATGGAAAGGATGACTGAAAATGATGAATCAAGTTGCCAACGCTGCAACCGCTGACTCTGCCTATAAGAGTCTCTACAAACTAGGCGGCGCAGCCGCCTTGATCGTGGTAGTGTTAACCTTTAGCGAGGTCATTGGTTTCACTTTCTACCCGCAACCCAGCACGGTAAGTGACTGGTTCATGTTGTTCCAGAGCAATAGGATCATTGGACTTTTGGGGGTTGGAAGTTCCGATGTATGCAATGTTCATTCTGGTATTTCTCGCTCTTTACGTTGTGCTCAGAACAGCCAATGAGGGCCGCATGGCAATCGCTATGACCTTTGCCCTCCTTGGGGTCGGGATCTTTTTCGCAACGAATAATCCCTTCTCCATGCTTTCCCTCAGCGACCAGTACGCTGCTGCGACGACAAACGCGCAGAGATCGACGATCTTGGCAGCCGGGCAGGCGGTGCTTGCCAATACGAACCAACGCGCCGTTGGTGGTTTCAACATAGCCCTCTTCCTGGTGTCCGTTGCGGGTCTGATAGTCTCATCGGTCATGTTCCAGAACAATTCCTTCAGCAGGACAACCGCCTATGTGGGAATTCTGGCCCATGGACTGTCATTAGCCGATTATCTCAGACAGGCTCTGACGTCATCGGTCACTATCGCCCTGCTCGTGATTCTTCTGAATGCCCTGTTCGTAGTCATATGGTTCACCTTAGTCGGCCGGAGGCTCTACCAGCTAGGGCGTCCCGAAGGAAAGACGCTTCCCCAGCAATCGTAATCAGAATTGGGTGATTGATAGCCTGGTGCGCCGTCCAACTATTGCTGCAGTTGACGCGGCTGTCGCCGCGTTTGGATCATGCAGCTTTGGGAGAGTTGGAGCGGGTGGGTGATGGGTTCCGGGCCAGGGCCGCCATCATCGCGCATTTTGACTGTGACCAGCCGTCAACTGCCCAGACCACATTGCGGATAAAGCAAGCCATTCGATCTAGCACTTGGAATTGAGCACTAGATAGACAATCGGCGATCTAGCCATTGGTTAGGCCACAATCTCAGATTCATCCTGGCGATCGAGGTCTTTGGAGGGAGAAATGAGCACTCACACGCCTGTTGAACCATCAAACGGACAATCCAACACGTCCAGTGCGGTGTTGAAGCGGATGCTCCAGGTTGTGATAACGTACCTTATCCTGGCAGCAATCTTGTTTATCTCATCAGGACGTCTGAACTGGATTTGGGCATGGGCCTATCTCGGCGTGGGTTTGGTGTTTGTTGTGATCAATGCGCTGATCCTACCTCCTGAGTTGATCGCGGAGCGAGGTCAACCTGGAGAAAACGTCAAGCGTTGGGACAGGGTGCTCGCGACTCTCGGCAGTCTCCCCTGGTTGGGCATGCCGATCGTGACTGGCCTGGATGAGCGCTTGGGATGGTCACCTCAGTTGGTTCCAGCAATTCATCTCATCGGGTTGACTTTCTTTGTATTGGGGCAAGGATTGTTTAGCTGGGCGATGGCGTCAAACAAATACTTTTCGACAGCCGTTCGCATCCAGATGGACCGAGGCCATACCGTTGCCACCGCTGGTCCTTACCGCTACGCCCGCCATCCGGGCTACGTGGGATACATTGTGAGCTCTTTTGGAATGTCGCTGGCCCTCGGTTCGCTGTGGGCGATCATCCCAGCAGGACTCATAGTATGCCTTTTAGTTGTGCGGACGGCGCTGGAAGATCGAACACTGCAGGACGAACTCCCCGGCTATAAGGACTATGCCCAGCGAGTACGTTACCGCTTGCTGCCCGGCATTTGGTAGTCTATTCTATGTAACTTGTGCGACACGAATTGATTGTCTGTAAATAGGGTACAAACCCCCGCCTTTAGGCGGGCCGTTTTCAACACCACACTGGTATCCAGGTCGGGTCGGGCGGTCAGTCGGTGACGATAGGAGATGGCTGACCGCCTGACCCGGACGGGTTTGACAGAGAAGGTGGGCGTAGTACAATACGGTCATGGGCTATCGAAAAACATCCCACTCTGTCTATGACCTGAAATATCACGTGGTGTGGATTACCAAGTATCGGAAAGCGGTATTGCGGGGCGAAATAGCCATTCGGTTGCGCGAACTGGTTCGGCAGACATGTGCGGCGTTGGAGGTGTATATCCTGAGCGGACATGTAGCCGTTGACCATGTGCATCTGCTGGTGTCGGTACCCCCGCAAGTGTCGGTGAGCGACCTGATGCAGCGTATCAAAGGACGCAGTAGTCGGAAACTGTTGCAGGAGTTTGGCGAGTTGAGTCGGCAATTCTGGGGACGACACCTGTGGGCTCAAGGCTATTTCGCTGCAAGTTCTGGCAATGTGACGGATGAGGTCATCAAGCAGTACATTGAGTCTCAAGGTGAAACACCTCCATCAGATGAAGATGATGGCTTCAAAATAGGGGAGCTTTAGGCGAGTTTCAGTCGCATCCCAAGCTACCGGCTTTAGCCGGTAGTAGTTGACTTTCCCATGATTTTCCCATGATGATTCTCTCTTTCCCTGGACCGCGGCTTATCCCAGTTGGTGGCACATTGCGAGCAAATCTCCTGTGCTACCGCAATTTGCACATTCCAGGGCAATGATTCAACTTCATCTAGTGGGCCACTTGTCATGAACA
>Ga0180438_10006011_pt1 | contig 16610 bp, 11 predicted proteins | sample SS_ome_12_FD_132455 | JGI IMG/M metagenome (GOLD analysis project Ga0180438, IMG submission 132455) | Hypersaline lake sediment archaeal communities from the Salton Sea, California, USA - SS_3_D_2 metaG | ecosystem: Environmental > Aquatic > Non-marine Saline and Alkaline > Hypersaline >...
AGGACTACACGAGCTACAAGCTGCACGTCGAATGGCGCTGGGCGGACAAACCAGGGAACAGCGGCATCTTCGTCCACGGCGTGCCGTACTTGATCGAGATACAGCTGGCGAATAAGCGTGCGGGCGACTTGGCCGCCATGAGGGGGGCCGACTTCAAGGAGCACAGAGACCTGGTCGCCGCTGCCGGGCGGGAAAGGGCGATCGTGCCCATGCAGGGCAAGTCGGTGGAGAAGCCCAGCGGCGAGTGGAACTCGGCGGACATCGTATGCAGGGGCGACAGCATCATCGTACGGATCAACGGCGAATTGAAGAACATCGCCACAGAGTGCAACGTACAGTTCGGGAAGATCGGCCTGCAAAGCGAAGGCGGGCGAATCCAGTTCAGAAATATCTACATCGAGCCGCTGGACGACTGAGGGGACCGTAGGGTCAAAACCAGCTCCTTGATTCTCTGCCATCCGGGTTCGGCGTGATTCCGGCAATCTCGATAAAACGCGTGGACATCTTCACCACAACAAGAACGTAGGACGTGTCCAAGCCTCACCGAGTCCAGACTTCGACGGTAGTGAAGTCGGCTGCACGCAGGACCTGCCAGTGCGCTTTCAAGAAGGTCTTCCAGGTCGTCTTTCTCTCACGCTCCGGCGCTCAGCACAAGATGTTCCGACTTACTGCTTCGCGATGCAATAGAGATATGCTTCGCCTTTGAGGTACAACTCATCGCCTACCGCGACGGGAGACGCGTCGAACACATCGTCCAGGGTGTTTGTGGCCAATACCTCGAACGTGTCCGACGCTTTAATGACAATCGTCGTGCCTTTCCGATCTGCGATGTATATCCGGCCTGCCGCACCGAGAGGCGATGCATAAATCTGTTTCAAGCCTTCGAGCCTCTGTCGCTCGTAGAATGGCTTTCCGGTTCGGGCATCGTAGCAAGAAAGGGCGGCTCTGATGTTTTGCGTGAAGTAGATCTTGTCTCCATACAACAAGGGCGAAGGGACATACGGTGTGCCCTTTTCGAGTTTCCACGCAATGGCGTCGGAATCGGACAGATCACCGGTGCGGCCCAGTTCGATGGCCAGTAATCTGGGATCTTTATATCCGGTCATGCAATACACTTTGCCGAATCCAACCACAGGGGAAGGGATGGCACCGAGCGTCAGGCCCGCGCATCTCCAAACAATGTCGCCGGTGGCAACATCGTAACTGCGGACAAAGTTTGATGCGCTGGTAATCACTTGGTAGGTGTCGCCTACCTTCAGTGGAAAGGGCGTTGCCCATGAAGAGGGTTCGTCTCGGTCCCTTTGCCAGATCAGTTCGCCCGTGTTCTTATTGAACGCGAATATCTTCGAGTCGCCTTCGTGATCCGCCACGACAATAACGGCATCGCCGGCCAATGCGGGAGAACTGCCCTCGCCGAAAGCACGGAAGGTTAACATTTCGACAAGATCGGTGCTCCATTTATGGACTCCGTCAAGGTCATAGCAGTGAAGCCCGCGGGATCCAAAACTCACCCAAAGATGGTTGCCGTCGGTTACCGGTGAGTAGGAAGCAAAGCTCGAACTGGGATGATGGCCTTCATGGGGAATTGCTTCGCGCGCGGTGCGTTCCCAAAGCGTGTTGCCGGTCTCACGGTCCAGACAAACCACATTGAACTTGTATCGTACCGTTGGAGTGGGAGTGAATATTTCCCTGCCGCCTGGGGTCGCGGTGGGGACCTTCGCCTCGGTGTCTTCCTCCGTAGCTATCGCCGTCTGGATGAAGATCTTGTTTCGCCAGATAATGGGTGTAGAGTCCGACCCGCCGGAAAGCTCCACTTTCCACTTGATGTTCTCGGATTCACTCCAGGTAATCGGCGGATCTCCTTTGACGGCCACACCGTTGCCGCTTGGCCCGCGCCATGCAGGCCAGTTATCGTCATTCGAAGCTCTTTCCGCGCCTGTGGTCGCCATTGCGATGAAAACGCCGCTAAGAATTACCAAGGTTACTCCGGTTCGCATAAAGATGCCCTTTCTGCCTGCAATTGTCTCGGATATCTAACAGTACCCATGACCGAGCCAGGATGACTGAAACATCACCGTCCCGACAAAAACAGCGAATTATATCATCTTTCCCACACTCAGGACAGTGAAACCAACAAACAAATGGGGTCGCACGCGCGTTCACACTGCAACGCGGCAACTCCATATCTATGAACGGTAGTAGGATGTACTTGTTCTTGAGGGAGTTCTCCCTGGCAAAAAACCTCACCCGAAGGCGTGACCAAAAGACGGTTCAAGAACGCGCGACTGAGCCTCCCGTAGCAGAAGCAAAGAGGTACCTGCTGAAGTCCCCGAAAACATGATTGAATCTGGACTTAATCTTGCCTTATCCCACGACATTAATCTCGTCAGGAGATTACTTTTGTCCAGTGTATTCGAGGGTCTTCAGCGCCGCGCCATGGTAGGCCCAGGCCGCACAAAAGAGCAAAGCCCAGATAAGGCGCGGCCTTTTCCGAGTGCACGTGAATGCTTCCTGGTGTTCGGATGCATGATGTTCGCCTCTCTTTTCTTAGAGCGGCCGGATGAAGATATTGCGCCAGCGGCATACCGCGCCGGGGGCCCAGCGATCCTTGCCAAGGCGATCATTGGGGCTATTGCTATGAACCTCCAACGAAATATGACCTCGCGGTCCGAGGAGCGATGCCACCGCCTTGGGATCAAAGCCCGGCCACTGGATCGTGGCGGCGTCCATTTCGCAAATTTTCGTGCCGTTTATCCACGTGGTCAATTGGGGAAGCTCGCCTTCACACCGGATCTTGAAGGTGTTCCAGTCGCCAAATTTCCAAACCGCCAGAAACGTCTCAATGGGTGCCGCATAGGCAAGTAGACGGAGCTTTTCCTCCGTCACCGGTTGAAACGCGGTCTTTGGATCCGCCTCTTCGAGCCCGATGGGCGTTCCGGAGCTGTCCAAGACAGCGGTGAGGGAATAAGGAATGGCATGAAAACCGGCCAGACCATTTCCGTAAAAACCGCCAATACCGCCGTCCCTCCGATGATCCAGAAGTATTTGATAGCCAACATTTCCCGCCGGATTGGTGCGCACCAGTACGCCCGTATCAACGGGCCAATCGGGTTTGGCATCGATCAACAGCTCAAAGTCGCCGAAGGCCTCATCGGAAACGAGGTAACCTCCGAGTCCCGAACCGGGCGGGTCTTGCCCGCCCGTCAGCACCCCATCCTGCACCGCCCAGCGCCCGCAACTCTTTTGCGCGCGCTCGTAGAATGTATCTCCGTTATCGGATTTCGCCCCCTTCGGCGGCCTGGCGCTCTGGCTCCGAGGCATGGGATGCCAGCCAGCGAGCGTCTTCCCATCAAACAGTAAACGAAATCCGTCGGGCGGTGCTTCGTCAGCATAGCTGCCTGAGGGGAATGTCCAGAGGCAACCTGACACGGCAGCGGCCGTTCCAGTGCAAAGGAATTGGCGGCGTGAATACCTCCTTCTCATAATGTTACTCCTGCGTTATGAAACATACTGTCATCCCCGTGACACCTTTCACAGAGCGAATTACAGATCGAGCGGCGTCGCGTCCACTGGCCAAAAAACTCCGCGGCCAAAACAACTCGAACGAGAACCGCCAGGGATACGACGGCAAGCAAGACGCGTTGTTGCCCTTTCTTCACCAAGATCTCTAGCCTGAACACGCTTGAGGCAGAGAAATCAGAAGCTCTCTAGAAGCTCGAGGATGACGGCTAGCTTGGGCACGCCATCGACATAGGCGTACTGGCCGCCGCGTCCGCCCGTCCACTGGCCCCGCTGCACGAGCGAAAGCTCCTTGTCTTCGAGCAGGGCTATCTGACTGTCCATGCCTTTGACCTTAAACGCGATGTGGTGTACGCCCTCGCCCTTCTCCTCGAGAAAGTCCTTCCAGGTGCTCGGTCCGCCGACCGGCTCGATCAACTCAATAGTCGTGTTCTGGAATTTGAAGAACGCGAGCTTGGCCTGGCCCTGGGTCGGTTCACCCTTGTAACGCGTCTTGGCCTTCTCCTCGGGCTCGGTAAGGTTCCATTTTGGGACCTCGACGCCGAACACGTCGGCGTAGGCGTTGGCCGAAGCCTCGATGTCGCGCACAACAATACCAATGTGCGTAATTAAATTGTTGTCGAATGTGGCGCCGCGTTCCTGCACTCCGGCTCCTTTCGCCAGGCTGCCTGTCGCGAAAAGACACACGAATCCTATGGTCATTGTGAGAATATACTTGCGCATTTGATGGCACTCCTTATTCCGTTACCTGCCCACACCCATGGTACCACTTTTTACGATAGAGGATCAAGCAAAGTACGAAGGGGTAATGTCAAGTTCTGTGTGTAGAATACGGTCCTTCATGCGCCGCACCGCGATGGGCGCTTCCAGGCGCACCTGCGGGGTACCTTCGGGCGCCTCCGCATTGACGCGGAGGTGAGTAGACATCAGGTGCACCACGGGCGTCAGCAGGCGGCTGTTATTGAACCGCAAACGACCTCAGGGCTCGTAACGGCAGGATAGATCTTGACGAGCGCCGGCAGTTTTCCCTATAATTATAAGCTATTGCCCGTGATGGTCGTGGGCAAACTCAGGTGGGAAATTTAGGAAAAGAGGTGTTCTGGCAGATTGGGAGAAAAGGCTCTTGAAAACTCGAAACAACAAAGCGGTTGGTTGGAAGATGGCAGTGGTGGTGGCTGTATTGATATTGTGGCTTCCTAACGCCTGCAGACAAGAGGACACAAAGGTGAACAGCGAAGAACTCAGGGCTGGGAAAAACTTTATTATGGGCGACTTTGAGAACGCCACGGACGTCGGCAAGATCGACCTAAAGGGTTCCTCGGAATTCTTGCCGGACACGGGGCAGTATCGTATCAAGGGAAGCGGCGCGAACATATGGGCCGATGAGGACGCATTTCAGTTCCTCTGGAAGAAGACAGACGGCGATATCGTGTTCATCATGGACGTGGAGTGGGTTGGTGAGGGGAAAGTAAATCACCGCAAGGCTTGTGCGATGATCCGCCAGGACTTGTCGCCCGACTCGCCGTATGTGGATGTGGCCGTTCACGGCGACGGCCTGATCGCGTTGCAGTATCGGAAGGAAAAAGGCGGGTTGACGATGGGCATTCAGACGCCGATTCAAGCGCCGGCGACGGTCAAGCTGGAGCGCGATGGCGATGTTTTCACGGCGTCGGTTTCCAAGAATGGAGGGTCCTTCCAGCCGGTTGGGGCCATGTCGCTGTCGTTGCCCGACCCTGTGTATGCTGGCCTGGCGGTTTGCTCGCACGATGCCAGTGTGTCCGAAATAGCAATCTTCTCAAAAGTCGTCCTCAAGAATCGCGTCGCGCGGCCGAACGAAGAACGCGTACGGGAAACCAGTCTGGAAACGGTCTCGATTGAGACGCGCGAGCGGAAAGTCGTCTTTCGGGAACGAAACAAATTCGAGGCACCCAACTGGTCGCCGGACGGGAAGCTGTTCTACGTCAATCGGCAGGGGGCCATGTGTACGATCCCCGTGGAAGGCGGCGAACCAACCCTGCTTGACACCGGTGATATCAGAGGCTGCAACAATGACCACGGCCTGTCGTTCGATGGCAAATGGCTGGCCATCAGCGCTGCGGACCCCAACCCCACTAAGGGGTCGAGGATCTATATTCTGCCAGCGACCGGTGGAACACCGCGCCTGGTGACGCCGCAGGCTCCTTCCTGGTGGCATGGGTGGTCGCCGGACGGCAAGACGCAGACGTACTGCGCGCAGCGCAACGAGAACTACGACATCTATACGATTCCGACCGAGGGAGGTGAGGAGACGCGGCTTACCTCCGCCGAAGGACTCGACGACGGCCCGGAGTATACAGCCGATGGCAAGAAGATCTACTTCCAGTCGGAACGCACCGGGATTATGCAGATCTGGCGTATGAATCCTGACGGTACGGAGCAGGAGCAAGTGACTTTCGATGAGAACTACGCCGACTGGTTCCCGCACCCCTCGCCCGACGGGAAGTGGATTGTGTTCCTGTCGTACGACAAGAGCGTTACCGGGCATCCCCCGAACAAGACTGTGATGCTGCGTCTTATGCCGATGGAAGGCGGGAAGCCCAAGGTGATCGCCACGCTCTTCGGCGGGCAGGGAACCATCAACGTGCCTTCCTGGTCCCCCGATAGCAAGCAGGTAGCGTTCGTCAGCTATCGTCACGTTCTTCCCTAAGCCTGGAGTCTGAAGCTGGAGTTTCATGGTCCCAAGGTTACGAGTGATGCGGGATTGCTGGCGTACCGAGAGTTGGATGACGCACTTGGATTGACTGTTCAAGGTAATCCTACGCCGAATCTCGCGGCTCGCGCCACTGGCACCCGTGCCGACATGCCGGGTACGGTATTCGCAATAAGGGAACTAGCTTACTTAAAACACGATGGGGGGCGTGTCCGAACTCGTGTGAACGGCGCTGAAGATCGTCTCCGATGGATGTTATTGAACCGCAAACGACCTCGGAGAGGATTCGTAACGGTAGGATCGATCTTGACAGGCGCCGGCGGTCTTTACTACACTCAAAAGCTATTGTCCGTGATGGTCGCGGGCAACCTCATATTGGAAATGTGGGGGAATAGGTGTTCTGACGGATTTGGAGAAAAGGCTCATGAAAACTCGAAACGACAAAGCGGTTGGTTGGACGATGGCAGTGGCGGCGGCCGTATTGATATTCTGGCTTCCTAACGCCCGCGGACAAGAGAACACAAAAGTGGACAGCGAAGAACTCAGGGCTGGGAAGAACTTCATTATGACCAACGTGTACAGCGAAGAAGAAGACGAGGAAATCCTCGGATTGTTCCAAGGCTTGCGCGTTGCCGATGTGACGGACGGAATGGACAAGGCCGGCCTGTTCAATATTGGCCTGATGTCACCGGAAATCCACCCGCTCTGGAAGGACACGGAGCACTTCACCCATCGTTTTGCCGGTGTCGCCGCGACAGTGAGGTATGTGCCGACGAACAAGCCCCATGCGCCTCGCATGGACAAGGCAGCCTTCGATCAATGGAAGGGCGAATGGTATAAGAAGCTGTCTTCCGAACCGCCGTTCATCCGGAAAGGGACGGTGGTCGTTATTGACGAGGATCCTGATACAGACGTGGGCTCGATCGGATCGAACAACATTATGGTCTGGCAGGTGCGTGGCTGCGTCGGCGTCGTCACCAATGGAACGGCGCGTGACACCGACGAAATAGCCGCCGAGAAGGTTCCGTTGTACTTTCGCAACGTCGGACGCGGTATTCGGCCAGGACGTAACGAACTCGAATCGGTGAACCGCCCCGTGGTCTGTGGCGGTGTCCTGGTTGAGGCAGGTGACGTCGTCGTTGCGGACGGAGACGGTGTGGTTGTTGTGCCCCGCGCCAAGGCGAGAGAAGTGGCCGAATACGCGCGCGCAACGCTCAAGCAAGACAAGACCGGACGGCGCTCGTTGTACAAGAGACTTGGCCTGCCGCCCGATGATTCTGTCAAATGACAGACAACCGGCTGCGGGGAGCTGAGGCGGGGGGCATACGTTTCGTTTTTGTCCCAAACTCGCTGAAACTAGACGGTTTTGTACCATGGCCAGTGCCTCCTCACGGGCAAGGCCGGGACTGCTAGCCTTGGCGCGCAAACCCGTGTGGCACGCAAGGGTCTATGCTTCAAACACTTCGGCTGCAGAATAGGCCGTCATGCCCGGCAGGGAAGCAAAGCCAAAGTAGGATGCGGGATTGCTGGCGTACCGAGAGTTGGATGACGCTCTCGGATTGACTGCCATCACGGACGACATCTTTGACGATTGGCGGACAGGGCAGAACACACGGCATACGCTGACGGCCTTATTGCGCCAGTCCGTTTTCAGTCGTCTTGCAAGCTATGAAGACGCGAACGACGCCGAGCGGCTTTGTGTTGATCCCACCATGCGTTTTGCCGTGGGTGGAAGAGCCAAGGCCCGTGGCATGGCGCGCGAGCCACCTTTAAGTACCCTGGAGTGAAGTGACCACCATGTTATTAAAGATCCACACACGACACGAGGATAGCGACCGGAAGACTGAGTCAGCGAGCCGTTTGAGATCTCGGCGTCTTAGCCGTCTCTCTGAGATAGAGCGAATAGGTTAGAAGCTCGGTCGGCTTTACACTGACAAAGAAGATCCCGCCGCGTCGGACCCTTTCCAGGAAGTTGAGTACCTGCCGAAGCGATGGCTCAGAGTGCTCCGTGAAGCTTTCAAGGAAGGAATTTGACCCCGTCAATAACGGTAGTCAGCGTGGCAGCTGGCCTCTTGCCCGCCGCAATCGCAAGATATCATGTTCATTTGAAAAACACATTTGTTTCCAAAACGCCTGGTTGAACTATGCCATCAACCCGACAAGCTCGCAAGAGCGAGATGCATTCGCACCGAACACATCGAACCACCGACCCCCTACGATAACAGAAATCGACGAGAACCGCCCACGTCTTGCGTGGTTGGATTCTTCGGGGATATTCTTAGGCAAATTTCTCTTCTCAACTCTGTACAGGCTGTTGCTTCCACCTGCGGATGGAAATGAACCCCAAGACTGTAATGGTGACACCGGTGCGAGAGCTCAGGCCAAGCCCTCAATGCAGACCCGCACCGGACCACCCATGGCGCAACTTCCAGTACGGACGCAGGCGGGCGGCTTGTGCAGGGAACAGTTCGAGATGACCTGCAAACGACACACAACCGAGCAGAGCACCAACATAACTCTTGACAACCTGGCCCCCATGGGGGCCAAACACACAACCGCAAACCTCCCTCATCCGAGGGCCACAGGAGGACATTTCTAAAGAGTCTTGACATAGGGAATGTTGGGGTAGGGAATCGCGTTGTTCCTAAGTAGCCTTCTGATAAGGACTTACATGGTCGGGGCGGCCGGATTTGAACCGGCGACCACTTGACCCCCAGTCAAACAATTGTGGTTTGCACATAACCGCATATAAATGCAAGTGATTGCGTATGATCACCTTGCGATTACGAGTGCATTGCACGTAATTGCACATAAGCGCAGGAAATCACCGAGCATGGGCCACAGTTTGGGCCACACCGTTGACGATAAGTTGTTACATCTTTCACGTGCTGCTCCCCCTGAATTCACCCCACACCGCTCTCGAGCAAAGTGCCAAACGTTTCAGAGGTTCCCTGTAGTAACATGTAACGAGTTATTGATAACCGTTGCACATACGGGTTGTGTGTTTCTTGTCTGGGGGAGCGCTGGTGAGAATCGGTCCTTCGAGTAGCCGTTGGAGCAGGTCTAAGCCCAAATCGTGTTCAGTACTTAACGTACACCGTCTTCAGTTGAGTATAGAAGTTGACCGCGACCGGTCCCTGTTCGCGGAAACCGGAGCTGGAACCTTTAACGCCGCCGAACGGCACCTGGTACTCGATCCCTGCTGAAGGTAAATTCACCATTATCGTTCCTGCCTCAATCCGGTTCGTATACTCCATCATTCGGGAGATATTACTCGTGCACAATGAAGCAGATAATCCGTACTTCACGTTGTTTGCGATGCGCAACGCATCGTCAAAGTCGTCGGCAGGTATGATCCCCAGCACCGGCCCGAATATCTCTTCCTGAGCGATACGCATGTCGGGCTTGACGTCGACAAACACTGTCGGAGCAATGAAATAACCTTTATCATATATGCCACCGGTCAGCCGCCCCCCGCCGCAAAGTAGTCTCGCGCCCTCTTTCTTGCCGATCTCGATATATTCCAAATCAGTGTTTAGCTGGTTCTCGTCGATAGCTGGACCCATGGTGACTTCGGGGTCGAGAGGATCGCCCACCTTCATTTCCTTCGCCTTCCCGACGACGAGTTGCGTGAATTCGTCTATCACACTGCGTTCGACTATCGCGCGGCTGGTAGCGGTGCATTTTTGCCCCGTGCTCATGAACGCGGCGTTAGCCGTCAATGAAGCAGCCTGCTCGAGGTCGGCGTCTGCGAGCACTATCGTCGGATTTTTGCCACCCATTTCGAGCTGAGTGCGAACCATGTTTTTCGCCGTCAGCGCATATATCCCGTTACCCACCTCAACAGAACCCGTGAACGAAACCGCTTTGATTGCCGGATGTGTCACAAGCTCCTTGCCAATCTGAGAGCCGCTTCCCGTCACGAGGTTGACGACACCGTCGGGAACCCCCGCCTCGACAAGCATCTCCACCAGCTTGACGGTCAGGGTGGGTGCAAGCGATGACGGTTTGATGACCACGCAGTTGCCGCTCACAATCGCGGGTGCCAATTTCCACGCCGGGATGGCTATAGGAAAGTTCCACGGCGTGATCAACGAGACAACGCCCAGCGAGTGTCTCAGCGTCATCGTGAAAACCTTATCGCGCTCGGACGGGATCACTGCGCTCGAAAGGCGCGCTCCCTCGCCGCCGTAATATTCAAATATGCGGACGGCACGGGTCGTCTCGCCCTTCGCCTCCGGCAGCGTTTTCCCCTCTTCAAGCGTGAGCGCCCGAGCGAGCTCATCGAGGCGGTCTTCCATCAGTCGAGCCACCCTGTACAGTATCTCACCGCGTTTCGGCGCCGGCTTGGCTGCCCACGACGCATGAGCGGCGGCGGCGGCCTCGATAGCACGTTTGACATCATCCGAACCAGACTGCTGGAACTCGCCTACAATCTGGTCAGTGTTCGCCGGGTTTATGCTCTTAAACGTCTTGCCGGTTGTCGATTCCACCCATTTGCCACCGATGAAGTTCTTGCAGATCTCCACTTGCGCCTCCCGGTCTTGATCAGACCCGCTTCGCGTAGTTTCGGAGCGTACCGATACGCTCCATGGTTATCTCGACCATGTCGCCGGGTTTCAGGCCGACGTCTTCCGGCATGACTATGCCGGTGCCGGTCATAAGCACGGTTCCTGTCGGGATCGGATTGCTCCGCGTTAGATACTCAATCAGTTCCGGCAACTCGCGTTTCATCTTGCTCGTGCTCGTCTTGCCCGAGAAGACCAGCTCGTCATCGCGCATGACGGTGCACGTAATCCCGAGGTTCTTCGGGTCAGCGATATCTTCGGCAGTCGCTATGCACGGGCCAAGACAACAGCAGCCATTGAACGTTTTCGATTGCGGGAGATAAAGCGGGTTCTCGCGTTCGATGTCCCACGCGGACACATCGTTGGCGCATGTGAACCCGTGTATGCGCCCCGAGCGGTCAAGAACGACCGCTAGCTCAGGTTCGGGTGCCATGTAACTGGAGTCCTCGCGCAACCCCATGTAGTCGTTCGGTCCGCTGCACCGTGAGGCGGTGGCTTTGAAGAAGACCTCCGGTCGCTCAGCGGAATAAGCGTGATCGTAGAAGCCCTTGTGGTCTTGGATGTCGTCCTCCCGCGCATCCGCGCTCCGTTTGTAGGTGACGCCGCAACCCCAGACCTCGGGGGGGAAGATTGGCAGTAGGAGGTGCGACCTTGAGGCGTCCGGCACGATATTCAAGTCCGCAAACGCATAGCTCCTGCCGGACTCCCCGCGAGCACGCACTGTCTCTTCAAGCGTTGTTCCCTCCCGAGCGGCACAACGAAGAGCGTCCAGCAAGTTGTCGATCCCCGCTGCACTGTTTGTGATATCAACTACGGTATCGCCCTCAATCATGCCGAGTCTAACCGCAGCCTCAGGCGTTGCGAACTGAACCAGTTTCACAGTCGTTCTCCTCCGCAATTGCTCCCGGACTAGAACCGGAATTGTGCGTGCAACGGTCTCGAGTACCGTCAAGGTGACAGCTTTGACCGCTACCAGCCACTGCGGTACTAGGGAAAACACCCACGCGAAAGGAAACAGGACTGTAATTACTATACCCGCCTCCTTCCACACCTGTCAACCCGGAACCCGAAGAACAGCTCACTCGGAGCACTTTACGATTGCGTTATGGAGAGATGCGTGCTATCGTAGAAATCCGATAGATCCTTCCTGACCGGTGGCGCTCTATCTTGAAGACGCTGCAGATTCGCCAGGCGGAGTTCTCGCCATTGAACAACTGTTGATCGATAGGGGGGTGCGTGATGAACCTTGTTGTAGTGATGATGGATACGTTTCGTGGAGACTGTCTCGGTTTCCTCGGTGAACGGCCTGTGAAGACCCCGAACATCGACCGGTTCGCTAAGAGCGCGACGACATTTGCACGGTCGTACTGCGCGTCGTGGCCTACCATACCGAACCGGCTCGACCTGCTGACAGGTCTTACGGGTGACCCTTTTAACGGGTGGGCACCGCTTCCGTGGGATGTTGAGACGTTTCCGAAGCGGCTCTGGGAGAAAGGGTATGCGACACAGCTCGTGCACGACACCCCGCATCTAATCAACTTCGGCTACGGCTACGACAGGCCGTTCCACGCGTGGCATATGGTGAGGGGCGCCGAGGTCGATCGATGGAATGCCGGTGCGGATATGTCGGAGATCAACTGCGATCCTGAAAAGCTAAAACCATACTTACGCGAGACGTACCTCGCGCAGTACCTGCGCAACCGCAGCCGCTACCGGGGCGAGAAAGACGAACAGTGCGCAAAGGTGTTTCGGGCCGCGGAAGAGTTCCTCGAACAACTGAGCGGACACAAGAAATTTCTGCTGTGGGTAGACTGTTTCGACCCTCACGAACCATGGGACCCACCCCAACGATTCATCGATATGTACGACGACGGTTACGAGGGTGACGACCTGCTCTTCTACCCTGATTTCGACCGGGTCACCACTCGGGAAATCGCGCATGTGCGCACTCTTTACATGGCGAAGGCGACTATGGTCGACCATTATCTCGGCAAGTTTCTACGAAAGATCAGACGGCTCGGCCTGGAAGAGAGCACCGCCGTGCTACTACTCTCGGATCATGGTGCTTACGTTGGCGACAGAGGCTGGACGCACAAACGGCCGCCGCTCTATGAGGAGATCACACGCGTGGTCACCATGGTGCGTCTGCCGGACGGCACCGGTGCAGGGAAAATGGTGCGCGCGCTCATTCAGCCGCACGATATCACCGCAACTCTTCTGGATCTGGCAGATGCCGTACCGCTTCCAGATCTTGCAGGTCGTTCGGTCGTGCCGCTGATGCAGGAAATGGGAGAGGGCCGGGAGATAGTATTTAGCGGCATGCGCCCCGGCGCGTACGGTGCAAGTGAAGTCACGGTAACCACCGCGCGATGGACGCTTATTGTATCGCCCAAAACGCCCGAAAAGGAGCTGTACGATCTGGAGAACGACCCCCGTCAAACGCGAAACGTCGCAAGCAATCATCCATCGACCGTGCGCGACCTTCACGGAGCGCTTCTTGACGAAATGCGGCGTCGCAACACGCCAAGCAACATAGTCGGCTGGTTCGAGCGAGGGGACATTACCAGACTAGTCACTGACCCGAGCGAACTTGCGGGACTTGACCGCTGGATGAACACAACCCGGCTGCGGCCCGAGGACTTCCTTCAGGCTACGCCACGGAGGCGCCAATGAGCTTTCTCCGGCACAAGAATTCGATGAGGAGTATACGACATGCTACGCGGATGGTCGCAGCCTTTGCGTGCGGACTTGTAATCGTCGGATCTATAGGGTTCGGTAACGCGCAGGAGATTGCCGCAGATCGCGACGTGATGGCGCCCATGCGTGACGGTGTGAAACTTGCCGCGGACTTGTACATCCCGCCGGGGGAGGGGCCGTTCCCCGTGGTGCTGATCCGCACGCCGTACAACAAGCAAAGCAATGAATCCATGGCTCGCGGTTTGGCCAAGCAAGGGTATGTCTGTGTGGTGCAAGATTGCCGCGGTCGTTTCAACAGCGAGGGCAAGTGGGACCCTTTTACCGCCGAGCAAACGGACGGCAAGGACACCACCGAATGGGTCAAGTCGCAACGGTGGTGTAACGGTACAATCGGCACGCTGGGCGGGTCGTACTTCGGCTACACCCAATGGGCTCTTGCTCCCGGCAATCCTGATGTCGCGGCACTCGCAATCTTCTTCTCGATCTCGAACCTCTACGATGCGTTCTATCGAGGCGGCGCGCTCTACGAGCGGACCTGGCTTTCGTGGAGCCTCTTGAACCATAGCTCTCGCCAGACACCGGGAGCCTTACTCAGGATTGAAGACGGACACGCCCACCTTCCCTTGGTTGAAAAGGACAATGTCGTATTTAGAGATGTGCCCTTCTTCAACTACTGGGTAACCCATCCCTTGCCGAACGAGTACTGGCAGGGGCTGTCGTTGACTGAGAGGATATCCGAAATATCGGCCCCTATGTTGTTAGTCAGCGGATGGTATGACCTTTTTACCGATGAACAGCTCCGAGATTTTATGCTAGTACGGCAGCACGGTCAGCCCAAAGTCAAGGCGGACACCAAGATCATCGTCGGTCCCTGGAACCACACCATGGCCAACCCGAACCAGAAGAATTACGGCATTGTCGTGCCGGCTCTCTACCTAACAGAATCGCTGAACCAGTGGTTTGACTATGCGCTAAAAGGGGAGGCCAACGGATGGCAGGACCGGGCCCCCGTCCGGATATTCGTTCTTGGTGAGAATGTATGGCGCGACGAGCAAGAGTGGCCGCTTGACCGCGCGGTGTCCACCCCGTATTACCTCCATTCCGGGGGCGAGGCAAACACCTCGGCAGGTGACGGTGCGCTCAGCACACGCATGCCAGCGGCTGAAGCGGCGGACATGTTCTCGTATGATCCACAGGTGCCCGTGCCCACGGTCGGTGGTTCCAACTTGGGCCCGCAAGAGAGCGGGCCTGCCGATCAACAAGAGGTGGAGGCGCGCCAGGATGTGCTGGTCTATTCCACCGAGCCGCTCGCCGAGCCTGTCGAGATTACCGGACCGGCAATGCTGACGTTATACGCCTCCTCGGACGCGCCTGACACCGACTTTACCGGCAAGCTGGTCGACGTGTTCCCTGACGGTAGAGCGTTGATACTCTGCGAAGGTATTCTGCGTGCTCGGTACCGCAACGGTATGGACAAGGCCGCGCTGCTCGATCCCGGTGAGATCTATGAGTTCACCATCAGCTTGGGCAACACGTCCGTACTGTTCGGGGCGGGACACCGAATCAGGCTCGAGGTGAGTTCGTCGAACTTTCCGCGCTACGATCGCAACCCTAACACGGGGACCGAAATCGCCACAGAAACGCACACGCGGGTGGCTAATCAGAAGATATTCCACGATGCCGAACACCCGTCGCATCTCACGCTCCCTGTGGTGCCACGCTAAGAGGAGTCTAACGAGTCATGGCAATGCAACGACGAGAGTTTCTGAGCCGAATCGCGGCTGGCGCGATCTGTGCCAGCGGCAGCCTAATCTATCGGACGATGCCGACCATTGCCGAGCTCGGCCAGCCGGCGGCCGGTTCAAAACCGAACATCGTGATCATCGTAGCGGACGATCTGGGCTGGAACGATGCCGGCTATCATGGTAGTGAAATTGTCACACCGCATATCGACGGTCTGGCCAGGGACGGTATTGAGCTTAACCGGTTCTACAGTTGTCCGCTCTGCTCGCCGACACGTGCCGGGTTGATGACTGGACGCTATCCGATACGGTTCGGCATGCAGCGGACCGTCGTGCGACCGTGGGAGAAACTCGGGATGCCACCTGAAGAGGAGTTGCTCCCGGAGATGCTCGCCAGAGCCGGCTATGAACGCCGGGGAGTGTTCGGTAAGTGGCACCTCGGTCATTCCGCGAGAAAATACCACCCGCTCAATCAGGGTTTCACGCATTTCTATGGCCACTACAACGGGTTCGTCGATTATTTCAGCCATGTGCGCGACGGTGAACTGGATTGGCACCGGGGATACGCCGCGAGTCACGACGAGGGGTACGCAACCGACCTCGTTGCCGACGAAGCCGCCCGCTTTATCCAAGAATGCGCCGACGGGAAACCTTTCTTCCTGTATGTGCCTTTCCTGGCACCGCACGCACCAAATCAAGCTCCCCAGCTGTATTTGGAGAGATACGCCCATCTCGACCAGCCACGGTTGAAACATGCCGCCATGATAACTTGCATGGACGACGCCGTCGGCCGCATACTCCAGGCCATTGAGGATAAGGGAATCGCCGAGGAGACGTTGGTGCTGTTCTTCAGCGACAACGGGGGGCAGGTCGGGGCCGGTGCGAGCAACGACCCGCTCCGAGGCCAAAAAGGACGGGTCTCGGAAGGGGGCATACGCGTGCCGGCGGCGATACGGTGGCCGAGTCGGTTGAAAGGCGGTCGGCGTATGGACGCTGTCACGGGCTATATCGACGTTTTTCCGACGTTGGCACGTATCGCGGGTGTGGACGAAGACACTGTCAAACCGGTTGACGGGCTCGATATGCTGGATGTCCTTCGCGGCGAGGCACCCGCTCCAGAGCGCGAACTGTATTTCTACCTCGGTTCGGACAAACAGGAACAGTTGGCCGTAATAACGCCGGAGTGGAAGCTGATAAGGCTTGGACCGACCATTCTGCGCGCGTCTTACAAGGATGAGGCCGTCGTAAGCCTGTACCGCATCGGAGAAGACCCGAACGAGACGACTGGCCTGGCCGCAGACCACCCCGAAGTCGTTGGAGGGTTGTTGGGGTGGCTGAGAAGGTTCCGCTCGTTACGGCCCGCGCAGGGCGTCACCCCGTCGGTGGTGCCACCAA
>Ga0180438_10006015_pt1 | contig 16604 bp, 13 predicted proteins | sample SS_ome_12_FD_132455 | JGI IMG/M metagenome (GOLD analysis project Ga0180438, IMG submission 132455) | Hypersaline lake sediment archaeal communities from the Salton Sea, California, USA - SS_3_D_2 metaG | ecosystem: Environmental > Aquatic > Non-marine Saline and Alkaline > Hypersaline >...
CATCACCGGCGAATACCAATCCGCTCATCACGTCATCGACAGCACCTTCCGGATCTGACCTGAGTCTCAGACGAGCCCGGCAGGCGAGAAGCTGCGACGCCGACATGAGCGCCATGTAGTTGGGCAGCACTACGTTCAATCCGTTTTCATAGTCCAGCGGAGCAACGGCAGTCTGGCGGCGCGCACCCTCCTTGAGGAGTTTCAGGACCGAGTCGGCTTCGATGACAAGTGCTGCCGCTCTTCCGCTATCAGGATCGGCACCGTTCAGGAAGTCTGTAAGAAGCCTTCTGTCGGTCTCGACAGATTCAACAAGAGCAATCATCGGAGCATAGTAGTCCCAAGCATTGCCCGGCTTCATATCAGCGAAGTAGGCGGGTTTGGAGAACCCCTCCTGCTTGAATGAGAGGAAATATTCCACCGACTCCTGGCCGAAGATCCTCAGTCTCGGGACCGCAGCCAGATCACCCAACCAGGCGATCAGCGCGATAAGCGCGACAATACTGATGAAGACCGCAATGACAATGCTTGCCTTCGACAGACCGCGAAGCGTCATGTTACCCCCCCGACAAAAGGGGTTGGATGGGCGGGGCATGACGATGCCGGCGGCAAGAACACGCCCCGACGGAGCTCAAATGTCTCTGCGATTCCAGTGATCCGCTCATAGTGTTGCTCACCACCTGAGTCTAAAGAATATAAACGGCGCGGTCAAGCAGGAAAAGGGGCATCTCACGCAGACGTCAGTCCACATATGTGAATAGAACTACCCCCAGCGCTATTCCCAGTGCGTCTGCCGCAATGTCCTTCCAGCTTGCTTTGCGGTCCGGGCCGGTCATGTCATAAAGCTCCTTACCGACGCCCGCCACTGCCGTAACGGAGACCGCGAAGACCCTGGAGTTGTCCGGAGGGTTGTCGAAATGACCGTGATAGGCTCTGTAGGAGAAACCAACGAAGTAAGCGCTCGTCAGAACGTGAAGGAGCTTGTCTTCGCCGAACCATTCGTCCTTCGATCCGGGGGCCTTGCCGTCGAACTCATACCCCTGTGCGCCGCAAGCCAGGACGAGCACAAACAGAAGAACCATATGGATGGCGCGCTGACTCTTCATAGCCCGAGCTCGCCGGCGACGCCCTGCATCGCCTCGAGACACAAACCTGTGAACTCTTCCAGGGAGAGTCCCAGCCCCTCACACGTCATTATCTGCTCCCGGTTGGCTCCGGCAGCGAACCTCTTCTCTTTGAATCTTCTCAGTACGAACTCCGTGTCGATCTCCCCTATCTTCTTCTTGGGATGCATGAGCGCGGCGGCGACTATAAGCCCGGTGATTGGATCACACGCAAAAAGCGATTTGTCCATGAGCGATTCGCACTCCACGTGTCCGGGATGTGCCTTGACCGCGTGCACCACTTCTTCGCTCAGGCCTTTCTTCTCGAGCATCGCCGCCCCGACCATACCGTGTTCATCCGGAGCGTCCTTCGTCGTGTCATAGTCGACGTCGTGCAGTAATCCTGCGAGACCCCACATCTCCACGTCCTCGTCGAGGCGTTTCGCCATCGCTTCCATACACGCCTCAACAGCGATCATGTGCTTGATCAGATTCTTGTTCTTCACGTTCTCCTTGACGAGAGCCACGGCATCTTCTCTCTTCATTTCGTCCTCCTTCCCGATAGAGAATCCATCATCTAAGTGTAGTCCGCAGGATCAGCGATACCTTCCAGGGTCTCTCCTCTGAGATACCTCACCGCCTTGTCGAGAGCAAACCTGACCATTCGCTCGCGCTGTCCCGGGGAATGCGTTGCGTTATGGGGAGTCATGAGCACGTTATCCAACTCCTTGAACGGGCGATTCTGCTCGAATGTCCTGTCTGGAGAGTATTTCCACCACACGTCGAGACACGCTGTGAATCTGGGGTTGGCTTTCAGATGTTCATACATATCCTCTTCTTTGATGACAGCTCCCCGGGAGATGTTGATAAGGACGGCGTCCCTCTTCATCGCCGAAAGCTCACATCTCCCTATCATCCCGGTGGTCCTCCTGGTGAGAGGCACACAGACAATGAGGAAATCGACTTCTCCAAGGAACTCGTTGAGCTCGGAGGCGGGGTAGAAACCATCAACAAGGTGAGCGTTTGAGGTGTTCAGGTCACATCCCAACACCCTCATACCGAGGCACCTGGCCATTCTGGACAGCATCGAACCTATTGAGCCTACGCCGAGCACACCCAGGGTCTTCCCTTCGAGCGTACTTGATACTTCACCGTGGGGGAATGCGCCACTTCTCATGGCGACGGTGTGCCTGACCAAGTTCTTGGCGGCAGCGAAGGCCATCGCAAGTGCGTGCTCCGCTACCTCCCGGCTGTTCGCACCTGACCCCGACGAGACTATGACCGACGGTGACAGGGACGAGAAAGGAACGTTATTCACACCCGCCGCAAGCGTCTGGATGAACTTGAGAGCGGGCATCGCAGTCACCATGTCGGCCGTAATCGAACCGCGCCACCCGCCGACGATCAAGATATCGGTCTGCGTCATGATACGCGCGAGTTCGGCACCCTCGAGGTCCTCCCTGTAGTGCAGGTCGGCGAGTTCGTCTAGCTGAGCTGCAAGCTCTCGATCTCCGGGCTGTACATCAAAAGCGACTAAGACTACGCTCCGTCCCATCTCAATTCTTTCGGAGCCCTGGTGAGGACCTCGCATCCGTCCTCTCTCACCACTACGATGTCCTCCAGGCGAACCCCTCCGTAGCCGGGAAGGTAGATTGCCGGCTCCAGCGTAAAAGTCATGTTCTTCTTTATGACATCCCTGGAGTTTGGATGAAGGAATATCCCGCCCTTCATCATGCCGCAGGGGTGACCGAGAAGATGGGTGAAGAAATCTGCGTACCCTCTTTCGTGGACGTACTCCCTGGCAACCGCATCCACTTCCGAGGCCAGCCTGCCCGGTTTCATGAACTCAATCGCCTTGAGCTGAGCTGTGAGAACCAGGTTGAAGAGCTCGCTCTGCTTGGGTTCAGGCTCACCGAAGACTCCTGTTCTTGTCAGGTCAGACCCATACCCCTTGAACACAGCGCCCATGTCTACAGTGACAAGGTCGCCACGCGTCAGCGCCCTGAGCGTCGGCACAGGGTGAGGCTGCGCAGTGTCTTCTCCGAAGGCTACGATGGTCGGAAAGGCTCTCCGCTCGGCGCCCCTCTCGTGCAGCCCTATGTCAACCTCTGATCTCAGTCTCAGCTCTGACACCCCTTCATCGAGCATGCCTGAGAAAGAGGCGAAAGTCTCATCACTTATCCTCACAGCCTCTCTTAAGATACTGATCTCGTGCTCGCTCTTCACCATACCCATCTTGGCCACCAGATTGGAGACCCTGGTCGTATTCACGTTCCCGAAGGCTGACTGATAGAGATCGGTGATCGTTGCCAGTCTCTTCACCTTCTCCTTGCGGAGGATGGGCTTTATCTCCTTCACATATCTGTAGTCGCTTTTCAGATAGCTCAGGGTCTCAGCCTCTACAATATCGATATCCTCACGCAAGAATGGTTTGAGCTTCGAGAGCGTCAAGACGTCAGCTACAAGGTACGGCTTCGCGGCGACCAGGAGAACCGGGCTGATCTCCACGTAGTTGAAAGAGGCCTCGATGCCTAGAAGGAATAGGACTTCGAATGGTGAATCGACGAGGATGGCGTCCAGCTTCTTTCGTCTTATCCTGGAGTAAAGACTCTCTATCCTATTCACTTCGACAATCTCACTTTCGCTCTTTGGCCAGCATCTTCCTTGATCTCTCTATGTCCTTCCCAATCTGAGAAGCCAGCTCATTCTTGTCTGGGAACCTCTTCTCGTCCCTTATCCTCTCGTAGAACTGAACAGATATTCTCTCTCCATATATGTCCAGCGCGAAATCAATGATATGCACTTCCAGTGAACGCTTCCCACCGCTGAAAGTTGGGTTCAATCCGATATTCATCACAGCGTCGTAACTCTTCTTTCCCATCGTTGCCTTCACGGCATATACGCCGTCCCTGGGCAAGAGTTTCTTCGGCTCAGAGAGCAGTACATTGGCGGTTCTGAACCCGACAGCCGCCCCCCGCCTGGCTCCTTCGACCACATCGCCCGAGAGCGAATAGCGCCTTCCCAGCATCTCGTTAGCCAGCGGAACCTGCCCCTCCCTGAGCATCCTTCTTATCCTGGTGCTGCTTATAGGCAGGCCGTCAAGGAGCGCGGGCTCTACCGTTCTCACATCGAAACCCAGGCGCCTCCCTTCATCCCTCAGGAGCGAGATATCACCGCTACGGTGGAACCCGAAGTGATGGTCGTAGCCCACAACCATTTCACGGATTCTCAGTTTCTTCACCAGAAAACGGTCTATGAACTCCCCAGGCTTCGTCTCAGCAAAATCTCGATCAAAGCGTATGGCCAGCATGAAATCCACACCGGCAGCCTGAACGAGCTGGGCTTTTTCCAGTACGGTGGTAAGCACAAACGGTTCAGCGGAGCCATGGACCACGGACTTCGGATGTGGATCGAAGGTTATGAGCAGAGTAGGAGCCGACCTCTTCGCGGCTCGCCTCTTGAGACTGAAGATGACCTTCCTGTGGCCGAGGTGTACCCCGTCGAAAGTACCGACCGCCACAAGTGGACCCGCACAATCCCGCGCCAGCTCATCGATGTCCCTGTAGACATGCATCAGCCCAGTATCCTCAATGAAGTCAACAGTCCACCTTCAAGAGTCCCCATGCCTACGAGTTCACCTTCGTTGTCGCACACCCTCAATGTCTGACCGCAGAGCGGGCGCACTCCGGAGTCAACCGGCACCTTTAGTCCGTTCCTGAGACTTAATATCTCACGCGATGCGAGCGTGACGATAGGGTACCTGCCGAGCGCATCATTCATCGTGGTAACATGTTTTTCTATCTCACAAACCGAGTCTATGTCAATCGAATTCTCCAGGAGATTGTCCCCGACCCTCAGTCTCACCAGATCATGCAGATGCCCCAGGCACCCGAGTCTCTCGCCGATATCACGGGCCAGCGCTCTCATATACGTCCCCTTGGAGCAGACCACCCTGATGATGGCCTCACTTTCTCTGAATTCGAGGACTTCCATTGTTTCTACCGTGACCCTTCTTGCAGGCGGGTCGACCCGCACTCCCCTCCGGGCGAGTTTGTGCAGCCTCGTTCCGTCGAACCGCACACACGAATACATTGGGGGGATCTGTTCGATCTCGCCGGTAAAGGATTCTGCCACTCCCCTGAAAGCTCTCTCGGTAATCTTCGAAGGGTCTCCCCGGGAGACCACCCTGCCCGTTGAGTCATCTGTGTCCGTGGATGCCCCAAGCCTGACCGTCCCGACATACTCCTTTTCGTCCTCGATCAGGAACCTGGCCAGCTTGGTCGCCCTGCCCACCAGGACTACCAGCACGCCGAGAGCGAACTCGTCAAGTATGCCTGTGTGTCCGACCCTCTTTTCGCCTGACAGGTCCCTCACCTTCATCACTATGTCGAAGGACCTCTCGCCCCTCTTCTTCCTGATGTTGAGCAAACCTTCCATAGACTCTACTCTCGATACCACAAAAAAAGAGGGGGATGCTCATCCCCCTGGTAAACCGTTCAGCGCAAGGCCCACTCAGTCGAACTTGTAGTTGACTGAGAACCTGTAATTGTCAGTGTCGAACTCATAGAGTTCAGAATCCACGCCTATGTCAAACTCGAAACCCCTTATCTTGATGCCGCCCCCGAAAGTGGGTCCTTTCCTCACGCCGTTCTCGTCCCTGAAATACCCGACTCTCGCGGAAAGAAACTGGTTGTAAGTGTATTCCACTCCGGCACACTTCCACGCATCCTTCCAGGTCTCGCCGAAGGACTCAGTCACTCCTACGAGTATGCTTATGACCTCACCTGAGACCATCAGCCAGTTAGGATCCTTGTCAAGAAGCCTGTAAGACATGCCGACTCTCAGCGTCCTGGGCAGGGGATCCGTGTCACCGCCCTGAAGGTAGCGAATATCAGGTCCTATGTTCTGAAGAGCGCCTCCAACATGAAGACCTTGCACAGGTGTCTTGTAGAGTATGCCTGCGTCCGCTCCCCAGCTGGATCCCGCGCCTCCACCCGGCTCGTTGTACAGGTAGGCTATGAGCCACCCGGGCGCAAGATAGCTGTAGATGAACTTCACTCCAACACCCACGCTCACATCTTCCCTCAACTTCACGCCGTAGGAGACACCCGCCGAAAGGTCGAACGTCCTGAACCTGGTGAGAGGGGTCCCGTGAGGATCCATCGCCTGGGTTTCACCGGTCGTCAGATAGATGATGTTCGCTCCAATCGAGCCCATACCTTGCACAGGATGCGAGAACCCGAAGTACTCGTAATACATATCCGGGTACAAGCCGGTCAGCCAGTTGGAGTGCATCAGTGATATCTGCGTGACATCCTGGAACCCAAGACCCGCAGGGTTGTAAAAGGGCGCCGTGGCATCATCGGCTACGGAGGAGAACGCCGCTCCCATCCCGCTGGGCCTTGCTCCGGGGAAAATGGTAAGGAATATGGCACCAGCCTGTGAGGCCGTGCAGAAACCCTCATCGGGCAGGAATGCAAGGGCAAAGGCCACAACAAGGATTGCCGCGAAAAGCTGCTTCATCAATTTCCTCCCTGAGATTCTGAGCCAGCGCACTGGCTCCAGTCCATGATTATACTCGTCCGAACCATGAGTGTCAAGGTTCGAACCCCCAAAAGACTACCTGACAATGAGCAGCTTCCCTATCTCCTCCGCTTTGGAACTCGCGGTCACCTCGTGTATGTATCCCGTGGTCTCTGCGGTGACCTTGTACAAGTACACGCCGTTGGACGGAGTGTCTCCATCCTCGTCACGCCCGTCCCAGTATATCTGGTGGTAACCGGATGCATCGAACTCATCCCTCAGTGTCTTTATCAGTCTTCCCGCAATGGTGTATACCTTCACCGTCACCTCTCCGGGCTGATTCATGGTGAAGGTAAAGTACGTGTCCCGATCAAATGGATTCGGGTAATTCATAACGTTGCTGATGGCCATTTCATCCGGACCCACCGGAACAACGACCAGAGTCAGCTCGCTCGTGTTCAGAACATTATCGGATGCCACAAACCTGAGGGTGCTGCTGTCATACTCTTCCGGGAGCTCAAGTGTGTAGACAAACCTTCCGAGAGTGTCAACACCCTGATCGTAGTCGAAGAGCTCGTTCAGGTGGACGGAGTTGAGTTCATCCCCGTTGACCACCATCCTGAGTATCTTGTCCGGTCTCGAGCCGAGATAGATCCCGCTCTCGTCCGACAGTATCCCGGTTAGCTTGGAGCCGAACCGGACGGAGATCGAGTCAGTTACATCTTCCCCATCGTATTGCAGGCTTATGCTGGGTCCAGTAAGGTCAGTGATCGGTCCCTGGTTGCCTCCGACGGGGATGGAATCCACGGCACCAGACGCGTCAACATCATCATTCCACAGGTACACCGACACCCTTCCGTCCCCACCTTCCCTTATGCTGCGAGCCTCTATTCTGGGCACAAGGAAACTGTGGGTGAACCTGCCGTCCTTGACGCGGGTCACACCCCAGTAGAATGGCTCCCCTGGAAGTTCGTAGTTGATAACTGAGCCATACTCGTCCGAAGTGTCACTCTCCATATGGGCTGAGTCGAAAGCCCTGACCATGGCCCACCCCTCGAACGTCGGATCCGTGACCACCCCCTGAACGGTGACAGTGGCAAGACCCACCATGCTGTCGGGATTCACGTCCAGCGAGCAATTCAGAGTTGGAGGACCCAGTCTGACGCCGGGATCGCCGTAAAGTATGTAAAGCTCCGCCCGGGCGGCACCGGGCGCCAGCTTGGCGGAGTAGACCACCTCGCCGGCTGTCGCCAGAGAGCCGACGTTGTACATATTGCCGAAAAGCGCATTGGCGAAGATGGCATTCGAGCCGCCGTAAGTCGGCCGTGAGGCCGCCAGCGAGACAAGGTTCCCGCCTCCGACGCCTTTGCTCGTCAGGCTCCCCATTGATGAAGCAGTCGGCCTGTCAAGCAATCCCACCGAACACGAGCCGTAGTAGAAAAAGGGCGTCATCCGTCCGTTCGTCAGGCGATCCACATCCTCAGGACTCCTGAAGACCTTCTCGTGCGCGAGCTGCTTGATGTTCCCGTGCCCGAGAAACGCTCCAGCAAGAACCCCTCTGTTCATGCATTCAATCATTGCATCCCTGGCCTCTGGTTTCTCCTCCCCAACCTTTGGATACTCGGCCATATAGACCTTCAGAATGTCGATGTCCGCCGGGACGATGCTGTGTATCGTCTCGCACTGCCTGGTGAACTGGGAGTCCCCCGAATAGGTGTCCTGGTCATCGGCGACAAGAAGACACTGTTTCCGCCACACACCAAGGAGCTCCTGGCGCTCATGATTCATAGCTTTGACAGTGAGGACCCTCGCCTCTTCGCCAGAGACGGCGTCGAACCTTCCCAGAAACATATCAGCGTACCTGTCGCCGGGATTCAGCCAGACGAACCAGTCGTCGTAGCAGAAGTTTTCCTCCTCCGGGAACTGGTTCCTGCTGACCACTACATACCCCTCCACATGAGGAGGTATAAAATTCTTCGGATACGCCAGTTTCAGGTTGTTCTTGTAGTCATACGTGGAGGCGCCCACAAGCAGACAGTACGAGGGCGCGGGGTTCCAGTTGGACTGCGTCCAGGCCAGGAAATCCCTTATGGCAGTTGGATCCACAATGCCCCAGGAGAAATTATCGAACACTTGAGACACACCGACCACGGTCGCGACCGGGCTCGAGATTCCGGAGAGGTAGGAATTTCTCCATGATATGAGATCGCTCACGGCCGGCATGAGTGGTTCATAGCTGATCGCCACATAGTCAGCCCCGCCGGCTCTCAGATTGTGCGGGTTCTCCGGTTCGATCGCGGGAGGCACAATCGCCTTGTTGGCAACATAGTAGACGCGGGTGCTTGCGACATTCACCTGGAGCCTGACAGCAGACCCCTCTACCAGGCAGTTGGAAAGCCTGACTGGGCGGAAGGGATCGGTCACATCGAGAACCACCGCGGCGGAATCCGCGCCGTTCAATCTGTACTGGTACACGCCGGGCTGGGGCGAAACCTCTGTCGAGAAATTGAGCCTGCCGCCACTCAGCTCGAACCTTCTGGAGTAAGTCATGTCAAAGTAGTCGATGAGAACCGACTCGAGGGAATCGCCCGCACCGCCTGCGAGCTCGACCTTGACGAAGTTCTTGCCGCTCGACAGATTATGGCCGGAGGCAGAGATGACATATGCCGGATCGTACTTGCCGGAACGCCCAGGGCCAGGCTGATCATGGATCAGCTCGTCATTCAAGTATATCTTCAAGTTGTTTATCGAGTCGGATTCGACGAAGAGCGCTAATGCTATGTCGCACACCCCTGACGCCACACCTGACAGATCCGCCTCTGCCGTGAAACTCGCACTCGTCTCACCCGCGTCTCGTCTCAGTCTGTGCCATATCCATCTCAGTCCCGATCTGACAGGCGATTCGATCTCCTTCTCCAGGCGGACACGGTCTGTGAACCTGGCCGGACTGTTCGAAGATGGATCCGAAGGGTAGGCGTCCGCCACTGCCATCCTCGGACCCGGCTGGCCGCCCCACCCGAGCCAATAGGCATTCGTGTCCGCATATGGATTGAGAAAGTAGTTAAAGGTATCCGCGATCGTGTCGAGACTGTACCCAGTGAGCGGGATACCATAGAAGAGAAGGTAATCGGTCGGATCCAGCCTGCCGTCCTCCTCGCCCTCAACGTGTATCGCGACCTCCACAGAATCAGGTCTTGGCACGCTCAGACTCTCCGGGAGAGGCTTGCTGCCACCGTTCACAAGTACAAATGTACGAGGGTCAATGACGTCGACAGGAATCCCTGCCGCGTTCAGATCACAGTATTTGACTGCGTACAACCCCTCGGACACCAACTTCAGCCGCACCCAGTCACCGGCTCCAGGGGCGCCGAGGGTCGGCCTCACGGTCCTTCTCCAGGTGCTTGACTGAGAGTAGTTGACTACCGTTGACTCATAGACCTTCTCGAATCCATCCACCGGTCGAGGTACACCCGCCCCTCTACCCGTCCTGTTGAAGCGGACCCTCAGACGCACCTCTTCGCACAGCTCGAGGGAGCGCTGTTGAGCATCGTATCTCGTGGCCGAGATACGTACGTGCGCGACCCTCTGATTCCTGATGAAACCTGTGTTCTCGAGGCTGGCGATGCGCGTGGGATGGAATCCCGACCGGTTGTAGGAACGGCTGTCCGGCGCAAACAAGTAGCTGTCAACTCCAAGGCTGTCGAGAACGACTAGAGGTACAGGGGCGAGAAACACGCGCCGCACTGACCTTGTACTCACGTCCAGCACTTCCACCGTCGGCTCCGCATCCAATGGGATCCCGACCACAAGCTCTCTGTTCGACACTCCGGGCTCACCCGGCTCACCCCATATAGCACAACCGTCCACGCTCCAGATCGCATAGGTCACCCCGTCCATCTCTACAGGCAACTCCTCGACCCGGCCCAGTTTGTAGACAATGTCGACGTACTCATCGCCGGCCGGGGTCACTGCGAGTTCATTCCCATCCGCAGACGCGAAGAAGCCCATCCAGCAGACCGATAGAATGACTGCCGCCCAGAGATGGCGATCCATCCCGAGACTATTGCGCATCACAGTTTCTCTGCCTCATCTATGAGCATTACCGGTATCTCGTCTTCGATCCGGTAAGCGAGCCTGCACTTGTGGCAGATCAGCTTCTGAGCTTCCTTGTCGTACTCGAGCTCACCCTTGCATTTGGGACAGGCTAGTATGTCCAATAGCTCCTTCTTCAGCAAAGCGCACCTCCTTTTCTCACACTGCCGCTCCTCTACCTCGAGGCTTCCTCAACTGACACGAGCCTAACGCCGAGGGGCAGAGGATCGGTCTTCAGGACAACGGACACCGCGTGCGCCAGTGTCACAGAGGTGAATCCCCCTATCCTCAAGTGATTCCCCGCAATACCCCTTCTCACCACGGGCGCATGCAGGACTCTTCCATCCAGGGCAAACGCTAGAGGTTTGCCCACGTGCCCGCGCGTAGCAGCTTCGACCCCCTTAGACGTCTCGGTCGAATACCCTATTTCGACTACTGGTCTGCTGAACTCATCGTACACAAGACGAGCCCCCACCACGTCACTGCTTGTGAGCACGTCATCAGTCAGTATAAGGGCGTTCGCGATGTTTCCCATTTCGTGAGTCAGCTCTGAGTCGGAACCGTAGGTCCCCTTCACATCGTCGTCTGAAAGCGTGCTGACCGGACCTTCCGGCCACAAGGCCAACCTCACCCGCAGGCTCCCGGGCTCGGACACGAGCTCTATCATCTCCTTCCGTCCGCTCTCGGAGTCGAAATTGAACAGGAGTTTCTCGTTTGATTTCGACCTTAGCCTGACATCCGCGAGTTCCAGAAGAGAAAGCCTCTCCGAAAGAATGTCGGCAGTTCTCGTCAGGCCTTCCCTGCCGTCCGGTCCCACAGCGAACTCCGCTTCATATCTCTTCTTCAGCGGTATTGATATCGAAATGGGTGAATTGAACCCGAACAGTGTCATGTCCCATGCGAGACTCCCGTCTTTCGAGCGAACGGCAACCTTTACGGGTAGCCCGGAGCTCTCAAGAACCCACATCCTGCCAACCAGTTCCTTCTCCATCGTCGGGTCAAGAAAGGCCAAACTGGGTTCGAAGCTGTACAGAGACGCCGCCTTCCCTCCCACCCGATCCCTTCCGAGATACTCGAAACCTCCGAGTCCAACCGTCCTTCCGAGCTGTGCCAACGGGCACGCTTCCTGGCTTGCGGGCCTCTCGACCCAGTCTCCCGTGTCAGGGTCGAGGTGGTACTCTGAATCTCCAGAGGCCACGAAGTCCAGCTGTTGCGACTTGTCCCCCATGGTCAGGCGACCCTTCACGGTCTTCCTGTCAGGGAAGACGCAAGCCCCCTCGAAACTCCCCTCCAGCGCGAAAGGAGGACCTTCTCTATGAAATTGATGCCTGTATCTAAAACTTGACTGGTTTTCCAATTTGGATATGGACTCCTCGGCGAAAGCAGGCGTCTTTCCCACATCTTCCCCCGAATGGCTGAGACCTGCCTTACCGCCGCAACCGACGAGAAAGCAGCCCAATACGGAAAGGGAGGCTACTGCCACAGCGGCCAGTCGCGACCATCTCCCCAAACGGCCTCCTGAATCATCAGGTTCTCGCTCCTTGAACTCATCTATTTCTATCAGCCTGCCTGCGTCCATCGCCAGCAACAGCGCCGCTCCGTGTGTGACCGGCTGCGTGCTAGAACTCGCTGCCGATCGTGAAATACCATCGTGTGTCTCTCGAAATATCAGAGAGGTCGGTGTTCTTCGCCGCATCTATCCTGAAGACAAAGATGGACAGGTTCATTCTCATCCCTATACCGAAACCGACCTTGAGGTCCTGCAGCTTGAATACGCCGTCCTCCGTCTTGCTCACTCTGAAGGATCTCCAATCGTTCGTCGCCCCTCCCAGGTCCAGGAACACGGCGCCGCGAATGCTTCTAAAGTCGAGCGGAAGCGGAAAACCCAGCTTGAGACGGTCCACAAAAGGATATCTGAATTCGGCGTTCAGAAGACCCACCTGAGTACCGTAGAACTCATAGTCATCATAGCCTCTCAGGGTCTGGCTTCCGCCTATCCAGTAGGTTGCGGCAGTCGCATTCTCCCCAGTGCTTGCGGCGCCGACAAGCCGGACCGCGAAGCTGTGCCTCCTCCCCAGACCGAAGTACTTCCGTATGTCCGCCACTCCCGTGGTATAGTCGTAGGTCGGATGGACAAAGGGCAGGGTCTTGCGCAGGCTGAGACTTATGCGCGAGCCGCTCGTCGGACCAGTGATCCCCCATCTTGACGTATCGTGCACATACCCGATTCTCGGGCTGATCACGTATATGAGGTCGTAGGACCCTGCTGCCACACGCTCGTACTCCCCCTGATTCCACTCATATATATCGTATCTGTCATCCACGAGAACAGCGTCGAGCTGCGCCTCTATGCGATCATACTTGTTGAGTGGATACCCGGCCAGGAAGGCGCCCCCGAATGTCCTCTCTGTCAGAATGTCCACCCTGGTGCCGTAGTCGACGACGTAGTAATTCTTCTGCTGGAAAATCCCTCCTCCAAAGTCTATCCGCCGTGGCAGATACCAATACTCCAGATAGAAATTGGACTCTATGACATTGCCGAAGAGATCCGATGCGAAGTAGATCCGGTGGTTTCCGAGTATGTCGCTCACCGCTATCTCGGTCTCCCCGGCGAACCCATATTCAGAACTGTAGGAGAAGCCTCCCGCAGCCCAATCGGGCGAGAAGATCAACCCAACCTTTTCCTTCTCGGGAAGAGAGCTCTGTTCATCAAACTTTTCTTCCCGGAAGGCGAAGGGTTCATTCTCACCGAATGGCTCATCCCGGAGCTCGATCACGTCCTTCGCCACATAGACATCCCAGCCGACGTCTTCGTAGGCTGAGAAAGCTATCTTCTCACCTCTGTCGAGAGAGGACACGCTGTATATGCCGCCCATAACATTAGTGAGTTGAACCTCTGAGCTGTCCGGGGATGGCCTATAGTAAAGGTTCTTCGTCCCGGACAGGTCTGACACATAGAGAACCGCTGATGTCGTGTCTATTATCTGAGGGGACGCTACGAACCCGGACCTCTCGCTGATGCGCCTCAGGTCTTCTCCATCTGAGGTCATGAAAAAGACGGCGTACCTGCCGAAAGCCCAGAGCGAATCAGGGTTGTCGGGACGGTCCGAAGAGAAGACGATGATCTTCCCGTCATCTGACCAAGACGGATCCCTGTCGTCGTATCGGTCATGGGTGAGCCTGGTGAGTGAACCATCGTCGAGGCTCGTGACGTACACGTCAGAGAATCCGTCCTTCAGACCGATGAAAGCAAGCCGGTTTCCTACGGGAGAGAAGGAAGGAGAGAAGAGACCATCCAGGTCATAATCCAGTTTACTCTCTATCCCGCCATCGACGGCATCCACCACGTAGAGCCTGTCCCTTGAGCCCGCCTTGGCTGCGAAGGCGATTAGGCTTCCATCTGAGCTGTAGGACAGACCGGCTCTCTGGACATGCATGGACTCGAAGCCGCTTGAGCTCTCCCCCCTGACGAGCCGTTTCAGGATCTTCCCGTCAATCGCCGAGGCCACGAGAAGATCCACCCTTCCACTCCGGTCTGACAGAAAGGCTACTCTATCTCCGCCCGGAGACAGCGCGGGACCGGTATTGTAAACGCCGCCTTCCCGCGCGTGATCCGTCAACTGTCTGCCGATGTTTTTCGTCTCTTCCTTAGCGGAGAGCAGCGGCCAGTACTCCTTCTTCAAGAACATCATCCAGTCCTCGTTGAGCTGTTCGAGGGACAACCCGAGCGAGGACCTCACAGCTCCCTCCAACCCGCGGGACATACGCACCCGGTGGAGGAACTCCCCTATCTTCTTCCTGCCATATTTCTTCGAGATGAAGTTGTAAATGGACTGACCTTCCTTGTAGACAACGTATCCGCTCGTGTATGCCAGCTCCGGTATGGGAACGACATCGCCGTTCACCACAAGGTCTCTCATGAACATGTCGGACTCTTCATCCCAACCCAATGACATGAATTCGGACAGTCCCTCGAATACCCAGAGAGGCAGATCCAGCGCGTACATGGACCTGGAGAATATGGAACCTACAGAACTTCCAAAGAGCAGGTCGAATTCAATCGCGTGCGTCAGCTCATGAACCAGAACGTGTCGGAAGTCTTCGTAAGACCCGGTGAAGGGCACGACAACCCTGTTCTTGTAGAGCTCGGTGAAGCCGCCTACGGATTCCTCTATGAGCTCGAGAATCACGTTGGTCTGCTGGAAATCATTATGGGAATTGTAGATTATTATGGGGATCCTGTTCTTCAGCTTGTGCTTGAGGTCAGTCCTCATCTTCTCGTAGGCCTCTTCGACTATCTGCTGGGCAAATCTGACTATCTCGTCCTCTCCCTGGTAGAAGTAGATGTCGAAGTTCTCCGTCTTCACCACTCTCCAGTCAAAGCTCTTGTATTGGACCTTGTTCTTCCCGAAGCCGTACGCCAACCCCGCATACAGGTTGAGGCTCAGCAGCACAAGAAGAATCAGTGTCGCTCTTGTCAGGGATTTCACCATAAGAGCCCCCCCAAGACGAACCCGAGAATCATCCCCACGAGAAACGTACCTATGAAAACTCTCGCCTTGATAATGTCTATTCTGTAGCCGCGTCTCAAAGCGAAGAACGTAACAAGATATCCTATGCCGTTCACAAGCAGAATGAACGGAAAGGTAACTACCTTGATCACCAAGGGTCCCACGACCGGGACAGCGCCAATCAAGGCGAGAACTCCCGAGAAGGCCTGAGTCATCAGGCCGAAAACGATCAGGCCGGCAGCCACAAGCTTCTTGTCCCACCTCAAGACTATGCCCGCCACAATCACGCAGGCGATCACCAGCCATACTAATGCGGCCCTCCAGTACGGTCTGAAAAGAGTCTTAGGTGATTTGGCCATTTCCCTCTGGCCGACGAGTAAGTTAGGAACCTCGCCAGCTTTACAATATACGTGAACCCCGGTGTTTCGAAAGACCCTGTGAGACTTCCCCACCGACCGAACCGAAGCTCATCTCAATCCCCTTTGGCGTGCCTGGACGGCAGCAGTGAGACAAGAACTCCCATTCCAAGCACTGTGAAGCCTCCTATGAAAGGTCTACTCGCCTTCTGCTTCAGGAATCCGAGGCTTGTCCGAATCCCCCTTCCGCCCTCTCCTTCCGCAAGATTGAACCCGAGCTGCTGGATCTGATAGTCTTCCAACCGACATGGAATGCCGGATACCACGCTCAGATCCCTGCCACCTGATCCCAGGTCCACCACCAGATTCGAACGGAACTCGAGGAGATCACCTTGACCAGCATACGAAGCCTCAAACCCACTGAACGTCGCTCTCACTGAACCGATCACCACCGTTTCATCGGGCCCCAGGGACCCAATTGCCGCCGTGCCCAAACGGTATTCCGCAGCGACAGCGCAGACCATGATTAGTGAGCCCAAGGTCGAGAGAACAACACCAGCCACAAGTATTCTCCGGCGCGCCGATGCTGCCAGGCCAAGGAGCCCGATGCCGATCGCTACAGACACTCCGGCGAGACTCCTCGTCCCGGCGGGCGACCCAACGCTTACAGGCCACACTCTCAGCGCGTACAGAACCGCCACGCTTATCGCGGCGACCATCGAACATCGAATTAGTATCTTACCCTTCAATCACTAACCCCTGACTGTGATCCCCACTCTGAACCCGGCAGTATCTTCCGCGGGAGCCAACTGTAACTGGACCCTCTTTCCCGTCGGAAGATTCTTCTCGCCTGAGCGACCCATTATTATCACATCCATAAGGCTCGCCAATCTGTTCAGTATCGCAAAACCCGTGGAGTAGATAGCATACTGAAATGCATCCCGCGACTCCCTCCTGAGCATCCTGTATTCCTCGGCTGAACCCGTCCCCTCCCAGGACCAGGCGAGGTCTCCATCGAAGGA
>Ga0180438_10006017_pt1 | contig 16604 bp, 5 predicted proteins | sample SS_ome_12_FD_132455 | JGI IMG/M metagenome (GOLD analysis project Ga0180438, IMG submission 132455) | Hypersaline lake sediment archaeal communities from the Salton Sea, California, USA - SS_3_D_2 metaG | ecosystem: Environmental > Aquatic > Non-marine Saline and Alkaline > Hypersaline >...
CCACGCCGCCAATTCCACAAGTTTAGCCCCGGCGGCCACGCCGGGCCTTGCGAAAATCCGCTACCTCCGACGCTGGACGGCCTTCTGGCCGTCCGGCGCGGGTGTGAACATGTCCGCTTTCTTCAAGGCCAGTTCCCTGGCCATCTCCAGGCAGTACTCGAGCTTGCCCATGTTCGGATAGCGGCCGTTGGAACCGAAGGAGAACTTGGCGCCGGCGGCCTTCGCGATCTTGAGGAAATAGAGCTTCGGCAGCTTGAAACTGGAACTGATCTCCAGTGCCACTCGGTGTTTCACGGCGGCCCCGACGACCTTGCGGATCCGCGCCGCCGTCCAGAACGCCTCGTAGTCGTTGGCAAGCGGCCTCGGGAGCCAGGAGAGGTTGGCCAGAATGTCGATCGGCTGCTTCTCGATGATCGCGACGTACCAATCCACGTAGCGGTCCATGAACTCCTGCCTGTCGGCCATGTCCACGCGGGACTCGACGCCTCCTTCCCAGAGCTTGACCCGCCGGCCGTCCTTACCGGGAAAGGTCATGGCATCCATCAGCACATAGTCGAGCCCAGCGAGCGTTTCCCGCGAGAAGCAACCCCTCCAGTCAACCCATTCCGCCTGGACGCCGCGATAAACCCCTTTACCTTCGAGCATCGCCAGATAGCGGCGGAGTTCCTTGTCGTTGCTCAGCACCACGGGATACTTGTTCTCCTTCGTGCCCGCGTGTTCCACGATCCCAAACCTGACACCGCGCCGGCGCGAAATCTCCAACACCTTGTCGATGGTGCTGTTGTCCAGGTGGACGTGGAAATCTACTGACGGGATCTCCAAGCCGGCAGGCGAGCGTCCCTCGGGCGGTTCCTCGCTTCTGGTTTGGGCAGGCATGAGCAACCCCACACCCGTGACCGCAGCACCGGCTGCGAGAAACTCCCGTCGAGAAACACCCACGCGATGTCCGGCCGAGATCGCACGCAGTCCGGTATCGGTCCGACTTCGATGCTGCCTCATCATCATCTCCTTTATCCCCGGGTAACACGTCGGGAGGAAAAACTGACCACTCCGTACTTAGCTGTTCAACCTTGCGCCGTACTATTCGGCACGCCCCCGGCCCCACGTCCCCCATTATCGTCGCCCATACCAGCCCTGCAAGCCTTCGGGCAACGCTCCAAGGCCCGTTCACGCCCCAGATTCACGTGCCCGGTTGGAGATGCACGTCTTCACAACAGGAGGCTTTGGCCGGCGAAGCCGCCCGGGCGATCCCCGCCTGCCCCCTCGCCCACTTGGCCACCGGCAATTCCCCGAATTCCGTCTCTCTTTGAGAGGAGCCCTCCCAAAGCTTGACTTCGGCGCACGGGTAAGTATGGTTAGGGTCGTGCCGTTCGGGCCGTTGATCCGGCGCGTGCCGGAGCTCGAACGGCTACTTGCAGAGCTTGAAGGACAAAACATGAGACAGGCCAAGCCTACCAGCATTCCACGTGTTTCTGCCTCGGCCTTGATCGCGCTGCTCACATTGGCACTCACCCGGCAGGCCGACGGCCAAGATCGCCAGACGATCAATGCCATGGTCAAGGAGATTGAAGCCGCACGCCAAACCCGTACGCAGATGCAATCCCTGACGAAAACCTTCGGTCCCTTTTCCATCAGCGAGGCCTACCATATCCAGGCCGCTCTGGCACGAGAGGTGTCCAAGTCGTTGGGACCCGTCGTGGGTTACAAAGTCGCCTACGCCAGCAAGGCCGCCCAGAAGCAGTTCGGCATGGATCAACCCGCCAGCGGGCCGTTCTTCCTGCTTCAGCGCGTGCCGACCGGCTCGCGCCTGCCCGCCAGCGCCTTCATGGAAATCACGCTGGAAACCGAAGTCGCCTTCACGTTGGGCCGGCGCATCGACCGGCCCGTCAAAGACCTGGACGAGCTGAAGCGGTGCGCGAAATGGGTCCACGCCGCCTTCGACGTCGGTGACTACCGCTTCGTAGCCGGAGATCCCCAGCCCAAACCGCAGGACGCGATCGCCACCGGTGTGGGCGCCCATTTCTTCGTTCTGGGTCCGGCCGTCGATCCCAGCAGCGTGGAGATCGAGACGGTCACGCTCAAGCTGGCACGCAATGGCCGGATGCTCCGTCAAAGCCCAGCCACCAACGTAATGGGCAGCCCCTGGAACTCCTTGCTCTGGCTGGCCAACCACGTCGTTGAGCTTGGCGGCGCCTTGGAGCCCGGCAGCGTGGTCGTCAGCGGCACGGCTGCCCCGGCCTACAAAGCCAAACGAGACGAGATCCAGGGCGCCTACGTCGGCGATTGCGGCCCCTTAGGAAGAGTCACGCTGAAGATCGGTAACCGCTCACAAAGGTAGAAGCAGTACGGGGGCTTCGCAACGACGGCACCACGCAGGTCCGGCTCATGTGACGTTTCCCGGCGGTCGCCTTGACGCTTCCGGTCGTGGTCTCGCTTTGGGGGCTCGGACTGCCCCGGTCCTTTCTAGAGCTTCTACGGCCGGCATCGCACCACAAGCCGTCGGTAACGCGTCAGCGGCGGGTTGCCGTCGTCGGTGACCTCCAGGATCACATGGATCGTCTTGCCCGACTCGTTGGGAACCGTAAAACTCGCGGTCTGCGACTCCGCCTCGGCGATGTCGATCGCCTTGCCGACCGTGTCCGCGTCGGTATACTGCCACCATCGGCAGCAGAGCCGGTCGCCGTCGGGGTCGGGCACCGCCTCGGCACGCAAGGTCACCTTCTGCCCCGGCACGACCGTCCGGTCCAGCGGCCCGTCCACGCGCGCTACCGGCGCGTGATTGGCCTGATCCACGTCCTTCACACACCAGTCGGCTCGGGCGGCCCAGTCGTTCTGAAACGCCTCGGCGAAACGCCAGATCGGCTTGTCGACGTTGCCGTCGTCCCGGGCACCGCGCCACACGCTGCTGCCGGGCTTCTCCCGGACGAAGCGGCCGCCCCAGCCGCCCCAACTCGGGTGCTCGAGGCTCCGCAGGCCGACGTCGATCTGGTGCATGAACGACGGCGAATCGCCCTCGGAGCGAAACGCCCCGTCCCGGGCTTCATAGATCGCACACAGCGGGCCGTGCCCCTTGAGAATATGCTGCTCCATCCAGGGCCGCTCGAAGCAGCTTTTCTGGGGCTGCGGGATGATCTTGGCCCATTGATAGGCGATGGCCGCAAACTGCCGGAAGCTGCCCAGCACGTGAAGCTTCGGCCAGTTGGGCTCGATGTACTCGCGGAACGTCTTGTCCTGATCGAGGATGATGTAGACGATCGCCTTGCGCGAGACCTTGTCCATCTGCTTCGGGTGTTCGTGCTGGATCTTCCACAGGGCCCGGGCGATCGTGTTCGTGCCACCCCAGGCCTGCAGGTAGACGGGTCCGGGCTGGTCGTCGAGCAGGACCTCCACGATCCGATCCGAGCCCGGCGTGTCGCGGCTCACGTCGCCCACGTTGGCCACGTTGCCGGTGTAGACGAGCTTGCGGAGCGCCCCGGCGGTCGGAAACCCATCGTCGTGCTTCGACAGCTTGGGATGAACCTTCTCGTACAGGTCGATCTGCCGGTCGAGCCAGACCTCGTCGGCCCAGTTGTGTCGTGCGACGTTCTTGCCGTCGCCTTTCCAGTGGAACTTCGAGCTGCAGTGGATCATGCCTTCGATGTCCCACTCGTTGGCGTAGAGCAGGAACCGGACCATCGAGCAGCGGTCGTCGATTTCGCCGTCGGTGGTGGCGACGATCCGCGGCCGGACACCGGGCGAAGGCACCATCGGCTCGTCCGCCACGGCGGCCCGTTCGGCCCATGAACTTGCGGCCAGAACTGTGAGAAACGCACCGATAACAATCAGTCGTTGATTTTTCATGGCGGTCCTCTCTCCTCTTGAAAATGCGGTAAAGGGCCGATGTCGGTGTGAACGCGCTGAAGATGATTTTGGCTGATTTGCCTGCGGGAGTCAAACTGCGCATTCAGAAATGTTCCAGCAGCGGGCCCGGCGGCCCCGCCACCAGCCATGTTAAGAAACCACCGACAAGGCAACAGAATGCCAACGTCAACAGGAAATGTGACAGGCGGAGATTGAAACGACGATTGGGGTTCCGCAGGCACAGCCGCAAGTCTGCCCTGCCCCAGGCGGCAAGGTAGACAAATGCCGCGATGCAGGCAGAGATACACGCGGCGGATTTCAGCGGCCCGGGCCACCGAAAATAGGACAAGGCCCACGACGCTGCGAGACCTGCAACAAGCAGCAATCCCCATGTCACGGTAAGCAAGGAGAGGACAACGCGAACAGGCGGAACCCACGCCCCGAAGTCCATCTTGCCTCCGTCTATCTCCGTGTTCTTGGCTAAGACCACCTCGCCTGTCACAACATCAACGTGAACCAGGATGCCCGGTTTGCGCGAGAATCCTGTCGCAAGTCCAGCACTAGTTCCGAACTTATGCAGATGAATGCCCTCATGATGATAGACTTGCTCCTTCCAATCCCATCCGTTTTCGTCGCAGAGTTTTCGGAGTATGACCACAGCATCGTCGCGAGAAACCGTGGGCCGCGGAATGCCAAGGATGAAACGGAGTAGCCCGTGCTTTGTTGTCGTCGTATCGATCCGTGCACACATCGCCAACTGATCTTTCCGGTTGTCTTGCGGGGCAACACGCGTAAGCCTGCCGGCTTTGCGTAGCACACCAGGCAAACCAGTTCACTCATGCGAGAAGTCATTCGTGTCATGAAGCAACAGAAGGATACCAGAATACGCATCCTGGCGGTACACCGAGCTTGCTCATAGGCTTTGTCAGAAACCTCGTAGGACGGCTCTCCGAAGCCGTCCAATGTCGTTCGATTCCGTGTGAATCCCGGGACTCGCCTACCCGCCGTCCTCGACAACCTCCCGCGACATCGTATCGTTCGGAGACTCGCCTGCCTTGCACGTCCCCGCCACGAGTTCCAAAATCCAACCGTGGCCTTTGGTATGGGATGGATAGCGGAACTGGTTGACCAAGATCACGCTTTCCGTCGACGGTTTGTAGAGTACGGCAGCCACCGAGTCCCCGCGCTCGAAGTTCAAGAGGCGAACCTCAGGACTCCAGGTCTGATCGAATCGCCGAAACTTCAATCTGGCTTCGTCGATCTGGAAAACATCGTCGAAGATCGTCTGCCGTGATATAATATTGACTTTGGAACGGTCGTCTGCGTCTCTTGAGTCGGTCATGGCCGCGTCTCTCTCGCAACGTTGTAGCAGCCGCTTGGACCAAACGGACGGCTGGGAATCTGAAAGCTTATCGTATCTCATTGCCGTAAATCGGCCAATGCGAGAAAACCATGATACGAGATACATACCTCCAATTCCTACTGCCGGCCCGCCGGCCGTCCACGTCGAGTTCGGCGGAGGCAGCCTCGCGGCCCGACGTGGTATCAGCCTTGGAGATATGATCGCCACTTCGGTCGCCCCCCGAATCGACTGGGGAAACTGCAATCAATGCCGGTCTTGTCATCAAATTGACGTCGCGAGACAACCGCCCTTGGTACCAGGCTTAGCCGCCTCCAAAGCGCATCGGTCGACAATACGGCCGCTTCTTGGCGGCCGACACTGCGCGCGTAGTGAAATCGACCCACGTGCCACGACATCTCGGAAGCACGCAATATCTCGGTGTGCAGAGGGCAAAATATTGCATCGCAGGTAGTAAGCTCTGGGTAGCACGACGCCCCGTCTGCAGATGTATGAATGCGTTTGCGCGCGTAGTGAAATCGACCGGCGCACCTTGACATCCGGGAAGCCCGCCTTCAATACGCAGTCGAAGGCTGCCGGAGACAGCCTCTTTTTGGGGGGAGCGGGGCGGCAGTTTTGCTGGACTTTTTCCGTAATAGCGGTTACAGTTGGGCTTGGCGTATTTGTCTAGGGAGATCTTGCGGCGTGCCACGGGGAGATGACTGTTTCCAGTATGCAGTGAATTGCTCGATTGGCTCGTCATAGACCTGTCGAAATCAGGGAGCCTTGTATCATGGGCAGTCGCAGAAACAGGACTCGGCGATCGCCGCGACGGGCGGCGCGGAAAGCAAACCACATCGATCGAAGGCGCGCCGCCAAGAGGAGGCAATTCAGGCAGCTCGTGGCGGAGGCCTTGGAAGATCGGCGTATGCTCAACGGCGCGCCGGTGGAGACCAGCCTTTCGCCGGCAGAGGGAGACGCGATTGCGGCCGGGCTGATGGCACTGGCCGACGTGGGCGACGGCCTGGCGGCACACGCCCAATTGGCCCACACGCTGCCCATGGTCGGCCGAAGCATCGGCGAGGAACTCGACCTCGGCGACGTGCTCCGCGAGCGATTCGCGATGCCGCTGCAAGGCATATTGACGGGGGGGGTAAACAGTGAAGTTCTCAAGACGGAGCTTGAGAATCTCTCCGGGACTTGGGGCGAAGTTCGGGTCACCGTCGCGCCCGGCGAGGGAGGACTGTTTGAAGACGAGAGCCAGAACGAGGCGCGGTTTGACCTGCAGTTGACGGCGATTCACACGACTCAGAGCGCGCAGCTGGATCTCGGCCCCGATGCCGAGGAGCTTGACTTCGTGTTCACCTCTGACCCGGTTGCCGACCTGGTCACCAGGCTGAGCATGGATTTCTCGTTCGGGGTGGACCGCACCGGAGAGTCCATTCCCTCCGAGGTGTTCTTCCTCCGGTTCAACGAGGTGACCGCCTCTGCCGACTTCGACGTGCCGACTACGGCCGAAGCCCAAGTCGGCTTTTTGGGCGTGGAAGCGCACAACGGGACCGTGGCTTGGGACGCCGAGGTGGAGATCGACTTCTTGAACCTCGACGGCGACGCCCGGCAGAATATCACTTACGGCGAGATGACGGGCCACGTAGTCGGGGAGTTGACGTCGCTCACACCCACCGGCTCGATCGACGGGAGTTGGGAACTGGCCATCTCCCCGCCGATCGTCGGGGCAACGCTCTCCGGCACGCCCGAGATCGCCGTCACCTCGCCCGACGTGTTCCGCGACGACCAGGTCACGCTCACGCCCAATGCTCCCTATGGCGAACTGCAACGTTTTGCGGAGATCGACAGTGAAGACGTGCTGGACGCGCTGCGGGAGTTGAGCGGCTGGTTCGACGCCTACCGCCAGTCGGGCGATTTCGCACAAGTGCTGCCCTATCTGGACCATCAGATCCTCTCCGAGGTGGTGGACCTGCCAGGCGCCTTCGGTGCCCAGATCATCGAGGCGATCGAGGCCGACGGAGGAGACCCGCACGATCCACCGCCCGATTTTGCCACTGCACAACAGTTGGCCGACTGTCTGGAGTCGGCCCTGGGGGCCGGCGGGACGTCGTACGATCCGCTCAGCCGGGAGTTAACCTACGACGTCAGCGCCGCCTGGGGAACGTCGTATACCAACCTTCCCTTTGCGATTCCCTATGCGCTGGCGCCACTCGATCCGGTCACTAGCGGCAGCAGCGTGAGGACCGGCCGCGACGTGCAGTTCGATTTCCGCTTTGGCGTCGACTTGTCGCCACGGGTGATCTCCGGCAGCACGCCGCTGACCGCGCTGAACGGAGGCCAAGGCGTGTTGATTGACGTGGGCGCGGTTGCCACCAGCGACGCCCCGGCCGACGGACGGCTGGCCGCCGACGCAGATTTCACCGTGACCATCAACGGCACGGCCGTGCTGCCGATCCACGTCGATCACACCACCACCTCCACGAACGTCAGCATCGATCAGCTCATCGGCGATATCGAGGCGGTCTTGGGCCCGGCGCTGGAGGCCGCCGGCCTGGCGGGGGTGGTCCAGATGGGACGCGACGGCGACCGGCTGGCGCTGGTGTCTCACAACCCGCGCCTGTTCTCGTTGCAGGTGGACGGGGCCGGCGAACTCGGCTTCGACGACCCGCAGACCGGCCAGCGCGACGACTTGACGATCGAGACGGCCGGGGGTGCGGTGTATACGATCAGCCTTCACGGCGTGGAGACGATCGACGACGTGATCGCGAGGATTTCCGCCGACACCTCCGGCGACGTGACGGTCACCCTGGACGTGGAAAACCAACGCCTGCTGCTGGAAGATGGGACCACCGGCGAAGGCGTGTTTGCGATCACGTCCGCGGGTGAGTCGGTGGCTGGCAACGAGGTATTTGGCTTGGGAATTCTCCGCAGCGACGACGACGGGGACGGTGTGATCGAGAGTGCGTCGCTGGAGTACGACACGCCCGAGCAACGATTTTTTGTCGAGGACGCCGCGCTCTCCGGCACGCTGGAGGTAGACAATCGCGGCGTGAACGCCCAGTCACAGTTGGGGTTCGTCGGTCTGACCATCGACCGCGTCAGCGGCCAGGTCGCCTTCGACGCGGCGGTGAAGAACCCGCAGTCGGGCGTGGTGGGCGAGCGGGTCTTTTTGCCGGAGCTGCTCGATACGGTGGCGACCGACATGAGCGGCGTGGTCGATACGACCACCAGCGGCGACGTGGAGCTTCAACTGGACGCGACCGGCGATTTCTTCGGGGATCTGGCCCCGGCCGATCCACGGCTCACGCTCGATTGGGCGTCGCTGGCCGACCCTGCCGCGGCCACCATCGGTTACAGCGACATGGACCTCTTCCTGAATTTCGAGCACCTGACGTGCGACGACGTCGTGTCGGCACTGGAAGGGTTTGCAGAGTTCCTCAGCGAACAGGAGTTGCTGCGCCAGTTTGACCCGAGCCTTGGCGGCGTGCTGCCGTTTGCCGACCAGTTCGCCGCGGGCGTGTCGAACCTGGCGGACGATCCGGCCGACTCGGTACAGACGTTGCGCAGCAAGCTCGGCTCGGCGATGGGCATCAGCCAGTGGAACATCGACCTGGCGGTGGATCCGGCCGATACGGACGCCCTGCAGGTAAGTTTCGAGTTCAGCAAGACGGCCCACAGCTATGTGCCGGCGGAGTTGGACCTGGAGGCGCTGGCCGCGGCCGCCGGCGGAGTCGCCCATTTGGCCGGCATCACCAACTTGCAGGAGGTGGACGGCACGCGGTCGATCTACGTCACGGCCGAAGGCGTCGCCGCGGTGAATTTGGGCATCGACCTGACCGCGCCCGACGCGCCCGTGCCTTTCGTTTACGACACCACGTCCCTGACGTTCAACACGCACAACCGGCAGGCAGCGCTGCCGACGTTCGACGTCGCCTTGGGGGCCCTCGGCGTGGAGGTCACCGGCGGCAGCCGCACGCTCGACGGCGACGGGGATCCGGCCACGACCGACGATCCGGCCGTGTTCACGCTGGCGATCAACGACACGGATCTCGACGGGCGGCATGGGTTCGACGAGTTGACGGCGGGAGAGCTGACGATCGACGCGTTGGGGCAGCTTGCCCTGACGTTCCCGCTCTACGAGCCGACCAGCACGCCCACGCTGATCGGCGACCTGGTGCTGGAAATCTCGGACCTCGGCGACTTGAATCCTTCGACGGTCACGCTTTCGTCGCCCGACCTGTCGTCCTATCTGGACGACGTCAATTTGGCGGAGGACTTGCCGGGCGCCTACGACGCGTTCGACCGGCTGTTTTCGCGGATCATCGAGGGTCTGCAACTGGACGTCTTCTCCAACCCGTTGCCCATCCTCGGCGACCTGCTGCAGGACGACAGCCTCTTGGTGCTGGCCGAATTCGAGGCGATGCGCACGGCGCTGCTGGCCGAGATTCAGGCGCAGTCGACGCCGAAGGACTCGGCGCCGCAGAAGGGCCCCGCTGGTTTGCTGGCCGCCGGTCTGCGCCAGGCGATCTTCCTCGCCTTCGGGCCCGGCGGATTGGACATGCTGGATCCCACGCTGGCTGCTCCCCCCGACGCTCCGGCGACGGTCGACGACATCATCGTCACGCCCGCGATCGACGACATCACGTTTGCCACCCCTGAAGTGTCGTTCGAGTTCAACCTGGCCAGGGAATTGCCGCCGTACTCCTTGCCGCCGGGCGAGTTCGAGCTGCCGATCGACGCGCTGGACTTCACCTTGGACGATGGCTCGAACCTGGAAGTGCTGACGAGCATGGAGTTGCCGGTGCGGTTCGTGTTCAGCAAGACCGACGGTTTCTACTACGACGCCTCGGCGCCGCAGGACTTGACCGTCGACGTCGACGCCCGCATGCCGGATATGGAGGGCAGCGGCACCTTCGGACCGTTGACCGTGTTGGTCGCCAACGAGGACGCCGACGACGACCCGGACAACAACTTCGACCCCGACGGAAACGCCATCGACGCCGACGGCGACGGCGTGCTGCCCAGCTTCCTGCGCGGCCAGTACGGGATCAACCTCGGGGCCGAGGGCGACGACCGGCTCTCGATCGCCGACCTGGCGGGGGCCATCGGGGCGCTGGACTTCACCCAGGGCCACTTCGACGCCCTGGCCGAAATCAACTTTGACGTGACCATCCCCTTCGGCAACGATCCGGGTTGGGTGCCGCAAAGGTTCCCGACGCTGCAGACCGATCTGCGCGTGGCTTGGGATTATAGCGGGGATGGCGTGGGGGCGCTGACGGACTTGGACCTGGATCTCTTCGGCGAGTTGACGAGGGTGGAATTGCACGACGTGCGGGCGAATCTGCTCCATGCGTTCTCTTTTCTCGACAATGCGCTATACCCAATCCAGCAGACACTGGCCCCGGCCAAGGTGATGCTCGATCTGATGCTCGAGCCGCTGCCGGCCATCTCGGACTTGATGGGAGATACGAATCTGATCGATCTGCTCTCGTCCGCGGGCGTCCTTCGCGGCGACTGGGAGACCTTTGCCCGCCTGGTGAGCGGGGCCATCGATTTGCTTTACCTCAACCCCGACCCCGACCATGTTCCAACGGACGTGGTGCTGCACGCGGGCACGTTCACCTTCAACGACGTGGAATTGGACCTGCGCAACCTGGACAGCATCGGCGGCGTGCCGTGGGACCAGGTCGAGTATTCGAACGACGGATGGGGTTCGCTGAGCGAGCAACTCAGTGCCACGGTCGGCGAGGAGTGGGACACGTTCTACCACGCCACGCAGGACCTCGGCGGCTCGGGCGTACCGCTGGAGATGCCGATCTTCGACGATCCCGAGGCGCTGTACCGGGTGGTCACCAGCCTCGATCCGGCGCACGACACCACGTATTCCTTGCTCGAGCTGGACATACCCCCGTTGGATTTGGGAGCCCAGCTGGCGTTTTCACTTCCGATCTTCGTGCCGCTGGGCATCTTTATTGACGTCATTGGAGATGCCCGGGTGACGGCCGATCTGGCGATGGGGGTGGACACCTACGGGCTGACGCAATATGCGATCACCGGGGATACGGACGACATCCTCAGCAGCGTCTACCTGGACGACAACATTCAGCCCGACGGCTCCGATCCGCCCGAGGTGACGATCGACCTGGCCGCCTATGCGGAAGCGGCCCTGACGCTGATCATTGCACGGGTGGGCGTGTCGTTCGAGGTCACTGGCGACGTGGTCGGGAACTTCCACGACCCCAACGGCGACGGCCTGTTCCGCGGCGACGAGATCATGGACTTCCTCGAATACAACGACCCGATCTGCCTGATCGGGCCGACCGGATCGATCGACGGGAGTCTGTCCGTGGTGCTGCGCATCGGGCTGGAGACCCCGTTCGGGTTCATCACGTTTTACGTGAAGCGCTGGGAAGTCGCCTCTTACTCGCTGGTCGATTTCGACGAGATGTGCGCCTGCGGCGGCGGGTCCGTGTTGGCCACACTCGACGAGGAGACCTCCGAACTGCGCCTGAACATGGGCCCGCATGCCGAGGATCGCGAGGGTGGGAACCTCGAAGACGGCGACGAGTACTTCACCGTGCGGCCGGGCGAGGCCGGCGGTATCGTCGTCGAGGCCTTCGGTTGCGAGTCGGAAGAATTCATGGACGTGGCCAAGATCATCGCCGACGGCGGCGAAGGTAACGATACGATTCGAATCCACGAGGAGATCGACTTGCCGGTCGAGCTTTCGGGAGGCCCCGGCGATGACATGCTGGTTGCCGGCATCGGCCCGGCCACGCTTCACGGCGGCGCGGGTAACGACCAACTGGTTGCCTTGGGGCCCGTCCCCGAGTCGTCGGGCAAAGGGACCAAGAGCGAGACCGGCTCCGAACTCTACGGCAACGAGGACAACGACAACCTCATCGGTGGTCCCGGCAACGACCTTCTCGACGGCGGCAGCGGCGAGGATACTCTGGTCGGCATGGAGGGCGACGACGAGCTAATCGGTGGCGACGACAACGATCAACTGCTCGGTGACGAAGGCGACGATACGCTGCGAGGTGGCGGCGGCGACGACGAGCTTTCCGGCGACCAGGGGCAAGACGAACTCGACGGCGGCGGCGACAATGACCTTTTGATGGGCGGAACCGAGTCGGACACGCTCTCCGGAATGAACGGCGCGGACACCCTCTTTGGCGACGAAGGCGACGACGATCTCTTCGGCAATGCGGGCGACGACCTGGCCGACGGCGGCGACGGCGACGACTACATCTCCGGCGGTGACCAACACGACACACTCATCGGAGGGGAAGGCAGCGACACGATCGACGGAAGCAGCGGCAACGACCTGCTGTTCGGGGACCGGAGCACGGCCGAAGAGAGCGCCGAGCTGGCCGGCCCGGGCCAGGACGACCACCTTACCGGCGGACCCGGAGAAGACGAGCTGACCGGTGGCTACGGCGACGACGTGCTCCGCGGCGGTTCCGAAAACGACATCCTCTACGCCGGCTTCGCGACCGACGGTGGAGGCCTCTACACCGACGTGAACGAACTCTACGGCGACGGCGGAAACGACCAGCTCTACGGCGACCTCGGCCACGACCTGCTCAAGGGCGGGGACCAGGACGATGAAATTTTCGGCCTCGAAGGACGCGATCGGATCTACGGCGAGGATGGAAACGATACCATCGGGGCCGGCCCCCACAACGATTTCATCTACGGCGGCGAAGGCGAAGACCAGATCACCGCCGCCGAAGGCGACGACTACATCGACTCCGGCCCCGGCAGCGATACCGTCTTCGGCGAACTCGGATTGGACCTGCTGGTGCAACAGTCCGAAGCCGACCAGGTGCTCACCAATACGACGCTCTCGGGCTATGGAACCGACAGCTTCTCCGGAATCGAGCACGTCGAGCTGCACGGCGGAATTGCCGCAAACGTATTCGACGTCAGCGGCTGGAACGGCGGGCCCGTGGTAATCCGGGGCGATTCCGGCCGGGACGAAATCCGCTCGACCAACGACGCCGATTTCATTCTCGCCGACGGGTCCCTGCGCCGCAGCGACGGCACGGTCTTCACGCTGATCTCCATCGAGAAGGCCAGCCTGACCGGCGGCCCGCGCGACAATACGTTCCAGCTCGACCGGTTCAGCGGCGACGTGACCGTTGCCGGCGGCGCCGGCGACGACCGGATCGTCTCCCACCATGACGGCGACTACACGCTTACCGATACTACGCTGACCCGGCCCATGGGCGATCCCGTAGAGCTGATGAGCATCGAGACCGCGGAGATCACCGGCGGTCCCTCGGCAAACACGTTCGATGCTTCAGGCTTCTCGGGGCGGGCGGTGTTCGACGGACGCGACGGCAACGACACCATCACCGGAGGCAGCGGCGACGATTATCTCGACGGCGGAACCGGAACCGATCTGGTGGTGGGCAACGGCGGCAGCGACGAGTTGCTCGGCGGCGGGGGCGCCGGCGACGTGCTGGAAGGCGGACCCGGAAACGACTTCTTGCAAGGCTCCGACGACGGCGCCGACGTGATCCGCGGCGGCGAGGGCCGCGATGTAATCTATGCGTACGCGGGCAACGACCAGATCTCCGGCGGACCGGACAACGACACCATCGACGGGGGACCGGGCGACGACGCAATTGCCGGCGACGGAGGCAGTGATCTGATCTGCGGTGGTACTCACCACGACGTGGTCTACGGCCATAACACGATCGGATTGGGAGACGCCACGGCGGACGACAACGCCGTCGACTACCTCTATGGCGATTTGGGTACCGGCGGCGACGATCCGGACGCCGGACAGGACTGTCTTTACGGCGACGGCGGCAACGACCTGCTCTTTGGCGAGGGCCACGACGATGTGATTGACGGCGGAGGCGGGGCCAGCAATCTGATCGACCTCGGGCCGGGCGAGGGGGAGGATCCGCCGCCGGCGGCTACGCCCGATCCCACGCTGGGCCCGGCCGACGTCGAGATCCCGCCCGCAGCCACCTTGCCCGATGGAGTCGATACCCTAGGCCGGTGGTCGGAGTTGGCGTGGTCGGCGTCCGGCGGTGGAGTGAGCGCGTCGTTGGGCGAGGCCGTCGAGCCGGCCGTGGTGGTCGACGGCGCCGAAGTCTACGTCGCTTGGGCGGACAATCGCAGCGGGAATTACGAGATCTACGTGGCTCGGCACACGGCCGCCGGCTGGGCAGAGTTGGCCGGCAGCGCTCATGGCGGCGGCGTAAGCCGGTCGGCGGCCGATTCGCGCCAGCCGGCGCTCACGCTCAACGGCAGCGGTCAACCGATCGTGGCGTGGGTCCAGGATGGCGATATCTGCGCGGCCACCTTCGATCCCGCGGCCGACGGCGGCGCGGGCGATTGGGTCGCCTTGGGAAGCTCGCTCGACGAAGGTGGCATCACCCAGACCGAGGACGCCAGTCATCCGAAGCTGGTCCACATCGCCACGGGGCCCGTGGTGGCCTATCTCGACGCGTCGCTGGGGGTCGATCTAGCCTATGTCCAACAATTCACCGGCGGCCTCTGGCAGGAATTCGGCCCCGGATCTGCCAGCGGCGTCGGCATCTCGGAAGGCCTTGCCCTCCGCGACCTGGCGCTGGCAACTGACGGCACGCGAGTGGCAGCGGCGTGGACGCAAGCCGGCGCCGGCTCCGATCAAATCTATCTGAAAGAAAACGCATCGGGCACATGGGACGAGCTTTCGTGGTCGGCCAGCGGTGGGGGCGTCAGCGGAACCGCCCAAATCAGCCGGACTGCCTCGCTGGCGTACCACGGCGGCCAGCTGTTCGTGGCGTGGGAGCAGGAAGTCTCCGGCGGTTCGGAGGTCTACATCCGCCGGCACGACGACGAGTGGGTGCCCGCCGGACTGGGCAGCGACGCCGACGGCGGTGTCTCCCAGTCGGGCGGCGCGGCCACGCGTCCCCAGCTGGCCGGCGGCGGAGGACAGCTGCACCTGGTGTGGACCACCGATCGAGTGACAAGCCTTACGGGCAATACCACGTCGCTCTACGCGATGCAGTGGGACGGGTCGGCCTTTGTCGAGCCCCTGCCCGGCGACGCCCAGGGACGCGGCATCCATCCTGTCTATTCGGTCCCGGGCGATTTGGAGCTGGCGGTCAACGACGCGGGAGAGCCGGTGCTGGCGTTCAGCGACCTGGCGGCGGGCGGCTCGCAGATCTACGTCCGCGCCCATCGCCCCGATGCGAGCCTGGCCACGGTCTATTACGTCAACGACGAGTCCCGGGTCGGCGACTTCTACACGACCGTCGAGGGCGATCCGGCCCACTCCGGCCTGACCCCGGATCAGCCGCTGCATTCGATCCAGGCCGTGCTCGACGCCTACGACTTGGGGCCGGGCGACGTGATTCTGGTCGACGTGGGGGCCTACTCGGACAGCGTGACGATCGATGCGGCCGACGAGGGTGTGATCGTTCAGGGAGTACCCAGGCCTTCCAGCCGGATCACGGGATTGGTGACGATCAACGGGGCCGACGACGTGGTGCTGCGGCAGTTGCTGCTGATCGGCGGTGGAGTGACGGTGGATTACAGTGACCCAACCGGGTTGCTGCACAACACGTTCATCGACGCCGGTGTGGACGTCGACCTTGGATCCGACGTGCAAGTCGCCCACAACCAGCTAAGCGGAGGCAGCGTCCACCTCACCGGTTCGACCAGCCGATCAGTAATCGAGTACAACACGTTCCACGGCGGCCCCCATGGCATCGTCGTCGACGTCGGCGACGCCGGCGACCTGACCATTCGCCACAACCGCATCAACGATACGACCAGGGCACTGCTGCTGGATGGGCTCGCCGACGGGCTGATCGCGGAGAACGACCTTGCCGGCGGCAACACCGGCCTGGACATCAATCATCCGTTCCTCGGCACGATCCGGGCCAACCGCATCCGCGGCGCCCATATCGGCGTGCAGTACGACGCTGCGGCCGAGCTGATCGACAACCAGATCTACGGAAACGACACGGGCGTGGTGGCGACGGTCGACAGCGACGTCGAGGGGCTCGGCTTCGTCGGCGACGCGGTGCCGAACCTCATCTTCGGCAACACCGTCGGCGTCGAGCTGACCGGTCGGATGCAAAACCAGCACGTCGTGGCCAATATCACGGGCGTGGTGGGCTCCGGCGTGCTGGGCCCCGACAATCTCGATCGGGCCAACCTCATCGCGGGCAACGAGGTCGGCGTCGATTTCGACGGACCCGTGCAATTCAACCGAATCGCCGGAAACCAGACCGGCATTCTGGGCTGGAACGACCAGTTGATCCACCATAACCTGATCTACCGCAACGAAGTGGCCGGCATTCACGTGGCGGGGCGGAACGACGTACGGATCATGCAGAACACGCTCTACGCACTGACCGGCGACAATATCCGCGTCGACGGCGGGGCCCGCGAAATCGAAATCCGC
>Ga0180438_10006019_pt1 | contig 16603 bp, 25 predicted proteins | sample SS_ome_12_FD_132455 | JGI IMG/M metagenome (GOLD analysis project Ga0180438, IMG submission 132455) | Hypersaline lake sediment archaeal communities from the Salton Sea, California, USA - SS_3_D_2 metaG | ecosystem: Environmental > Aquatic > Non-marine Saline and Alkaline > Hypersaline >...
CTCTCCGCCTCCCCTTCCCCCTCCCCAAGCTCCAATCCGCCCAGCGGGCCGGCCACGGAGAGTGGCGGCGCCGGCCACTCGCTTCCGTTCGGGCCGTGAGGGTGGTCATCGCCGGCCCGGCCGGCTCGGGCAAGTCCACCCTCGCTCGGGAGCTCGCCGAGCCCGGCGTGCCGGTGCTCGACTTCGATGAGCTCGCCCGGGCGCTCGGCTCCACCGTCGATCATCACCTCGAGGCGCACCCGGTGGCGATCACCGAGGTGGCGCTCGAGGCGTGGCGAGCGGTCCACCGGCATCTCCTCGCTCGCCCAGGGCCGGCCATCGTGATCCATGCCCAGCCCACCTCGGTGGCGCTCATGCAGTACGCGGATGCCGGATTCCGACTCATCGAAACCGAGGAGTGATGACCATGCCCGATCCGGTTCGATCCATCCGCATCTCGTGCGCCGAGTGCACCGGCGGCGGCGAGGTGGCCGGTGGCGATTGTCCCGCGTGTGAGGGCACCGGCTCGGTGACGGTGATGGTGCCACCGCCGGCCACCGTCACCGTCGCGATCGAGGTGGACGCGGCCGGCGCTCTCACGATCCGCACCCTCGAGCTCGAGGGTGCCATGGCGACGGTGCTCGAGATCGCCAATGTGCTCGGCGCCGCGTTCGGTGTGTACCCGCGTACCGGCCCGGAGCCGGCCAGGTGAAGCGTGGCACCATCCGCCGGCGTGCCGAGCGTGCCATCGCCGGCGCCGAGTGGATCGAACGGGCCGGCTCCGACGCGATCGCGGTCGGGATGGTCTACACCCTCGCCGACGCGGTAGATGGGCTCCGGATGGCCAACCTCGAGGGCCGGCTCTCACCCGAGGCAGCCGGCAAGGCGGCGTTCACCGCGCAGGTGTTGCTCCGGTACCTCTCCGAGATGGGACTCACACCGGCATCGCGTGGAGCGTTCACCGCCGACCATGAGCCCGGCACCGATCTCGTGGCCACGCTCACCGCCATCGCCGGTGGCGCCTCGACCCGATGACCACACCCGCCCATCTCGGGTGGGAGCTCGACTCGATCCGCGGGTATCAGCACCCGCGTATCGGGACACCTCGCCGGCCCGAGCTCGGCACCCGAGGGCCACTCCTGGGAGCGCTCGATGCGCCGTTCGGGTTCGAGCTCCTCGAGTGGCAACATCATGTCGCCGAGGTGGCGATGGAGGTCACCACCGAGGGCCGGTGGGCCCACTCACTGATCTCGGTGGTGGTGGCGCGTCAGAACGGAAAGAGTGCCCTACTCGCTCGGCGCATCCTCGCCGCGTTGGTGACCGATCCCGGTGGTGTGGTGCTCCACACCGCCCAGGATCGGATGGTCCCGAGGTTGGTGTTCGGTGAGGTGGCTCGAGCGCTCGAGGACACCCCCGATCTCCGCCGGCTCATCGATCGCATCCGATGGGCGAACGGTTCCGAGGAGATCAGACTCACCAACGGCGCCAGGTATCACATCCTCGCGCCGACCCAATCCGCGTTCCGAGGGTTCTCCTCGGTGGGTTTGTTGGTGTTCGATGAGGTGCGAGAGGCCCGTGATGACGCGGTGTGGAGCTCGGCGCTCTACACCACCCGCGCCCACCGTGATCCCCAGGTGTGGACGGTATCCAACGCGGGCGATCCCGATTCGGTGGTGCTCAACGCGCTCCGCGACCGAGGCCGGCGCTCGGTCGATCTCCCCGGCTCCGATCCGACCATGGCGTACTTCGAGTGGTCGGCGCACCCCGAGATGGCGGTGGACGATCCCGAGGCGTGGCGGCAGGCCAACCCGAGCCTCGGGTACTTCCTCCGGCCCGAGCGGCTCATCGAGGAGCTCCGCACCGACAACCCGCTCCGATTCCGCACCGAGGCGTTGTGCCAATGGGTGGATGCCACCACCCAATCGGCGGTCCCATGGGCCGATTGGGAGGCGTGCGCCGATCGGGAGCTCCCCACCCTCGAGCCCGGGCTCCGAGCATTCATGGCCATCGACATCGACCCGAATCGCACCACCGCGGCCGTGATGATCGGCGGGTGGGTCGGCACCGAGCTCATCGTGCAACTCGCCGGCCATTGGGCCGACGACGACGGTGTGAGCGAGGCCGAGATCGCCGGCGAGGTGGCCGAGCTCGCCGATCGGTGGCTCCCCCAGGCCATCGCCTACGATCCGCACACCTCGATGGGTGTGGTGGATCGGCTCGCCGATCGCGCCTACCCGTTCGAGCGGGTGACGGGCGCCGATTGGGTGGTGGCATGCGGCCAGCTATTGGATGCGGTGGCCACCCGGGCGCTCCGCCATGCCGATCAACCCGAGCTCAACCGGCAGGTGGCAGCGGCCGGGCGCCGTGACATCGGTGACGGTTCGTGGCGGATGAGCCGGCTCGATTCGAGCGTGCCGATCCCCGCCGCCATCGCGCTCGCTCGGCTCGCCCATGTGGCGGTGCGACCGGGCGCCGGCGGTGACATCATCGCGATCGGATGATCCGCTAGGCTCCCGCGTGTGGGATTCCTCGAATCCGTGAGACGCGTGCTCTCGGGTGAGGATGCCGGCGCCACCGTCCACACCCGCAGCACCACACCGATCATCGGGCCGGCGATCGGTGCCATCGGCGCACCCTTGCCAGGTGGCCGGCTCCTCATCGACCCGGCATCGGCGCTCGGGCTCCCCACCGTCTACGCGTGCGTGAGCATGATCGCCGACTCCGTGAGCTCGATGCCCATGGCCACCTACGATCGGGCCACCAACCGTGAGGTGAGCCGGCAACCGTCGATCGTGCGCCGGCCCGACCCGTTCCACCCTACGGGCGTGGTGTTCCGGCGGATCGCCACCGAGCTCCTCCTCACCGGCGACGCGTTCGTGTGGCTCACCGCACCCGACAACACCGGCCGGCCCACCGTAGCCATCCCCATCCCGAGCCATGAGGTGACGGTCGGATGGAACGCCTCCCGCACCGCCTACACCTACCGATGGCGCTCGAGGGAGATGATCCTCAACCGTGACATCGGCCACATCCGCTTCATCGACATCCCCGGCCGGCCACGCGGCATCGGGCCGATCGAGGCGATGCGCCTCTCGATCGGTGGTGGGCTCGAGGCCGAGCGATACGCGGCCGAGTTCTACACCTCGGGTGGTGTCCCCACCGGCGTGCTCGAACACCCGGGCAGGCTCACCGAGGAGGAAGCCGAGCGGCTCCGGGCCCAATGGGCCGGCGCCCGAGGCCGGGAGCGGTCCACCGCGGTGCTCCCGATGGGCATGAGTTGGAAGCCCACCGCGCTGTCCAACCATGACTCACAATTCATCGAGAGCCGGAATCTCACCGCCCAGGACATCGCCCGGGCGTTCCATGTGCCATCGGCGCTCATCAATGTCAACGCGGCCGGCTCGAGCCTCACCTATCAGAACCAAGAGGGCATCTACCGGGACTACTCCGTACTCGCGGTGGCGCCCGTCACCGATCGCATCGAGGAAGCGTTCGGCCAATGGGTGCCGGCCACCCAAGAACCTCGGTTCGACTTCACCCGGCTCCTCCGGGCCGACTCAGACACCCGATACCGGGTGTATGAGGTCGGGCTCCGCATGGGCATCCTCTCGATCAATGAGGTGAGGGAGCTCGAGGGGCTCCCCACCATCCCGGGCGCCGATCGCCCCGCACCCGTCCCCACCGTCACCGAGGAGGTCACCGTCGATGAGTGAGATGGAATGGCGCTCGGCCGAGCTCGGCCGGGTGGACGCATCCGAGCGGATCATCGAGATGATGGTGGCGCCCTACGACGACACCGCACCGCTCCCAGGTGGCGGCGAACGGTACACCCGCGGTGTGTTCGGCGAGCCCGGGCAGGTGGCGCTCAAGCTCGAGCTCGGCCATGGCCACGCCGGCCCGGTGATCGGTCGTTCGGTCGGGTTCCGTGACACCGCCGAGGGGCTCATCGGCACATTCAAGGTGTCGGCCACACCGGCCGGCGACGACGCGCTCATCCTCGCATCCGACGGCGCCCTGGGAGGCTCGGCCGGATTCATTCCGCTCGAGCGTGACCGAGCCGACGACGGCGCCACCCTCATCCGCTCCGGTGATCTCCGCGAGGTCACCCTCACCGGCACCCCCGCCTACACCCGCGCCCGCGTAATGGCCGTCCGATCAACCATGGAGGAACCAATGGCCGACAACACCGACACCACCCGCGAGGTGGCAGACACGACCGAGGATCGGGTGGCCGAGGCCGTCACCCGGGCGCTCGATGAGTACCGGGCCGGCGTGGCCGCGGCCGAGGCGCCGGCGGCGCCCGAGCTCGAGGTGCACACCCGGGCCCACAACTACCGTTCGATCGGTGAGGTGGTGGCCGACACCATCGCCCACGCTCGGCGCTCGAGCTCGGCGGCGACCGAACGGCTCACCTCGCTCATCGATGCCGGCGTGGTGTCGGCATCCGGCGACGCGATCGCGGTCCGCGAGTTCTCCGGTATCGGCAACTCGATCGGCGACTCCACTCCCAACAACCTCTATGTGCCCGAGCTCCTCACCTTGCTCCGCGAGGGCCGGCCGGTGGCCAACTTGTTCGCCAACCGTCCGCTCCCCCAGGAGGGCAACACCTTGCAGACTCCCGAGGTGACCACCGGCAACCGGGTGGGCTATCAGGACGGCGAGGGCACCGCGGTGGAGAATCAGGTGCAGTCGTGGATTCTCCGCGATTGGAAGAAGGCCACCATTGCCGGCGGGCAGGGTGTGACGGTGCAAGCGGCCCGGTGGAGCTCGCCCAACTATCTCGAGGAGGTCGTTCGTGATCTCCTCGCCGACTACACCGAGTTCCTCGACTCCGAGACCATCAACGGCGACCCGACCACCTCGACGCCCGTCTCCGGCACCGGGTTCACCGGCAACCTCAACGCGGGTGGTACCGATGTGCCGGTGGGCGGCGGTGTCGATGCGGCGCTCGCGCTCATCGGTTCCGGGTGGGCGGCGGTCTACCAGGGCTCGAGGCGAGCTCCCATCGCGGCGGTGATGGCTTCGGCGGTGTGGGGCGCGTTCCTCGATCTCGCCGACACCGATGGGCGTCCGCTCATCACCACCGACGCCCCATCGAACCCGGCCGGGATCGGCGACGCGGCGAGCGTGGTCGGCACCCTCCGAGGCATCCCGGTGGTGGTCGATGAGTCCACTCCGACCGATGTGGTGATCCTCGGTTCCTTCCGTGACGCGTTGCTGTTCGAGGACCCGGCCACGCCGGCGCAGATCACCCTCACCTACCCGAGCAATCTCGTGACCGATGTGAGCGTGCATGGGTTCGCCACTTGCGCCATCCGCCGGCCGGGAGCGTTCGCGATCCTCTCGGGCATCACGGCGTGATGCGAGGCGCCCAGGATCGGCCGGTATACATCCGGCGAGACCGAGAGGCCGGGCCCAAGTCGGGCCCGGCCACCTCGGCGAAGAAGAAGAAGAAGAAGCCGACCGAGAAGCCGACCGAGGAACCCGCCGGCGAGGAGTGAGCTCGTGGCCGATGTGCTACGCAACATCACCGAGGCGCTTGACCAGCTACCCGACAACACCGCCGAGCTCATCTCCCCGCAGGATGTGCGCGAGGCGGTGATCGCGGTCACCGTCGATCGGGTCAATGCCACCGGCGTGGCCGGCCCATGGGTGGTGGACATCCCCGCCGGTGGCGGGTGGGTCGATCTCGCCTCCCAGGTGGGCCCGGCGGTGGCCGATGAGGCGTTGTGGTGGGCGGTGGACACGAACGGAGCGGCGCTCCCCGCGTACCCGCCCACCATCACCATCCTCGGCGGCCACATCCGCCATGTGTCGTTGGTGGGGCTCATCGGGCTCGAGGCCGGCACCGACCCACTCGAGTTCACCTTCACCCTCGCCGGCGCTCCGATCGGCGATGTGGTCACGATCGATGGCTCGACCCAAGTCACCGAGGTGCTCGCCACCTTGCTCCATGGCGAGGATATGGATTACTCCGATCCTCTCAACCGATGGGCGATCGCGGTCCGCGATCCCGGTGCCGGCGCCCGGTCGATCACCGTCACCGGGTATGAGCTCCGAGCCAACGGCTACCCGATCGCGGCGGTGGCGCCATGAGCGTGCTCCTCGAGGGCCGGCAGGATGAGGGCACCGGCGATGTGTACCTCCGGTGGACGGTGGGCGACCCGGGAGCCACGCTCTACACCGTGAGGCGTGACGACGGCTCCGGGCCGGTGGTGGTCGGGTTCACTCCCGCCGGCCGGCTCGAGTTCACCGACCCGGCGGGCACGCTCCTGGCCGGCACCACCTACACCTACACGGTGGAGTCCGACGCGCCCGACACCTCGAACCCGCTCGAGCTCGCCATCGGCGGTGAGCTCTCCGCCGGCCCGGTGTCGTTCCTCCCCGCCGGCATCCGGTACACCACCCTCGATGTGGTGAAGCGGCGGCTCGGTGTGCCGGTGACGAACACCGACCGAGATGAGGAGATCACCTCGGCGATCATCGCCTCCGAGACGGCGATCGATGCCGAGCTCGGCCGTTCGTTCCCCGACCCGGGCCCGAACCCGGAGATCCCCGGCGTGCCCGAAGCGGTGCGCCAAGCGGCCACCCAGGTGGCGGTGCGGGTGTTCAAGGAGGCCGATCGGGCCGGCCAATCCGCCGGCGCCGATGAGTGGTTCGGCACCATCGACATCGCCGGTGCCGCGTATCAGGCCATCGCATCGAACCCGGTGTTGGTTGGGCTCCGATGGTCGTTCGGAGTCGCGTGATGTTGCGCTCCGAGCTCGCCGGCCATCTCGAGGCGACGGTGCCCGAGCTCTCGGCGGTGCACGCGCACCCGGCCGAGGTCACGGCGTTGCCGGCGGTGGTGATCCACCCGGCGCCGGGCATCTATTGGGAGCCATTCGTGCTCCGCCAGGGTGGGCCGGCGCTTGTGGCATGGGCACTCGTGCTCGAGGTGTTGGTCACCCGCACCGAGCCCGGCCCGGCGATCGATCACCTCGAGGAGCTCGCCGGCGAGATCATGGCGAGCCTCGCCGAGTGGCGCCCGGTCGGGCCCGGCGGCGAGGTGCGGTTCCAATCGTTCGGCGACATCGGTGAGGTGACGGTGGGCGATTCGCCGGCCGTCTCCGGCCAATTGTCGATTCTCGTGCCATACCCGATCATGCAACCCGAGCTCTAGAGAGAGAGGAAACCACCCAATGGCCGATCAATTCATCGCCGGCTACAAAGTCTCGTTCACCATCGCCGATGGTTCCGAGATCAGTCTCGCGGCCAACCAAGTCGCGCTCACCTACGGAGCGGCGCAGCTTCCCAAGCCGGTGTTCGGTTCGCCGGCGCAGCGTGCCATCTCCGGGCAAAAGACGGGCACATTCACCGCTTCGGGGCATGGCGAGGTGTCGGCGATCCCGGCGCTCAACACCCTCCGCGATTCGGCCGATGGCGAGCCGGTGACGATCACCCTCACCTACGGCGATGGCGGCTCCGATGAGTTCGATGCGATCATCGGCGAGATCGGCCACCAGGCCCAAGCGGATGGCCAATTGGAGTGGAGTCTCGGCTCAACCGTCACCGGCGAGGTCACCTACACGCCTCCCGCCGGCCCGTAGGAGCCGGGCCCATGGCCGGCGCCGAGATCGGGTTCGAGATCGATGGGCTCCTCGAGACGGTGCGCGCCTCGGCTCGGATGGAACGCACCATCGAATCCGAGGGCACCGCAGCGATGCGGCAGGAAGCCCGAGAGGTGCTCCGAGATGCCCGGCGCATCCTCGACGGGCGCCCCGGTGGCGGCACCTACAAGCGGATGCCGGCCGACATCGGCGTGATCGCCGAGCGGGTGGTGCTCCGGCGTGGCGGCACCATGATCGGCGCCGAGTTCGGCGCCTCCCGAGCGTGGGTGTTCGGCCAGGTGATGCGACAATCGGAGCTCTCCCGCCGGCAGTACCCACCCTCGAAGCGTTCCGGGTATGTGGTGGGCCCGATCTACTCCGAGAGCCGGAAGGTGGTGGAGCGGACGGTGGCGATGGAGGATGAGCTCATGGATCGGGTGGTGCGTAAGAGCCTCCGCGCCGAGGGAGTGCCTCGCTAATGGCTCGAGCCACCGGCCACATCGAGTATCGGGCCACACTCGACGCCTCCGGGTTCCGACGCGGCGCCCGGGAGCTCGGCTCGGCCACCGATGGTGTCCGTACCAAGTCGCGTGGGCTCATTGGCACGATGGGCGATCTCGCCAACGCGACGGGTATCACCGCTCGGGAGGTGATCGGCGCCGGCTACGAGATGCTCCAATTGGGAGCAGCGGCCGAGGTCACCGCCGAATCATTCCGCACCACATTCGGGCCGGCAGCCGATGGGCTCGCCGAGTCCATCGAGGCGGTCGGCTACTCGATGGGGCTCACCCGCTCCGAGGCGATGGGGCTCCTCACCCCCACCGGGCAGCTACTGCAATCGATGGGGCTCACCAAGGAGCAATCCGCCGGCACCGCCGAGGAGATGCTCGAGCTCGCCGGCGCCCTGGCAGCGTTCAACCCCCAAGCCGGCGACACCCAAGAAGCGCTCGCGGCGCTCGGTTCGCTCATGCGCGGCGAACGCGACCCGATCGAGCGGTTCGGCATCTCGATCAAGCAAGTCGATGTGAACGCGAAGGCGCTCGCGATGACGGGCAAGGAGCTCACCGCGGAGCTCACCAAGGAGGAGCTCGCGCTCGCGGCGGTCACCCTCGCCATGGAGGCCGGCTCCGAGGAGATCGAGGCGTTCGAGCAGAACTCCGATTCGGCGGCGGGCCGGCTCCGAGAGATGGAGGCCCGGGTTCGTGATCTCCAAGTCGAGATGGGAGCGGCGCTCCTCCCGATCCTCGAGGAGAACTCCGATGAGATCATTGTGCTCATCCAAGCGCTCGCCGACATCCTCCCGGTGATCGCCCAGGTGATCGGGTTCGTGGCCGATCTCGGGTCCCAATTCGATGACGCGAAGATGGACTTCGGCGAGCTCGAGGGTGCATTCCGCAATTGGGACACCCTCTCGGTCGATCAAAAGTTCCGAGCGGTGGTCCAATCGGTGCTCAGGTTGTCGGGCCCGTTCGGTGAGATCATCTCGTTGGTCGATGCCCTATTCCGCAAGCTCGGCCGGCCGATCCCCGGGCTCTCGGGTGGCATCCCCGGGCGTGGCGGATCGGCCACCGCTCCGATCTCGAACCGGCCCAACTACGGCGGCTCCAATCCCGATTACCCATGGAGCTTTGCGATGGGTGGGCGGGTGCCCGGCCCGATGGGAGCTCCGGTGCCGATCATCGCCCATGGCGGCGAGACGGTGGTCCCCGCCGGCATGGGCGGCTCGGGCGCCGGTGTCACCATCAACATCACCGCCGGCGTGGGCGATCCCCAGGCCATCGCCCGATCGGTGGTGGATGCGCTCCGCACCTACAACCGGGAGATCGGGCCGGTGCCGATCGAGACGGCGGCTCGAGGTGTGGTGTGAGCTCCCCGCCGAGCGTGCCGGGCATCCCGGCCAAGCGAGAGCTCCGATGGGTGGAGCGGACGGTGGATTGGCGCCTCGAGCTCGGCATCTCCACCCTCGATTACGACGATCCCGAGGGTGGCTCAACCGGCGTGTGGAATGTGTCGGAATGGTCGGAAACCGGCGCCGAGGACGGGCCGAGATGGGGTGGGTTCTTCGTCGAGTGGGTGGAGATCACCGGCCGGGTGCTCTCGGCGGAGAGCTCGAGAGGCCGTGAGCGGTTCGATGAGCGGATTCGCCCGGGCACCGGCCGGTTCGAGATCGACAACTCCGATGGGCTCCTCAACCCGATCACCGGCGAGCTCCCCAACGCGTTGCGGATGCGCCCAGGGCGGGCGATCCGGCTCTCGGCCAATGCCGGCGAGGGGTGGATTCCGGTGTTCACCGGGTTCGCCGATCGGATCGATGAGCGCTACCGAGGTGCCGGGTTCGATGTCACCACCGTCATCAACGCGTCGGACACCGGCACGCTCATGGCGGTGGACAACCCGCCGGCGCTCGAGACGCCCACACCGATCGAGACAACCACCCAGCGGATCACCCGCATCCTCGACGCGTTCGGATGGCCATACCGGGAGCTCGACACCTCGAGCGTGAGGATGCGAGCCTCGACGCTCGGCCAATCCCGGTTCGAGGAGGCCCAGCGTGCGGCCGATGCCGAGGGTGGCGCGTTCTACTTCGACGGTGAGGGCACCGCGATATTCCGCAACCGGGAGTGGTCCCAATTCGAGCTCAAGGAACCATCGGACATCATCGGTGGGCCGTTGGGGCTCCCGATCGTGGATGTGGATGTGGAGTGGACGGCGGCGATCATCGTCAATGACGCCCAATACGCTCGGATCGATGGCGAGGCGATCCGCCAGGAGAACCCCCAATCGCAAGCGCTCTACGGCACCCGCACCCGCCGGCGGTTCGATCTCCAATGCCAAGACGACACCGATGTGGAGTACCTCGCGAGCCGGGTGGTGGAGCGGCTCGCCTACGATCGGCTCCGGGTGAACGCGGTCACGGTGCATCCGTTCACCAACCTCGAGGCTCGGCGGGCGCTCGCGCTCGCCATCGGTGATGTGGTGACGGTGACGGTGAGCCTCCGAGGCGGATTGTGGAGCTACACCACCGAGGCATCGATTCAAGGGATCGCTCATCGGGTCACCGCATCCGATTGGGAGGTCACCTATCAGCTCGAGGACACCCAATCGGGCCCACCTGGGACCGCGTTCGATGCCGGGTTCACAACCGGATTCGCGTAAGGAGGAGATTCATGGGTTCACCGATCGATGTAGTACCCGGCGAGATCATCGAGGCCGAGTGGGGCAACATCATCCGAGATCAGACCATCTCGAGGTGGCCGGATGCCACCGCTCGAGATGATGGGCTCCCGATCCCCGATGCCGGCAAGGTGGTGTGGCTCGACACACCCGGCACCCTCGAGGTGTACGACGGGGCCGAGTGGGTCGGCATCGACATCCTCTACGGCGGTCCATTCCTCCCACTCGCCGGCGGCACCGTCACCGGCCGGGTCATCATCACCGACACCCTCGAGGTGGCTCCCGACCCCGATGGTGATGGGCGCCCGAGGCAGCAATTCAACGCGGCGGCCGATGGGCTCGTGTTCCACCAAACCCGCCAGAAGCTTGTGCTCGGCCAGGGCACCTCGAGAGTGTGGCTCACCAACGGGGTGAGCGGTGATCTCGGCGATGAGGTCCCCAACGACGCGACCAACCCGTTCGTGGTGGAGTCCGGTGGGCGCGCCTCTATGTGGATCGCCGACACCGGCGGCGCCCAGCGGGTGCTCTCGTTCCGACCGAGGCGCATCGGTGACACCGGCACCGGCATCTATGAGTGGCGGATGGACAACGACGGGCTCAAGGGGCTCACCCCCAACACCTCGGGCACCTCGATCCTCGAGTACCTCCGCGTCTCCAAGTCGGGCACCACTCCCCGCGTGTCCTACCGAGGCTCGGCGAGCACATCCACCGCCGCGGCCAACGCGACTTGGTTCACCTCGAACGAGATCACCTCGGGCTCGCGGTCCATCGGGCAAGCGGCGCTCGCCCAGGGCGACCACATCGCACCGGCCACCCTCGCCGAGCTCGAGGTGGCGACCGATCCGGTGGTGTCGGCGCTCGCCTCGGTGCCGATCCGCCGGGCAGCGTATGCGCCCGGGTACCTCACCGCCGGCGACCCCCGTGAGGGTGTGGCGCACCCGATGATCCTCGCCGATGAGCTCGAGGCGATCGCTCCCGAGATGGTCGATCGGCTCCCGGTGTTCGATGAGGACGGCATCCCCGGGCCCGATGATCTCGTGGTGAACGGGCCGGTGATGACGGCGGCGCTCCTCGCCTATGTGCGGAGCCTCGAGGAGAGGATCGCGAACCTTGAATCGGGCCCGTGACGGAACCCGAGGGTGATCCGACACCCGGGTGGTGGCTCACGATCCGAGCTAGTGCCGGTGTGGGCCGGCTCATCGGTGTTGTGGTGATCGCCGAGGCGATGGTGGATGTGGGCCGGTGGTTCCTCGAGTGGTTGTTCGGGCTCGAGTAGCCTCCCGGTATGGCATCGACCGAGCAGCTACGGCAATGGTGGGCGCCCTGGGAGTGCACCACCTCGAGGTTCACCCGGGTGGAGTTCCCCGGTGTGGGCCGGTCATGGAGTCTCCTAGTGGCGGATCGGTCGGCGCCGGCGTGGCGCCAATTCGCCGAGGTGATGGCCGACACCGGCTACCTATTCCGTGAGTCGGCCGGCGGCACCTACAACTGTCGGAACATCTCGGGTAGCTCGAAGAAATCCTTGCACGCGTATGCCATCGCGCTCGATCTCAACCCATCGGCCAACCCCTATGGCAAGCCTCTCCGCCATGACTTCCCGCCGGCGTTTATCGCCGGCATCGATGCGATCCGGGTGGGTGGCGCCCGAGCGTTCACTTGGGGCGGACGGTGGAGCACCCCCGACGCGATGCATTGGCAATTGGATGTTCCCCCGTCCGCGTTCGGCAACCAACCACCACCGGGAGATGATGAGATGGCAACCACCGAGGGCATCCAACGGGCGCTCAACGCGGCCGGCTACCGAGGCGCCAATGGCAAGGTGCTCACCGTCGATGGGATATGGGGCTCGAACACCGAGCACGCGTTCACCTCGATGGCCAATGATGCGAGCTCCCAGGAGCCGGCGCCGGGCCCCGAGCCGGTGTTCCACACCGTCGTCAAGGGTGACACCCTCCGAGACATCGCCACCGAGTACGAGACGACGGTGGCGGCCATCCTCGAGCTCAACCCGAACATCACCGACCCCGATGTGATCCGACCCGGGCAAGTCATCCGAGTCCGGTGAGGAGCACCTCTCGGCCGAGCCACTCCGTATACGCGGGTGGTATCGCCTCCCGGTAGTGCTCCCAGCGGAGCCCCGCCGGCATCCCCATCACCTCGGCGGCGTGCTCGGCGTTCCTCGCCGGCCGGTGGTGCTCGAGGTCATCTCGCCCACCAGGATTCCCGGTGATGGTGTAGGGCCGGCCCATCGCCGAGTGCCGGCAGGGTGGCGGCGCCCATGCCATGAGCTCGGCCGAGAGCTCGAATCGGCGGTGCCGGCGCACCTCGAGCCCGAATGAGCTCCCGCAGAGGGTGACATAGTGCCGGAGAGGAGCTCCGGGCACATTCTCGATGATGTAGGGCCGGCCGACCCGCTCGAGGAGCTCCCGGGTGGGCTCGAGGAGATCGGGGTGGTGATCGCTCCACCTCGCCACCGAATACGCTTGGCATGGCGGCGAGGCGTGGATCGCATCGAACCCGGCCATCCACTCCTCATCGAGATCGAACACATCGGCTCGGAGGAACTCTCCGCCCAGGTAGTGCCCGGCATGATCGCCGAGATCGACGCCCACCACCTCGAATCCGGCACGACGGTACCCGAGGCCGGCACCGCCGGCACCCGCGTAGAGATCAAGGAGCCTCGGCACGCGCCCACACAATCGCCGGCCGGCCACTCGAGGTGGGTCGGCGCTCGCCGGTGTCCGTGATGGCACCGAGCTCGAGGAGCCTCACCCTCGCCGGCCGGAGCGAGTTACCCGGGAGCCCGGTGAGCTCCTCGAGCTCGGCATCGGTATGGGGCTCGGCGAGCGCGGTCCACACGCGGCGCACATTGGCCGAGAATCGCTCCGGTGTGATCGCCCCTACCGAGGTGGGCCGGCGCCCTGGGACGGGCGCTATCGGGCGCCACTCGAGGCAGCGGCAGCGGTGACACGCGGAGCGGCCACCCGCGTGCATTGCACGCGAGTGGCCACAACCTCCGCATGGGTGGATCGGTAGGTGCTCACTCATCGAATAGCTCGAGTTGGTGGCACCTCGGGCACACCTCGCCGGGTGGCACCCGAATCCATCCGGCATCGATCATCCGCATCGCCATGGCGGTGATCGGTGTGCATCCGAATCGGATGCCGGGCTCCTCCGAGGTGTGGGCCCATAGGTGCCAGATCGGGATGCGGTCCCCGTCGAGCTCGCTCATCGGTTCACCACTAGCGATACCGTCATCGCCGACACGCGGGCCACCTCGGCGATGTTGCGGGTGCTCCTACCCTCTCGGTGGAGCACCCGAATGAGCCGGTTCCTCTCGGCGATGAGCCCGGCTCGAGTCTGATCGAGGTGCTCGAGGGTATCGGCCACCTTGGCGAGCTCCGAGGCCGGGTTCATGTGCGCCTCCCCTCGGTGTTCCACCGGCACCGCTCGCATGGGTACCCGAGCTCATCGGGCTCATCGATGCGGAGCCAATGGGTGAGCGGTGTCCACACCTCGGCCGGCCAATGGCTCTCGGAGCCAACGACCCGGCGGTGGTTCCTCACCGCGGCCTGGAATTCCAGGCCGGCGTGGGCGTGGCACCACACACCGCCGGCGAGATCGACATAGAGCGGCTCGGTGGTCATCGTGCCCGGCCCATGAGGATCGCATCGAGATCGAGGCCACGCCGCGACGCCTCGGCATCGATCACTGACCACACCGCGGCGATCGCCTCGGCCGGCCAATCGCAGACGGGCTCGGCGAGCACCGGGTGATCGGCGAGCACCTCATCGACATCGAGGGGCTCGGCCGGCGGCACCCGGCCGATGCACGCCTCGGCGGTGGCCACATCGCCATCGGTGGTGAGCATGATCGCCACCTCATGGGTGCCGACGATCGAGGTGTAGGAGCGATCGCCCATCGCCGAGACCACATGGAGCCGGTTGACGCGGCCGGTGATCGGATCGTGGGCGCCGACGCGGGTGATCTCGAGGAGCTCATCGGTGAGGCGGCTCCGTACCAATTGGCCGGGCCGGTAGGTGGGAGTGGTTGTCATTGGTGTCTGTCCTTCGGTAGTGGTTGGTTGGGGCCGGCGGTGGTTGGTCACCCGGTGAAGGTGACCAACGGAACCACCCGGCAGGTGTGCTCGAGCTCCCGGGCGAGAGCCAGGGCGGCTCGGTGATGCTCCGAGAGGTAATCGGAGCGGAGCTCGACGGCGAGGGCATTCGCCAAGCAAGCGGGGCAGGGATCGGTGATGGCCATGAGGTGGCTCCTCGGGTAGTGGGTCCCGGGTTCCTCCCGGGTGTGTAAACAGATTATACACCATGGGTGGGCGGGTGTGGGTGAGAGTTCGATGAGACTCCGTTCGGGCGCGTGAATGCTCTGATCCCATGCTCTCCCATATGCTCCGGGCATCGGCACCCTCATGTACGCGCATCCGATGGGTGATGTTCTCACAGGCCCAACCGAGCTAGTGCTCGGCCACGCTCCCCGGGGCTAGCTCTCACCTAGCGGCTACTAGGTCCGGCCCGGTACCGGCCACCGATCGGCATGGCTCGAGCTCGAGTCCGAATCTCACGGTGAGCTCTCCCAGGAGTGCCACTCCCGGCCGATCATCGTGCCGGGCGTTAGCTGGCGCTCCCGGGAGATGATCCGGTGGCTCGTGCTCGCTCTGTCGGCACTAGGAAGAATCACGCGTGTCCCCTCCATTGGAGAGACATCACAGCGTGCGCGGTGGCGGTGGGAGGAGCGCGAGCTCGAGGAGCGAGCGTGGTAAGGTGAGGTCGGTCGTTCATAGTGGTAGTGGGCACCATAGAGAGAGCCCGGCTCGAGTCAATTCGGCCGGGCTCTCTCGCGTGGGTGGGTCGGTCGCGCCACACATCCGACCCACCCGCCGGGTAGGGTACCCGTAGCTCCCGCCGGGCTCCCCGATGTGGTTCCCCCTTTGCACATTGCTCCGGCGAGCGAGAGAGGCGCCGGCGCTATCCCTGGGCTCGGCGCCTCTCGCTATGCTGGGCGCCATGGCGCCACCATCCACCACTCCGTTCGTGGTTGTCGATCTCGATGCCGATGCGCCGCCATCGGTGTGGGGCCCGTTCACCGAGCTCGCCGATGCCGAGCGGTTCGGCGCCACCCACCTCTCGTTCTATGTGTGCACCCATCTCCTCGAGCCCGACGATGGCGAGGTGCGGGTGTGATCCTCGATCCATGGCTCGCGGTGGTGTTGGCGATGATGTTCGCCGGCGCCGGCATGGCCATCGGCGCCCTACTCACGCGGGTGCGCCTCGATCTCGCGTTCCATCGCCTCGAGGCGCTTGGGGACCGCGGTCCCGAGGTGGCCGAGGCCGGCGCCCAGGGTGGGCCGATTGGGACAACGCCCGGGTGGGATCACCCGCCCACCGAGGAGGAGCTCGAGAGCTACCTACGCGGGCAGGCCGGCCGGTGAGTGGCGAGCTCCGCTCGAGGCGGTGGCGCCGGTTCCGAGCTCGAGTGCTCGAGCGTGACCACCATCGATGTGTCCGGTGTGGTTCTAGGGCGGAGCATGTGGATCACATCATCCCGAGGCAGGCCGGCGGCGCGATGTGGTCGTGGGCCAATGTCCAATCGTTGTGTGCCCGGTGTCACATCGCCAAGACGCGGGCCGAGCTCGAGGCCGGGCTCCATCTCATGGGCAACCGTCGAGCCCGGCCGGTTCTAGACGACCCACCCACCGATTCGGACATCGAGGTGGGGCTCGGGTGGGGCACCGTTCTAGAGTCTGGGCCGGGTGGCCACCCGCCACCCCCACCACCCACCGTCACCGCCACCGAGCCCCACCCGGCCGTCCTGGCCGGCGGCGATTCTTTAGGGCCGGCCGTGAC